>Ga0209755_10004680_pt1 | contig 16022 bp, 8 predicted proteins | sample TergutCo191P1_FD_187301 | JGI IMG/M metagenome (GOLD analysis project Ga0209755, IMG submission 187301) | Cornitermes sp. P1 segment gut microbial communities from Petit-Saut dam, French Guiana - Co191P1 (SPAdes) (version 2) | ecosystem: Host-associated > Arthropoda: Insects > Digestive system >... | reverse complement strand
GGATACTTGAAACAAGGTGAGAACCAATTAAAGGATTTCATTAAATTTACGGCAGAAAAGTTTTACAATAATGTGTCAACATTCCAAATTTTGTTAAAATCTAACAACAGTAAGAGACATTTACACGACCAAATGGCATTTCTGCCAACACTTTGGAGAAAAAATATTTCAACATGTGTACAGAAAAATAAAACACAGATTTTATGGTCAATATAATTTTATGAATGTTGACCATTTTTTTTATACTTGAACAGTACTGTTAAAATGTAAAGCCAGTAAGAGAAAATGTACCAAATTTAAATTTATCATGCTATGTATACATTTTTACCTTCTTAGTATCAGCACTAGACGAATGCAGCATTTAAATTCATGCACCAACTTCTATACCCCCAGGAAAAAACATTCATTATCTCTGGACTGGAGGCTGGATAGGACAACCTGCCACCTTTGACATGTGGTGGGCAAGAGATGCCTGACCCTAGCTGCCCAGCCTGTAGACTAGTCACTACATAGACACAGCTATCCAGAAACTATAGTAGCATCTAACAAACCTGCTTATGCAAATCCAGCTTCTGCTCATGTTCATCCAGCTTTGAGATTTCTTTCTTAAGTATTGCCAAACGATCTGCCATCTCCTGAGTGTTGCATCCTGGTCCAGCACCCCTTCAAAGCACACAGATTAAATATTGTTAATCAGGTCATGACAAAAGTTCTTTTAATCTAGGCTCAAAAATTTGGGAGTCAGACCTTTTATCCTTTTCCTTCTTCTTCTGGGATCTATGTTGTAACAACTAACAACTTTCACTACTGCTCTTGCTTATGTTGTGTGCATCTAATAAATGACTAAATACTAGTACATAGTGACAATATTCTTCCAAAATGCTACGAACTTTTGTGATTTTTAAGATCAAAAACATCCCATAAAGCATACACAATAAAAATGAAAAACTAAAATTCTTAAAACTACACAAAACACAAACAAAATTAACTTGACACATATTACAGATGACTTATTCCCTGAAGTCCTGCTCGCTTTTCTTTTGCGCCATCTTCCATGCTAACCATGGGAAATATGCTTAGAGTTCATTCCAAATATTTTTGAACTACACTACAGACTTGGGTAGTTTGACCATTCATGGTGACGAGCAAGCTATTTAGTAAAGAAGAACCTGCTGAATCTGGATTACAAAACAACAACAACAACAAACAAAAAAACAGTACATGTTTCTGAAATTCTAAAGGCCATGATAAACTATGCAGGTGCCACAGCAGCATGGTACCTATAATCTTTTCAACCTTGCAGTTAAAATTACACATCTTCTGGCAGAGAGGCACACAAGTGAGGGTGGTGTTGGCATAATATTCAAACAGCCTCAAGAACTTGTAAATTTTTAGAAAATTGTCAAATATCTACTATCATCTTAGCTTCTACTTCCCCATATTTTAAAATGGGACCTTCATCACTCCAAACATCATAAAAATCTTCAGAATTGTGCTTGCACATAAATAAGTAGAAAGGACAAAGCTGGTTAGGTCAGCTGTAATATACCTAAGGAGGAACCTGGATTAAATGCAAGCTGTTGCACCAACAATTATCACTGATATTTTTCTGATATTCTTCAGGTTTCTGAGGTGAACATGAACATATATTTATCTAAATTTTGTTCATTCTACAAGATATCTTTATATGACATGACTCATAAAATTGCATGGAGAAATGTGAACCAGTGGCCATTTTATGGTATACATTTCTATAAACTTTGTCTGAAGTCTGTATCATCACTAGGGTATGACAAACAAAAATGAGCCTGAGATTTGGCAAACAAATCTCAACTGTTTGATAGGCTACACACGATATTAGGTTGGGAAAAGTATGAACATGTGTAGTAGGAGCCCAAGGCAGCAACCTGCTCCTCATTGTACCTACAATAAATATCTCACCTCCATCAACAGTAATAACAACCTGAACGCACAAACAGAGAAGTGTGTGCAGACAGAATGAAGGCTAGAATACAAGTGATAATTTGTGGGAGTGGATGGAAGACACATAGAGAGTCAGCAGATGGGTGGAGAAAGTGTGTGTTATGTGAGATTTTAGGTTTCTGTCATGGTGCAGTTGAGGTCTTCTCTCTTCTGGGACAGTACGCAGTGTTGGTTGGTAGTTAGTTACTGATATTTTGGGATGGCCTATCAGTCCCATCTTCATTGGTCAAAAGCAGTCCAAGAAGTACACTTGACCTTTGAAGACAGGAGCAATGTTATAACTGTAAATATGTCACACAGTTGGTGTGATGCTATATGTGCTTTCAGGTATATATTTCACTGTCTTAATAAGACGAACCTGCAAAATTTTGTTGCATAGTTAAGGTGCCTACTTGCATACAACCTGAAGTTTGCTGGGATAAATATATGAGAAAAGAAAAGCATTAGTAGAGGACAGTGGGGTCAGAAAGAAAGCATGGAGCTGTGTGGAGGCTCAAAATTTCAATGTTCTTTTCCTGTCTCCTGTCCTGCTGCCATCTGCTTATCACTCACAGTTACATCAAGGGAGACTATGGTTGTGGTGATGGCATAATTCCTGCCATTACAGCACTACTGTACACCAGTTCCCAGTCATTTCATATGCTGCACAGAGCAGAAGTAAACTACTGTTCATTTATATGAAGTACAGCATAACAATGATGGTGTTTACTCTACAAGTCTATAAAACGAAGAAATTCTATAAAAAGTGTCTACAGAAAATTCACATCAATGTTTCAGTTCCTTCAAAATGAACAATACGTGAGCTACTGAATGGCTCTAGAAATGGTTCTTTGTCAGAGAAGGAGTAACAGTAAACATGTTCTTTCAGAAGAAACATTACATTTTACTGGAGCACATTTATAAGCATGACCATATTTGGACTCAAACAGAATGAAGTAATGGAATAGGTGAAATTAAAAAATAAGGAGATTCATGTGTACTACTCAAAAATATTATTATGGTAGATGGTTCAAATGCAAACATCTGAATGAAAACTACACTAGAAATATTATTTGCAAAACCTGTGTTTTGAAAGCACATAAGGATCTGAAGAATCCCATGGCACACATATTCATACGGAATTTTAATGAGAAAACCCAAAGATCAAGGCATAAATGATGACTAATATAATCTGAAGTGTCATGCCTTACAGCCTGGGAGATGTGTGAGTGTTTCAATACTTTCTGCCATTTAGCATCTGTCACGATAATGAACACGGCAAATTCTTCTAAAACTTCACTTCTTTTGGTCTGCATGAGATTACATACTAAAATACACCAAACTTCATAGTCATGGTGACAAAGAACTGAATGTGAGGGTCCGATCGGAGCAGGGCCTTAAAGGAGACTCTGACGTTGGTTTCATTGGGAATTTGACAATCTAAGCAACTGTGAGTTTCTGAAAAAATAAGTCTGCAAGGTGCAAAAGTATATAAATAGTTATGTCGCTAGTATATGTGCTTACTTCCATTGTATGCTGTTTTTGCTTTTCTTTTCGATGAGACCAATTCCTTCCAAAACGTTGGTTATGTCATATATTCGTCTTTTCTGCCTCACAGCTAGTATATCAGCAGCCTTAAACAAAAATTTAAAACACGCTTTCTCTAAGTCACCTGAACATAAGACAAATCACAAACAAAGCAACAACCGTTAATCCACGTGAATATTCCAATGAGCACATGGTGTTCCTGACAGTTGCCATACTAGTTACAAATAATCACTGTTTCGCACTCAAAAATATTTACTTACTACTTTCAAATCCAGTACACCATCTCGTGCCTTTTGCAACAAAGAAACAAAGCGAGTAGTCAACAAACCCAGAGACTTTTCAAACCTACTTTGTTGACTGTCAGCCATTTTGGTTTAACCGTTGTCAAACTTTTAAATCGCGGATATTTAAACGTCTTACACGAGAATAATCGTTACAAGCGATATAACTGCCACGGGCACGGATTAGACCATCGCGTCAATGTTTACTACAGCTGACATACAGAAAATGATCTGTGATCCGTAGTTCCGTAGAGTTAGGCGGCAACGATTGAGGAGGATTAACCATGAGTATTGGAAGCGTGTTGGTTTTTACCGCAAAAGAGAAACCGTGCATTTCGGACATTCATACATACTGTAAGACGTTTGACGCATTTGCTCACATAATCTCGAAAATGTTAATTCTGCCTGTTAGATTTCCCTGCAGATTGTTTAGAAAACGTGCGTCGCAACCATACACATGGCGTTCTCGCTAGTTGTCAGAGAGGTATGTATTATACAGGAACCATTGAATACAGTTCTTTTCCGTCAAACATTAAAATTCTAACCTTATCTTCATGTTGTTCATCGCGTTATGTAGTGTTACTTAATTCAAAACTCATACAGTTCATATTTAATTCCTTCCATTGGCATGTGCAGAAAGCGACGATTCCTTGCTGTTCTCAGGAGCTTCTTTCATTCCTCTCTGTTATGTACTTTTTCCTGCCACTCTTCTCTGCCAATTATTCTTCCATCTTCTCCCACCTCACCTTGCCATCTATTTCTTGGTGTGCCTCTCAATCTTGTTGTTCCAAAATTCATACATAATACCCTTTTCGGAATTCTGTTTTCTTCCATTCTCTGTACATGCCCAAACCAACGTAATCTATTTTACCTTATTGTCTCTATTATAGTAGTTTTTTTAACAATTGCGTAAATTTCTTTATTGGTTAATGTCCTCCAATTTTTTTTTATTGTCATATACTGGGCCTAAAATTTTTCTGTACACTTTCCTTTCAAAAATATTCAATTTCTTTCTGTCTCTCTTTGTTAGTGTCCAAGTTTCTGATGCATATGTTAACGTTTTGTCTATTATTGTGTTCTATAGTCTTAATTTTAGTTTCTTTAATATGTTTTTATTTTTAAAAGATTTTTGTAGCATACAGTTGTTTTGTTAGCATTTTTTATTCTTTCTTGCAAGTCTATTTGGTTATTATTATCTTCATTAAGAATAACTCCTAAATATTTAAAATTATCCACTCTTTCAAATTTGTAATTTTTTATTTTCAGATGTCCTATTTTATTTTTCTTTAAACTGTTTTTCCTTTCCACTATCATATATTTTGTCTTCTCTTTGTTTATGTGTAGTCCGAAATTTCTGGCAATGTTTTGCATTTCTACAAAAAATTTTCGTATTTCTATTTCATTTTTTCCAATTAATGCAATGTCATCTGCATATGCTAATACATTCAGTTGTTTTTACCAATCTTTATACCACTAGGAACCATTTTTATATTTTGTATCACTTTTTGTAATGCCAAATTAAATAATATTGGTGATAAAGGGTCACCCTATTTCAACCCTGTTTTATTTTCAAAAAAAGATGAAAATGTTCCTTCTATTATAACCGCACTTTGTGTCTTTTGTATGCATGTGTTACACATATTTATTAATTTAGTAGGAATTTTAAATTGTTTCATACATTCCCACAGTGTATCTCTATGTATAGATTCATATGCCTTTTGAAAATCAATAAATAAATATTGTACACTCTAATTATACTTCTCAAAGTTTCTCGTTTATTATTTTCAATGCAAATATGTTGTCAATTACAGATCTTCCATCTCTAAATTCATTCTGATAGTCCCCCATAACTTTTCAATATATGGTTTAATTTTTCCCAATATTATATTCAATAAAATTTTGTAAACTGCATTTCCCAGTGCTATTCCCCTTTAATTCTCACACCTATATCTGTCTCCTATTTTATGTATATGATCTATTATTGTTTCTTTCCAATCTTCAGGTATCCTTTCCCCCTTTCAGACTTGTCTTCCTAGTTCATACATTCTATTCAGTAGCTTATTTCCTCCGTATTTTATCAATTCGGGATGTATTCCATCAGTTCCAGCTGCCATGTTATTTTTTAAGCTTCTTATTGCCTTTTTTTACATCTTCTATAGTGAGTTCTTCTTCTACTTCAAATTCATCTTCGCTAATTACACACATTTCATATTTGTACAGTGGTGCTGATAAGTCCTTAGCCCGAATTGATAATTCTTACATGTAAAATTAAACATATAAGTTGCCTTTCATCCCCATAAAGGTTCTTGAGAGTCTGCAGCAAGCATATATTATTTGATCTGAGCAGTAGATTAGCTTCCAGCAACACTATCGATTCCGTTCTACGACACTGGGAAGTAGGTCAGGCTAAGGACTTATCAACACCCCGGGTATGGTATTAAACTATGATGTGTTTGACATCCTTATACTACATAGGATCTGTAGAATGTAAAATAATTCAAATTGTATTTGTATGATTACAAACTATCGGCACCAACAAATGCGCAGTTCTCCATATTATGTATTTTACTATTACATTTCTCCTACATGTTTCGGCACAATTGCCGTCCTCCATGAGCTTACCCCAGTGTTGTTAAAATGTACAGCAATCCCTGAGGATCACAGTTACACTGCAACTTGTGTGAGAAAATGAATAGTAAAATATGTAATATATAGAATTGTGCATTTGTTGGTGCTGATAGAGTTTGTAAATCAAATAACAATAGGTGGAAAGAACAACATGAAAGTATATTTGTAGGGTTAAGTGATAGGCACTTGTACACTAAGCCATAATTTTCTTCTAAGACAAAAAAGGACAAAAATTTAAATAAAACCTGGATATAGGGTGTATTGATGTATATATACATCTACTCTTTAAGGATCCTGAAGGTTCATCTCAAACACCCATCATTGGCCCCCTTTTTAAGCTGGCTAAATCCAGTTCACATTTTCACTTACTTTTTCTTTGAAGATGCAGAGCAGAGCAAATTGTCCCATTTCATTCCATTAAATTTTCCTGGAGAGCAAAGGGTTAACTCTTCACCTTCTTAACCCTGCAACTGATGTAGATGAATGGTCAGGTTTAGGTACAGCCTGCTCTACCCTGAGGGAAACAGCACGTGATATCCATTGACTTTTCTTTCAAGATACTTTTGTTATATTATCCTTTCATTTATGCCTGTGTATCCTTGAATTTACTGGCCAAAATTCTATATGCATTTTTTATTCCCTTTGTGTATGCCTCATGTTCCACTCATTTTATCCTCGATGTCAACATCCAAACATCATCATGTTGCGTACAGAAACATGACTATGAATGTGGGGTGGAAATCAGGGCTGTGGCATGTATACCAGCTTCCATGAAAATCAGGATGTGGTTCATTATTTGTTAATGGATCTTTCTCTCATTAAGTTACAGATATGAGTCCAAATTTCCTTTTAAAAAGAAAAAAAAATAGGCCAAGAGTTAAACATAGCAATGGCAACTCAATTTTGAGCATTGTTGTTAAATCTTTATTCATAACGTACCATGCATTTGATTACAAAACATAACCAAAATAACAATATTAAGAAATGCAAATGCAGTGTTTCTATTATCAATCTACATTGTTTGTGTTTGGTTCAGGTTTAAAACTCTTTAACATACTGCATTAGTACAGGCCTTAATGGAACAGTATATTTAAGCTCCATTGCATACATTAAAAGAACACATACTTTAAAATGCATTTTATATTAGTGAGAGTGATTAGCTAGACAACACATTGAATATCTGATGAAAAGTATGATCAACTGTTAACTTTAAACGGTAGTCTTTCTTATGTAGCATGGACAGGTTAAAATAGAAAGCAGATGTATGAGTGATGAAATTCATTAACTTGAATTAGGTTCATGTATTACACATCTGCACTGGCTGTATCAGTTATGGTCAATCAGTTGGTAAGAGTGTTCCATGTATGAAGGCAGCATCTTTATTAAGTTTGTTTGCCTGACCTTTATAATTTTAAGCCACAGTTGTGATAATTGACATTATTGTTATATTCACTTTTATTTAGAACGTATTATTCTCTCATACGTATAATATTTATTTTAAGGCATTACAGTTTCTTGAAACTGTTCGTAAAGAAAATGGTATTGTAAGAACTGAGAAAGTATCCTTTTTATGTTTGTTGCAGTACTAACAGAGCTGTGTTGCACAATTTACTGCACACAGTGGCCCATGAAACATTTGCCTCACTTCAAGTAGTGGTTTATTTCGCTTAGTTCAGAAGCTTAACCATTACACAGTTCCTGTCCATTCCAGCAGAATACCCCTGCCAGTACTGAGACACCTTGCTCCTGACATACATACATACATGTTCACCAGTAACTTGTCTTCAGTTATGATAAAAAAAGCTGCTGTGTTTGGTTGTTAATGAGAAGAATTTCTCATGTTGTGATTGATTATGAATACATATTTCTAAAAATAGGGAATATTTGACATATATGCTAGTGCTACAGATATGGTTGGATGAAGCATGTAGGACTGAATGCTTAACCATCCCATTTGCCAGACTTGACACTCCCTGATTTATACTTGTGGGGATATATAAACGAGTTGGTGTATGAGAAGGAATCACAGACACAGATGTAATGTTATGGGACACCCTTAATTCTGCTGCTGTCATACAGAACATTCACCAAAGTATGTCAGAGGTAACCCATAATGTTACAAAGTGAGCTTGCTTATTCATAGCCAGTGCAGTTGATCATTTCATATAGTAAACAGCTTGTGTAACTTATGTCACAATTGCAATAAATGCCCCATGTAAATGTGTGATGTTTAAGGCCTTAACCTATTGTTACATGAGGTTTTCACTCAGAATAAGCCAATAAATTGCAGTTTGGCAGATCGTTAATGGGACATTGCATATACCCCTCATATTTTTTTATGCTTAATTGTTTAACATGTGTGTTCTTCTTTAAAATTTTCCTTTGGAAGAACCCCTGAATCTCCTGTGACCTGAGGGACTCTCCACATATCACCCAGCACCCTCCCCCTCTTGTCCTGCTTGTTTGAAAAGTGTAACAACCTGTTTCACAGATAAAATTGGGAAATATTTTATCTTGTTTTTGGTTGCCATGTAGGAAACAGACAGCATATCCCTTTGAGAGAATGAGCCAAGTTTTATATTTATTAAATTCTCATAGTGGGCATTATATATTGAGAAGTTGCAGAGAAGACCTTAGCAGTTATTTGGTTCTCATTCTGTTTCAATGTGCAATAGTGTATTTGGTCAATTTAAATATATATGCTACATTTTAGATGTGTGGACTGATGTTTTATGTCCACAACTACCCTTAATACTAGCAAATAAAATCTGAAAATATTCACAATTAGAAACCCAATTCAGGGCACATTCCTTGCTTACTGGATTGTGAATGTAGAGAAAACTGTGACTTTCAAATGAGGAGGCATAAAGTTTTTTAATTTTTTGGAAAGTTCTGGCATGATTGCATTTTTCATTCTTGATTTCACGGATTTCTGAATTGTTAAGTAAAAAAGGTGATTAATAGTTGTGTTATTGAAACCTCTTCTGCTACTGGAAATTAGAAAAACAAACAAAATGTAAGTCTTCATACATAATTTTCTCAGCTGAGTGGTGCTTCCTGGAGAGGATGACAGTTAAGTCCACAGAATTGTTTACTATATGTATTCACATGAACTTGTGTGTCATTTTTCTACCCAACCCTCTGTTGCACAGTACTGAACATACTTGGTATTTAAATTTCTGGTTCAGCAACAAAAAAGTTAAAAAAAAAACTTAAGCAATATTTGAGGCTCTCGTTGTGAACCAAATGCACTATAGTCTGCTGGGATGTAATACTGTGTAGCATTAGAGGAAGAAACAGGTGTTTTGGATTAACATACTCATAATTCCTCTGTCTTCAGTGTTTAAAGACCTATAAGGACACTGGAACTAAAGCTCCACATATTTTTTACTTTGGCACTTGAATTGAGTGTTTAGGTCCTCCAGAATGTCTGAAACGTCCGCCAGTCCAGAGCACACTGAATGGAAAATAGTTCATGTTTTACCTTTTTATTGCTGCAACAATCTTCACACTAGTGTAAATATTTTATCACTAACTTAAGCATGAAAACGAATAGCTTACGTAATAACTGTGTAATCTTCTTTCTGAACAATTGGAGTGCTTCAGTGATAAGGAAGTAGGAAACTTGTAGTAGTAGTAGTAGTAGTAGTTGTTATAGTAGTAGTAGTAGTAGTAGTAGTTGTTGTTGTTGTTGTTGTTGTTATTGTTTCTGCCTTATAATTAAGTCACAAAACTTCTTACTACATAATATGTATATATATCTCACAGTTTCACATGTTTCATACAATTTGGCACAGACTTGTCACTAAAACTAATGTGTCATTATTGAGGCTAATGTGATCTTTCTTTGCCAGGTGTCATACTATGATTCCTACATCTGCATGGGATAGGCATAGACAAAATATTATTCCCAGGTGAGTAAATGAGTATTGTAATGCTGAAGTGATTCTTTCAGATGGCAAAAAAATTATGAATTAATGACTTTGTTAGAGTTAATTTTTCTGGTTACAGGGAGAAGATGTGAACTCTGTTGTGTCGTGGTGACACATTCTGATTGAGTTGCAATGTGTTTATCCACATATTTACTGCTTAGTAAAAACCCTTACATAGAAAAATTTCTGAAGTTTGCACAGTGAATTATTATTAAATGTGTTTATAGTGTTATTTTTTGGGTACAAGTAACACACAGTTCACAACTTCAAATTGTAAGCAAGCAATTTACACCTGAATAACTTCAAGATAACTCCAGGACTGAGACTTGGAGGTAATATAATTCAAGATGTCAGAGCAAAAAGAACAAAAATTTGTCACCTGCTGGCAGAAAACTGCCTGAATTCCATCACATGTATGGACATAAAAGTTAGTCACTTCTATTCATAGTCTAATATTAGTTTTACTGTGAATCTCTCAAGTGTAATAGTAAACAAAGTCAGTGTAAAACATATATGGAAATAATGAAGTTTTGGATATATTTCTCTTCAGATTACTGTCTTAAGAGTGGTACACTGCAGGAACCCACTGGTCTCACTTCCTGGGTGCCCTCACTTCTATGACCACACCTCCTCCACCATTTCGCATTGAATATGGATTCCTATGATGACTTGAATCTCCACCCCGCAGGCGGCTCTTAGTTACCGTTTTTGTCTCACTTGACTCTATGGTTTCTGTGGACATCCCTCCTTTGGTGGGGATAGTCTTCTTAGAGTAACTCTGTACAGTGTTTGTCACACTAGGTCTGATGGGGTCATCAGATTTTGATGTGATGCGAACAGTCTCCGAGTAGTCATCACTGCCAATACTTCCTCTCCTCACTACTGATGTTGTTGTACCATTGTTGGTATTTCTGAAAGATGGTGTGTGGGTCAGTGTGCTGGTGAAGCTGGGTTTTGGGGATGTGACACGGTCTGTTCCGTTCATCACAGGAGGTCGGTATGGTGACGACAAAGAGCGGCCTCCTTTGATCAAATCAGTTTCAGGCGTAGCATTTGTACTGCGAGAATGGAATGAATTGCTGTAATCGAGGATTCTATTTGAAGATACGTTGTTTGAGATGCCATTTTTTAAAAGTGTTTTGTTATGTAGACGCTTTTCAGGACTTGGTGACAGTGGTTTTATGTCCAGATCTTCATCACCATGAAGAGTTCTGTACAGTTCTGGTGCTCTGTCCATCAAACCTTTCAAGAAGAGCTTCTTCTTTGCTTCCTGAGTAGAGGTGCTGTTACTCACATATCCATTACTAATCAAGTTGCTTGTACTTTTAGAGAACCTGTGGGTTTCCTGATTTCTGCTGAAGTCATTGTCTTTATCAAGATTGGCACATGCTGAAAGATCACGCTGACTACGGCTTATGCTTGCCAAGATTCCAGGGCTCTTTAGTGGTGGTGGAGACTCATTTAACCGATGCAGATGTGGATTTGACTTGTAGATATTAGACACATCTCGAATCTTAGACCCAAGCAGCTGTGGTGATGATTCTGTGCTTCCTGACCCTCCAACATGAACATTAAAGCTCTTGCTGCGTGCAAGGTTTGAGCGATAGGTCCGGGCAGGTTTTGCAGGCCCTGTAGATGCAGAGATACCTACTCCACTCTTCAGTGATTTACTAATTCCTATAGAAGACGTGGGAGGGGTCACATTATTGATTATGGAAACGTTGATCATGCTGTTGGAGTGACGCTGATGTGACTTGTTTATTTGATTCATGTGAGTGGATTCTCTCTGGTGATAATTATTTGGGGTGCCATTCCTTTGAATATGTGTTTGACTCTTGACACGCTCATCATAAAGCTTGCGTGGTAATGTGTGAGTACTCCAACTCAGATTTGGTTCTCTACTGGGGCTGTATGAGCCTCCACCTGCCAGTCGACTTGTCGATTTGCTCAGACGTCCCAGCGTGTTACTGTTGTGAGTTCTGAAAGTCCAAACATAACAAATAAAGAGTATTCAATATCTGGAATTCATGGCATTTATTGCCATGAAGATTGTATGTGTCATTTTCATGAAGCTCATGTAATAACTCACAACTTTTATAGTGTTTTAGTCATATGCTATATGAAATAAATCCTTGTGTTCCAGGTAACTCATTGTGTTCCCCATTCTTAAGCTGTTTACTTTCTGACATGTTTATTCCATTCCTGGTGTTCATGGACAAATCAGCTAAAAATGCTAATGTGAGACATTTATGCTCATTTCTTATATTAGCACTGACAATGAGGGAGGAACGTAGGCTGAGGGTGTTTGAGAATAGGGTGTCGAGGAGAATATTTGGGCCTAAGAGGGTAACAGGAAAGTGGAGGAAACTACATAATGAGGAACTTAATGCTCTGTATTGCTCACCCAATATTGTGTGAGTGATAAAATCAAGAAGAATGAGATGGGTGGTGGTGTGTATGGGGGAGGGGAGAGGCATGTATAGGGTTTTGGTGGGGAAACCTAAGGAAAAGAAACCAATGGGGAGAACCAGGCACAGATGGGAGAATAATATTAAGATGGATCTTCAGGCAGTGGGATGTGGGGGTATGGACTGGATTGATCTGGCTCAGGATAGGGACAGGTGGCGGACAATTGTGAACGCGGTAATGAACCTTCAGGTTCCATAAAATGCAGGGAATTTCTTGACTAGCTGGAAACCGGTTAGCTTCTCAAGAAGGACTGCTTATGTTAGCACTCTGCATGAGAATTTTTCATCAAATATGGCATATATTAGTGGCTCGTGAGTTACTAAGGTGTTATCTGTTGGAACAAAAGTGTAGCAGTTATATGTAGAGTTTACAAATCCAGAACGTGGTAGGAGTAAAATTCTCACTTATAACAGCCAAGTTTTGTGGTGTGACACTCAATTTATACTACAGCTTTCATGGTCAAAATGGGTAATTGTTTTCCTTTCCACTGTTCATCCCCACCAACTCCTGTTAAATGATAGAGAAACAATGGATATCTGTGTCATTTCATACTTTGACTGCACACATAAACCAAAAGGGGAAATGCGGTATCAGAGTGATATTTTTAGTACAGTTGTAATTGTTGAAGTGAAGATAAAATGTTACAGTTTTTAGTACCTCGGCATCAGATGGTGCCTGTCCCATCTTCTATCTCAACCATACATTACACAAGAGCTGATGCTAATTTTCAGTATGTGGTAGTCTTAGCACTGTCTGTGAAGGCAAGGTTCAGTTTACTGGCTAATAGTCAACCCAGCAGCACTGGTAATACAAGTTTGATAGTGCAGCAGAATATAGGATAATATCATGTTACTTACACACTTATATTCAACAAAAGGAATTTATATCCAAACTCTACATCTGCTTCTTCCCTCCAGAGACAGGACTCAAACCTCTTCTGGCTTTATGGCCATCTTTTGAATGACAAGCTCAAATATTTGGTTTCTGACACAATAGAGTGTTTTGTAGCTTTACAGTTCATTCTTTTCAAGTGAGTTACTGATTTTCTGCCTTATCACCTATCCATCCACTTCCTGACTACATATTCAGTATCCTCACTTTTTAATTTTGGCACTTGCTAGAAATTTCATTTCAACTGCTTTATTTATATTAAAATGTTTGTTTTTCTCAATGTCATTTTCACTTCCTTGTACAACTGTTGCAAAGAGTCATCATTTTACAAAACTTCTGGTTCACATTTTAGGTTTCATATTCACTGTTTATTGTCTCTTGTATTCCTTGATAGTGATGTGTTTTTTGTTTAAATCTCAAATGTAAAACTTGTTTTATAATCAGATTTAAAAGAATTATTTTGCAGGAGATTTGAATATTTTCCTATCAGAGTCATTGCCTATTTAGCATACATTCCTTCCTAAAGTAAAGAAATTAATCTTGTGATATGTGTATGTTTGCTTTCAGTTACTGGGTCAGTTGACAGATTTCCACAAAACTTTGTAAAGAAACAGTGCTATTACACATCACCCCAATGCCATAATTCTGGATGTCCTAGAGTCACTAATAATAACAAAGCAGACACACCATAAGCTGAGAGCAACACTTACTGTAGATCCTGAAATTATATGTGTCAACAGATCTTTAACTTAAAGTAACTGCACATACACTCACTAGTAACCACCTATTATATTGCAGTAACCTCTCCTACATGTTTTGGCCAGCATAGGCCATCTTCTGGGAGAACAATGATATAAATGAATACATTTTGGATATAAAAAATACCATCATAATGTGCATAAATACATTAAAATTAAAATAACAGTACCAGCACTTAAACAAAGTTACAATAAAAATTCCAAAATTATACATTTTTATACAACTGGTACCATTTGTGTTCACTTTTGCAACAAACTTCTATATCAATGTTGATATGTCCTTTGTCAATGTGTTATGTCCTGGAAGATAATTAAATTTAGGAATAAAATCAAGCTGAGTCACACGAAATGTCCCATGGCTCCTGTATTGTGTCTGCGTAACTTGATTGTACATTTTGCAGGTTTCACAATGAGATGTACCACAGAGTATACATCATTATGCAACACATGGTATGTAGGGGAAGTAACTGTGACTAGTGGGTGGTTACTGGTGAGTATATGTGCAGGTGGTTGGAGTAAATATAATGCGTTGTTGATCTATTGCACAGAACATGTGCAACAGCAAACCTTTAAAATGTGCAACTTTAAAAATATATATATATATATATAAACTAACAACATGGAACCTAGCAGAAATTTTCTTTCACTTGCATTCTGGTGGTGGTGAGTAATGAACCGCTGAAGTTACGTGTGTGAAATTTTGTAGGGACGTTACGTCAAGGATATACCTACACATATACGATTACGTTGTTCATAAGTCGACAGTTACAAACATGGCGACTTTGAATTTACCATAGACAGAATTTGTAATTCAGTATTAGGTTCTCCACAGACATAATGTAAAATAACTGGTCCTGATAACAGTAGTGCACTTATCGGAATCTAGGGGCTGGACGGTCCGGATTCGAACTCCGGTGGAGGCGAGATTTTGCGTACCTGCCCAGACCGGCCGCGAGGCACACACAACCTCATGTATTGTACAATGGATGCCGGGTCTCTTTCCCAGGGGCAAAGCGGCCGGGGAGTGGCGCTCACCACCCATCCCCTTCTAGCGCGGGGGTCGGGTATTGGTAGAGCTATAGGATTACTTTTGCCACCCCTCAATGCCTGCTTGGCATGTGACGGGACAGTTTACCTATAGGAACGCAACAAAGCAGGCTTCGTAATTTCCGCTTGGAACTTCTCTTCGTGATGTCCATAGTCAGATCCATTAAAAACTTGCCGATTGACATCGACTCGTTACTTTGGTTTTGGTTACTTTCGTCGTAGTTAATCTAGTTCACTTACATAAACAAAATCGCAACAGGCATTCACTCGAATTAAGACAATTTCTGAAGAAAATGCAATGGACCAAAAATCGGTATCCTGATGGTAAACTAAAACGTATGAGTAGAAATGTCATGTTTATTTCTGAATTGGATCGGTCTGCTTGAAGGTACCATGCAGGCTGTCTCAAGGCCTTTAAATGGATTGGAAGTGAAAATTCACTACGAATTTGTACTTACACTATTAGCCTTTGCATCTTTTAGTTTTAGTTTCGTTGCAGTATTCCT
>Ga0209755_10004679_pt1 | contig 16028 bp, 16 predicted proteins | sample TergutCo191P1_FD_187301 | JGI IMG/M metagenome (GOLD analysis project Ga0209755, IMG submission 187301) | Cornitermes sp. P1 segment gut microbial communities from Petit-Saut dam, French Guiana - Co191P1 (SPAdes) (version 2) | ecosystem: Host-associated > Arthropoda: Insects > Digestive system... | reverse complement strand
CTAACACCCTATAAGAAGCCAAAAGGCGAAAAACTTACCGATTACCAAAAGTGGTTCAATTCCCAAATCGGAAGCTATAGAATCCGTGTTGAACATGTGCATCGTCGCATTAAGCGTTTCAATATTCTCCAACTCCGTTATCGCAATAAGCAAAGAAAACATCTTTTGCGGGTATCTTTAATTTGTAGCATTTACAATTATGAACTAAGGTTTTAGGATAGGTCTATTGTACAAAATCAAATGGGGAATTCACACTCAAATCTCCATGCCAGTTTTTGAAAGAAAATGGCGAGTGCGCCATCCAAGAATTTAAACCGCAGACTTGCAAAGATTTTCCTCACACCAACAAGCCCGATAGGGCAGAGCATTTACTCAGTATTTTATCGGACGCAGAAGAATGTCCCATCGTTTTTGGGATACTGGAAAGACTGAAAAAGGCATACAGATTCAGATAATTATGTTGTTTTGTGGCGTATATTTGGGCTTTTTATCAACGTCCATAACTTCAGCTTCCAGATGCAATTCGCAAAACCGTAGCAATGTAGGGGAGATTAGTACATGAATAATACGCCCGTTCTGTTTACAAGAAAGGTTTTGGATAATTTCTTGGCATCATTTTCTACGGAGAGTGTGCCAAATTGCAGCGCAAAATATGGCGAAATGAAAAACAGATGGAAAAAAGCCGCAGAAAAATGCAATCTGCAAAAAACAAAGGAAACAGGCGCACAGGGCGAATTTCTTGGCAAGGTATTTTGGCGATGTTTTGGGTTATGCAACTTCCATGGCGGGGCTTGACGAGTGGCATAGGGAAAACGAATTGAAGTCGGTTGCTGTCAAAATATTTTCAGCCATGAAAGGAGGAAATCGCCCGCTGGGATGACACGAACGCGGCGGTGTATATTTATCATTATGTACACTGGCAGATATATTTTTACCGACTTTCTGATGCCTGGAAAAATATTATGCAGTTGTGTTATAATCTTGTCGGAAAGGTGGTGAGTAATGTGGGAATGTCAAATGAGCAATTCGATTCTTACAAAACGCGGATTTTACGTGATTTGGAACGAATAAAAAAGTCACTGCCAGAAGAAAATGAGGATTTAGAAATCCTTATAGCAGATTTGAAGTCTGAGTTAAAAAAGCCTTAACATCAAGTTGCGAAACGCAAGAACCCCGGCCATCTATGTGCGGGGTTCTGTTATTTTTTGACGCTTATGATGCACACAAGGAAAAAGTGTGAAGCATCGACAGAAAGTGGCGCGAAAAAAACTTGTTGACAAAATCACGGGCTCACATTATGCTCATTATAGATTCTAAATTGAATCTATGTCAGGTCTATTGGAGGGATACCGTGAAAACAGAAAAAGTATCAGTAAATCTTAGCCCAACAGAATTGGGGCAAATTGACTTGTTGGTGGAAAGAGGCTTGTTCGATGGACGCTCGGATTTTATGCGCTCTGCTGCTCGCAAGTCACTGGAAAGCTACGCTTCTGATTTTCAGCAATTTCTTGAGCCGGAATATCTAAAAGGCGAAGAAGGAAGCAATTTGATATGGGCGGTTGGCATAGCAGAGCTTACAAAAGGGGAGGTGACCCGTCTAATAAACAAAGGTAACAAAATTCACGTTCGCATCATCGGATTGTATATCATTGCCAAAAACATCACCCCGGATGAAATACGTCAGTCTGTTTTATCATGTAAAATTTATGGCAAGCTGATGGCAAGCGACGAAGTAAAAGAGGCATTACGCGATATTGAAGCAGGGGGAAATTAGTGTGCCATATGAACAGGATGAAACTACTGTGCTTGACATTTTGAGGCGGCGTGGGATACACATACCCGCGCCCTGCGGCGGGAATGGCACTTGCGGAAAATGTATCGTTAAAATTGCGGGGGAGGATTGCCTCGCGTGCCAGACATTTTTTGACGAAGACATGGAAATCCTGGTTGAATCCGAAGGTGAAATATCGGTTCTTTCCGTTTATGAAGATATGGGGCCGGTGGAATGCGACCGTTATGAATCCGCTTGCGGCGGCGAGCCTGCCCGCTCGTTTGGAATCGCCATCGACATAGGTACAACGACCCTGGCTTTCGAACTGTTGGACACACGCGACGGAGCGCGCTTGGGTGTGCACTCCCGTGTCAACAGTCAGCGGGTTTTTGGCGCGGACGTTGTAACACGCATCGCAAAGGCCGTTGAGGGCGCGGCATCACAGCTGAATGAGTATATAATAGAAGATATTCACTTGGGTATCTCCGAGCTTTTAACAAAAACCAAGATAAAGCAAGAGGAAATTGTTTGTATCGCCATCACCGGAAACACAACTATGCTGCACCTTCTGCGTAATCTGCCCTGCGATACGCTGGGGGCGTATCCCTTTACGCCCGTAACCGTTGCGTCACATTGCTCAAGCTTTGCGGACACCGAAGTTATAATCCTCCCCGGGATATCCGCCTTTGTGGGCGCGGATATTGTGGCGGGGATTTTATTTTGCGGATGGCCTAAAATTACGGGAGCAAGCATACTCATTGATTTGGGGACCAACGGGGAAATGGCATTGTTTACGCGGGATAAAATTTTGGCGACGTCCACGGCGGCCGGGCCTGCTTTTGAGGCCGGAAACATCTCGGCGGGGGCGGGGAGCGTGCCGGGGGCAATTGCCCGGGCGTATTGCAAACAGGACTGTCTCTCACTGAATTCGCAACATTTGCCGGAAAGCAGCGTATTTATATGTGAAACCATAAACAATAAGCCTCCCGTGGGGATTTGCGGGACGGGCGTGGTTGACATAGCGGCGCAATTGGTGTACTACGGCTTGGCGGATGAAACAGGCCGCCTGGAGGATGCTTCCGAAATCGTAATCGCCAAAACCCAGGCCGGGCAACCGATAGTTTTTACCCAAAAAGACCTCCGCGAGGTTCAGCTTGCGAAATCCGCCGTGCGCTCGGGAATTGAAATTCTGCTGGGCGAGGCCGGGCTTAAATATGAAAATATAGAAAAAGTCTTTCTCGCGGGCGGGTTTGGATATAGAATAGACGTGGAAAACGCAGTCGTGTTGGGGCTGATTCCCGCGCCGCTCAAAAGCAAAGTGCAAGCCGTGGGCAACGCCGCCTTGGGAGGGTGTGCGAGGGTTCTGCTCAGCCGCACCGCCGCCCGGGAGGCGGAGGCCTTGGCCGCTGCCACCACGGAAATAAATCTGGCTACGCACCCACGGTTTAACGAATTGTTTATGGAATATATGGGTTTCGAAAAGGAGCTGTGACACTATGTCAGATTTTCAAAGCACGGTAGTAAACATTGCCAGAAACGTAACCAAAGCTTCTGGCGACCTTCTAAAATCGACGAAGCTGAATATGAGCCTGTCGTCCGAGGAGGCAAATTTAAAAAGCCTCTATATGGAAATAGGGCGCAAGGTGCATGAAATTTATTCCTACGGCGGCTCTTTGGGGGAATATTTTGACGGGAAGTATATGGAAATAGTAGAATGTGAGCGGAAAATTTCCGACATCAAGGAGCAAATCGGCAAAATAAAAGGCATACGCGAATGTCCTAAATGTGGTAAAAAAGTCGAGAGAGTATCGGAGTTTTGTCCTAAATGCGGCCTGAAGCTGGGCGTTGCTGAAGCGGAAATCCCTGCTGCTGCGCCCGTAACAAGCCCTGTCGAACCCGCCGAATTTTTCGACGCGCAAAGGATGCCACATTCGCATGACGCAACATCTGCGCCGCCGGTTCCTCCCGCACCGGTTCCTCCCGGGCCGTCCCCATGGGAAAGCACGCCGCCGCCCGCACCCGCTCCGTTGCCGCTTCCGGAAAAAATTTGCCGGATTTGCGGCTCAAAAAATGAAACAACCACCAAATTTTGCTTATCTTGTGGTAGGATATTAGATTGAAAATATGGCTAAACTTTTATATGAGCCGTTCAATGAGGGGGAAATTTCATGTTATGCGTTAAATGTCAGAAGAATCCGGCGACGGTGCATATTCAGCAATTCATGTTGAACGGGGTCAAAACCGAGCTTCACCTGTGCCAGGAATGTACCTTCAAGCTGGATAATCCGGAAATGCTTATTTCCTTTGAGAACGTATTCAAGGGATTTTTGGAGCAAATGAAGATTTTCCCCGTAGGAGCGGGGGGCGTAAATATGATGACGCGCCCCGACGCGCCCTGTTCCCGTTGCGGAATGACCTACAACCAGTTCAAGGCTGCGGGTAAGCTGGGCTGTGACACATGCTACCAATCATTTTCGAAGGAAGTGCAGGCACTTTTGAAAAATGTGCAGGGAAGCATCCGTCACGAGGGCAAGTATCCCAAGCGTCTCGGAGCGGGGATTTTTAACAAGCGTCAGGCTGACGACCTCCGGGCGCAGCTGAAAAAGGCTATTGAGGAAGAAAACTTCGAAGAGGCAGCCAAGTTTCGGGATGAAATCCGCGCGTTGGAATTGGCGGAACCCTGTGACAAAAATCCGGAGGTGGCGCAATGACTTTGCCATGGTATCAAGAGCCTTCAACGGATGAGGGGCAAATTCTTTCCTCCCGGGTGCGGCTGGCGAGGAACGTAAAAAAATACCCGTTTAAGTTTAAGCTGGACGCGGCCGGCGCGGCGGTGCTGGTATCCGAAACAACTGCCGCCGTTACCACCGGGCAAAACTATTTTCACCGTTTGGACATTCATAGTCTGGGGCAAACGGAGCAGAAGGTCTTTTTGGAAAAGCATATTGTCAGCCCGGAATTTCTCAAAGACAGCCTGCCCAAAGGTTTGTTAATCAGCGAGTCGGAAAATATCAGCGTAATGGTCAACGAGGAGGACCATATTCGGATTCAGGCCGTCGAGCCGGGGAAGAACCTGGCCGCCGCCTATAAAATGGCGGAGCTAATCGACGACCTTATAGAGGAAAGCGTGGAATTCGCCTTTCATATGGAATACGGCTACCTGACGGCCTGTCCCACCAACACGGGCACGGGGCTTCGTGCGTCGTATATGATTCATCTGCCATGCTTGGACAAATCTGACTTGATAAAAACCCTGCTGCCCCACATCGCAAAATTCGGCATCACTTTGCGGGGAATTTACGGCGAGGGAACCGCGCCAATGGGCAGTATTTATCAGATTTCCAATCAGAATACTTTGGGCAAGTCCGAAGAGGATATCATAACGGGCCTGCAAAGCGTCACCGAAAACGTAATCACCCAAGAGCAGCAAGCCCTCGAAAAGCTTCTGGCCAGCCGCCGGGAATATCTGGAGGATAGAATCTACCGCGCTTATGGTATTTTGACCAACAGCCGCATGATTTCGGCCAAGGAGGCTATGGACTTGCTTTCGGACATCCGTCTGGGGTTTCTCACGGATATTTTGCAAAAGCCAAAACCAAGCAAGCAAATTTATCAAATTATGATGGAAATTCAGCCGGGACATTTACAGCGCAGAGCCGGCGAGGAAATGACAGACGAAGAGCGCGACAGCGCAAGGGCAAAGCATTTACGGGAGCTGTTTTAAAAAGGTTTGTCCAAATCATCTAAATAAATCATTTACGGGCATAAAGGAGGCTACATAAGTGATGAAAGGGCCGTTTACGGAAAAAGCAAGACAGGCGATAGCAAACTCACAAACAGTGGCAAGGCAAATGGGGCATTCCCATGTGGGGACGGAGCATTTACTTTTGGGGCTGGCGCAGGTTATCGATGGAATCGCCGCCAAGGCATTGGAAACACAGGGTGTTACCGCTGAGGATATAGAAAAACAATTACAAAGCATGGGCGTAGGAACGCCTACTATGGGAGGTGTGGAGCCCCAGGGTTTCACGCCGCGTACCAAGGGTATTTTCGAGCGCAGCAAACAGGAAGCCATGCGGATGAAAACAAATTACATTGGCACGGAACATCTGCTTGTTGCAATGCTGAAAGAGCCGGAATCCATGGCGGCCAGCATTTTGAACGGAATGGGCATCAGCGTTCAAAAACTCTATGACGACATTATGGTTATGCTGGGTGAAAACAACCCTCAAGGCCATATGCCGTTTCCACTTCCCATGAATCCTCACGCCGCTCCCCCCGGCAAGGGCGGGAGAACAACTACCCCCGTGCTGGACAAGTTCAGCCGGGACTTTACGAAAATGGCCAAGGAAAATCATTTCGACCCTATCGTAGGACGCTCCAAGGAAACGGAACGGGTGATTCAAATTTTGAGCCGCCGCACGAAAAACAACCCCTGTCTGGTGGGCGACCCCGGTGTGGGAAAAACCGCCATTGCCGAAGGTCTTGCCCAGCGAATCGTATCCGGCGACGTGCCCGAGACTGTGAAGGAAAAACGTGTTGTCGCGCTGGATTTATCCGGAATGGTGGCGGGTACAAAGTACCGGGGTGAATTTGAGGAGCGCATTAAGAGGGTTGTACAGGAAGTCACTTCCGATAAAAATGTAATTCTTTTTATCGACGAGCTGCACACGTTAATCGGCGCGGGGGGTGCGGAGGGCGCGCTGGACGCGGCCAATATTCTCAAACCTTCGCTGGCCCGGGGGGAGATGCAGGTTATCGGCGCGACAACGCTGGACGAGTACCGCAAGCATGTGGAAAAAGACGCTGCACTGGAACGCCGTTTTCAGCCGGTAATAATTGATGAGCCCACGGAGGACGAGGCCGTTGAGATTCTCAAGGGCATAAGGGATAAATACGAGGCCCATCACAGTGTGCAAATCACAGATGACGCTGTGGAAGCCGCCGTGCGCATGAGCGCGCGTTATGTAAGCGACAGGTTTTTGCCTGACAAGGCCATTGATTTATTGGATGAAACAGCCTCGCGGGTGCGTTTGCGGTCTTACACCGCGCCGCCGAATGTAAAAGCGTTAATCAATCAAATAGCGGATTTGGAAACCGAAAAGGAAGCCTCCATAAAAGTGGAGGAATTTGAAAAGGCCGGGCTTTTAAAGCAAAAGCAGAACGCCCTGAAAGCCCAGCTGGAGTCGGAAGAGAAAAGTTGGAAGGAATCAAATACCAAGTCTCATCATATTGTCGATGCCGACGAAATTGCCGACGTGCTGGCCGCCAATACCGGCGTCCCCGTAAAACGCCTGCAGCAGGAGGAAAGCAAGCGTCTTATGGAAATGGAAGACACAATCCATCAGAAGGTTATCGGTCAGGAAGCCGCCGTCAAAACCCTTTCCAAAGCAATCCGCCGCGGGAGAGTGGGCTTAAAAAATCCTGCCCGCCCCATTGGGTCGTTCCTTTTCCTTGGGCCGACGGGCGTGGGCAAAACCCATCTGTGCCGCGCCTTGGCCGAAATCCTCTTCGGTGACGAAAACGCTATCATTCGTGTGGACATGTCCGAATATATGGAGAAGCATAATGTTTCAAAGCTAATCGGTTCGCCGCCGGGATACGTGGGCTACGACGAGGGCGGGCAGCTTAGCGAGCGCGTCCGCCGCAAGCCCTATAGCGTAATTCTTTTCGATGAGGTGGAAAAGGCGCACCCCGACGTGTTTAATATTTTGCTGCAGGTGCTGGACGACGGCCATATCACGGACTCCCAGGGGCGTAAGATTAATTTCAAAAATACCGTTATTATCATGACCTCCAACGCCGGGGCCCGGTCTATTATTAACCCCAAAAAGCTGGGATTCGTAGGCGACGACAACAAGGAACGCTCCTATGATGACATGAAAAGGGTGGTCATGGACGAGGTCAAAAACATCTTCCGCCCGGAATTTTTAAACCGCATCGACGATATCATCGTCTTCCATCCGCTGGATAACGAGGATATTCAAAAAATTACCCGCCTCATGCTGGACGAAACCGCCGAGCGCATCCGCAAAAACATGGACATCGATTTGATTTATACCAACGAGCTTGTGGAGTTTATCTCCAAGGAGGGTTACGACCAGATGTACGGTGCGCGCCCCCTTCGCCGTGCCATTCAGAATAAAATCGAGGACGAGCTGGCCGAGGCCATTCTCGAAGGTCGCTTCCGCGAGGGCGATAAGGTGCGCGGGGAATTTAAAGACGACAAGGTTGTGTTTGTTTCAAAATGGGATAAGGGGTAGGAGATTACGCCAAAGGTGCGCCGGGCGCGAACACCGTGATTGCTACGGTTGCTCGCGCCCGGCGCGTTTTTTGTGCCCGATGCCATTGGGGAGATAGCCTCTATTTGTTATAGCAGTATTTATCCGCGGCCGAGTCCGTCGTCATGAAATTCAAAGTCGGGGATGAAATCATTGTGCGAGGTTGAAATGTGTGCCATCTGAAAAGCGGAATCTGTTGCGGGGATGGAAATAAACGCATCCCTGCCGTTATTGTCTACGGCTGTGAAATTAAGTGCTTCAATGTATATAGCATTGCAGTCTGTTATACTTACGATAAGACCGAGCAATTGCACGTTTGCCACGCCGGAGATATTAAACTGCGCCTCGGCAAGTTTAGCTGCGGTTTGCATATAGACTTCAAGCATTTCGCCGGAAAGACCGGCAAACTCAATCTGCTCGTAAATATTCATATCAAACCAGCCGGATTCAAGCATAGCCGTCCGTGAATTAAGCCTTCTACTGCCGTCGTTCTCGGGAACTATTCTTCCTCGCAGACCATCGTAAGAGATATTAATCCTCTCACCTGTAATGCCGTTAATCGTAAACATATACACGGGAAGAGCAAATCTTTCTCCGCTGCCGTGAACATCAACGATATAATTTTGCGTGGGATTGTCCGGATGCTCTACATAAACTGTACCTGTCCACCATGTATTTGTTTGGCTTGCGTGGGCGGCGAACATCATTTGCATATACATGCCGTCAATGTTTGTGCCAAAAACATCCCAGATGTAACGCGCTCCAATTTGGGCGGCTTCTTCCATTGACATAGCCGCTGCGGGTATTGCATGGTAGTGCTGAGAAGGACTTTCCAATACGGTAAGCGTAGGTGGAATGAAAGCATCCGCTTCCTGCTCTGCCGCTTGCTCATTTAGAAGGGTGATGTAATCCGCTGATACGGATTGCTGATACAGGGGAGTTGCTTCGTTGATTGCCGCCGCAAAAATCAGTTGGTTAAAGCCAATAAATGCCGCGCTGAACATTCCGATGGACAAAACGCATATCGCCGCCACCTTCATAATTTCCTTACCTTTTGCTCTTGCTTTCATAGTTCATCTTTCCTTTCTATTTTAGATAGGGGCTCTGCCCCTACGACCCCGCCGCTCCGCCGGAATGAATCCGGCTACGCTTCCTCGCTTCGCTGCGGGTATCGCGCTTTGCGCGATGGTTTTGTGGGCCTCACAAGAACTATGATAAAGTATACTTGTCATAGAGTTATCTCCGAGTTGTCACGAAGTTGTAAAAGTTATTTTGACGGTTGTGCCCACCCCAACCGTGGATTTGACAATCATTTCAGCCCCGTGGGCTTCGGCAATTTTTCGGCAAAGTGCTAGGCCAAGACCCGCGCCGCCCTCTTTTCGATTTCGGGCTTTATCCACACGGTAAAAAGGCTCGGTCACTTTCGCCAACGAATCGGAAGGGATGCCGCAACCGTTGTCGGTTACGGACAGCGTTATGCTGTGGTTTTCACTTTTCGCTTCCATATATATGACACCCTTGTTTGGAGTGCAGGCCTTTAATGCGTTAAGGCATAGATTCAGCATCAGGCTCTTAATTAAATCCTCTTGCCCTTCCAGCACATCCGCGTCCGGTTTACATATTAATTTAACGCCCACGTCCTCCACCTGTGCTTTGACCGTTTGGGATATATCATCAAACAAATACCGCACACGGATTTTTGCTTTGTCCGGCGTGTAGTCGCGCAGCATGGCAAGCTGAAGAAGTGAGTTTGCGATTTCTTGTAGATACCTGGCACGGTTCATAATGCGTCCGGACAGTTCAACTACCTCGCCATCTTCCAAAATTGCCTTTTGCATATATTCGGCGTAGCCGAAGATGGAGGTTAGGGGCGTTCGCATTTCATGGGCAAAGTTATCTACGAACTGCTGTTTGTTTACGGCTTCTTCTTCCAGCAGATTCATTTGCTGCTCTATGCGCTCCGCCATTTTGTTAAAGTCAATGGCTACTTGAGCAAGCTCATTGCTTGCATTTACGGGAATTCTCCCGCCAAACTCCCCGCCCGCAATTTCCCTTGAAGCCTTTGCCACAACAGCAAGCGGCCGAAATATTGATGACAAAATCAGATACAGGGCAACGGCGGCTATGACGGAAAAAACGATAGCCGAAAATAAAAGAGTGTTTTGAATATTCCTCATTTCCATAATGCTTTCGGTTATATCCAATCTGTAATCCAGCAAAAAATAACCAAAAGGTTCTGCCAACAGCCCCGTAATGAAAATAAAATACCCCCCATCGTGGTTGTCAAAAACTATTTCCGGCGGGGGAGGCTCGCTTCTTGATAGTCTAAGGTCGGTAACAGAGATGTTTATATTGTGCCTGCTGTAATATCTCGCATAACCCATGACAAGGGCGTCAACAGCTTCATAAAAAACCATGACCTCGCGTTCTCCATCTCTGCCCCATAAGACCGCAACATCACGGTTAAGCGAGCTTACAATAGTTTGAAACTGCGCGGCACTTTTATCCTTTAGCATATTTATTTGGCTGTTGTTAAGATAAAAAGAAACAATTCCAACACTTGAAAACAGTACAACAAGAAAAAGCAAGTAGGTGGCTATAAATGTTTTTAACCTCATCTTTTAACCTCCAGCCGGTAGCCTAATTTGTAAACAGTTTTTATTCTTTCTTCCCAGCCGAGTTTACTCCTAAGCTTTTGAATGTGGTTGTCTACCGTCCGGGTTTCGCCAAGATAGTCATAACCCCACGCCAGTTCAAGCAGCTTGTCCCTTGAGAGGGCGATGTTTTGATTTTTGATTAGTACTTCCAGCAGTTCAAATTCACGGGGCGATAAATCAACCAGTGCGCCGTCTACCTCTACCGTCCTGTCCGATAAGCTTACGACCGTATTATCCAAGCTAAACACCGTGGTATTCCGCTGTGTCCGGCGCAAAACAACATCTATACGGGCAAGAAGCTCCAGCATTTCAAAGGGCTTAACTATATAATCGTCCGCGCCCAAGGAAAGCCCGTTCAGCTTATCTTCCAGCCCGTCTTTTGCCGTGATGAAGATAACCGGCTCAAAAGAAATTTTTTTAAACACTTCAAATCCGTCCATGCCCGGAAGCATGATGTCGAGCAAAACCAAATCAAAGGAATTTGCCGCGGCCACATTTACCGCTTCCACGCCGTCAAAGGTTTGCCGGTATGTGTGTCCGACCAGCTTCAAATTTTTGGCTATCAGTTCGTTTATATCCTGGTCATCTTCCACGATAAGAATATGTGCCATTTAAAAAACCCCCTATTTGTATATAATAAACCATACTTGTCATGAAGTTGTCACGAGATGTGCCCATAGCCATCGCCTATGATTCTCTAATCATATAGTGATTTCAGTTGAAAACGATGAGCCCATTTTCAACGGAAACGTCTATAGAAATAAAAACAGGCAGGCGATTGTGTTCCGCTCCTGCCTGTAAATATGGGCTATATAAATCCCCTCTTATAATAACTTTTCATAATCGCGACGGACATAGATAACCCTTGAAATTACAACTTTTTTATTGGATTCATCGACATAGTAGAACATGATATAGTTTTTTACAATCAGTTTGCGGTGCTCATTTTTTAACGGCTTTATAGCACGAAGAATAGGATTTATATAAGGGACTGTCGTTAATCTTTCGGCAGATGCTATCATTTCTTCAGCCAGTTTTTCTGCCACAGAAGCATTGCGAAGCTCATGACTTATATATTTTACAATTTCCACCATATCTTGTCTTGCAATCGGTAAATATTCCAATTGATACATGCACTTATCCTCCAATGGCATCCTTCATTGCGGCAAGTACATCTTTAGAATTGTATCTTTTATTTGTATGTGCGGCTTCTTTTTCAGCTTCAAGCAATTTGAAATACACTTCACTTTCAAACTGCATATTTTGGAAAGCCTCCATGCTTAAAACAACCATGTTTCCATAACCATTCTTTGTTAGGAAAACGGGTTGCTCCGTTTCATGTACTATTTTAGATATTTCGGCAAAATTGTTTCGCAAGTCCGATACGGGTCTTATTAAAGTCATAGTATGCACCTCCAGAAAATACTTTAGCACAATCATGCTAAAGTATCAATGCGATAAAAAAGTCAAAATTCCATAGGTGCTGTATTGTAATAAGGACATATTTAATCAATGTCAAAAAAACGTGATGATTGCGCCGTTTGTGGCACATACGGATTTTCACGGACAGAGGTTAAAACCCAAGCGAAAGGGGGCAAGTCCTTATGAAGCAAAACAGCACCAGCAGAGCCAACAACATAATCCAATTCCCAAGCCACCGCCACCACGAAAAGCCGTGGGGCAAATACGCCGAACTTCACCAAGCATTTTTGCAAACCTACCACCCGAAATTTTACACCTAGCTTTCAGCGTTAGGCAAATTGGACGAGTGGCTACACACCATTGACGAGATAGCAAACCGCCGTTTTGAACTTGGTAAAAGTGTTGGCTACTCGCAAGCGGAAATTGAAAATGGCTACGTTGTAAAAGTGGACACAGCACATTTTCAAGAACTCGCCCACGAAGTAAATAAAATCGGCACAAATGTAAATCAGCTTGCCCGAATTGCCAATACCACAGGCATGGTTATGCAAGGAACAAAATCTTTCTGTAATCATACCGCAGGGCGTGGGAAAAAGCTATGCGGAATGGGAAGCGGAAAGGCAAGGCACAAGCTGGAAAGCAAAACTAAAAACCGCAATCGACACAACCATACTCACCGTTACCGACTTTGAAAATTTCATAAAACGAATGGAGGAACAGAGCTACACCATCAAGCGGGGCAAGCATATTTCTTTCAAAGCACCCGGCCAAGAACGGTTTACGAGAGCGAAGCGTTTAGGAGCGGAGTACACCGAGGAAGAAATAAAATCCCGCATTGCGAAATCTAAACCACCAATACAAGCACAAACGCAAAAAACTGAAATTCAAACGCCGACCCAAACACTACCGCCACAGCAAAAACCACAGCCACAGAAGCCGACCCCACCACCCAAGCAAGCACCAAAATCACCGCCGCCGTTAGAGGGCATAGCTTTATGGGAAAGCATAATCCGCAGACCCAACACCGCAGAAATTTACAACCTTATGCAACAGCACGGCGGCTACCAATATTTTATTGACTTGATGACAGAGAGCCGCATCGCCCACGAAACAATAGACAACGGCATTAAAGCTAACGAGCAGCGCATCAGCGGTTGGGGCTATGTTCGCAAAGACATATCCGACTTAAACCGCACCCGAAAAATCTACGACGAGTACAAGGTGCTCCAAAAATCCACAAAGTTATTCGCCAAACGCACAGCCGAAAAATTTTACAACAAGCATGAGGACACAATCCTCACCCATGAAAAAGCCTTGCGGGATTTGAAGGACTACAAACGCTCCCTGCCTACGTTGAAAGATATAGATGGGTATATCGACAATTTGAAAAACCTCAACGTAAAAAATGCGAAAGCGTACAGGGCGGCAAAGGCAGAGCATACCCGCTTCACAACGGTTCACAAGAAACTTTATGCTGTTAATCACGAGCATAAACCCAAAGCACCACAACGGCAAAAACAGCGTTCACAGGATTGGGAACTGTAGCCACTTATTTTCGTTTCCGCAAGGGCAAAAATATGGTATACTGCCCTTGCGGAAGTTCCTTGTGGGAAAATAGCAGGATGTCTTTGCACTAAACACGCTTTCGCGTGCAATAGTGTGAATGGGCTTTGCCTGATGTGAACATAGAAAATATATTTATACAGGAGGAACAAGAAATGAGTGGTAATAAAAACATGGTTGACGAAAGGTTCGAGCTGATTTCTGTTATCTTTAGGTTGGCAGGAAACTGGGAATATAATATAGGTGCGGGTGGATTTGAATGTATTGAGTATCCCTTCCCAGATGAACAACGCGCCGCACTTGCCAAATGTGAGCATACAAATGATTATCAACTTGAAATTTCGGAGTGTTTCAATAAGTATATTGAGCATGAAACTGTACTGTATGCTAAAGATTTGGGGATGGGATTTGCCTATCCATTCAAATTTGCCATGCACATAGAAAAACAAGGAGAGCAGTTTGTGTTTATTTCAAACACAAGCTCTTTGTTTGACGACAATGAGTGGAATATTGAAACGGCAGAAAAGTTTTTAACGCTTCTTAACAAGTTTTACAAAGATACTGGGTATGCCGAATTTTATGCCAAGCGTATTTCCTATTTTGAGGAACTTTCACAAAAATTTTATGATGGATTTTATCACACCATAGACTTTGATTGGTATGGAAAATATGTTGATGTATCAAATCTATGTTGTGTGCTTTCCCCCTCGAATACTGCCGCTAATTACGCCACAATCGTAAACGATAAAATTGTCTGCGGCATGGTGCGTATATCGTCTGCATCAGTGCTGATTCACGAATTTATCCACGGCTTTGCCAACCCCATTGCCGATAAATGGTATGCGGAAAATAAAGTGTTCAAAAAATGGTGTGATGATTCCATAGACGCAGAGAAAATGCCGTATTATGCCGATGGTATGAATATGTCGCGTGAATATGTGACACATGCTTATGAGGTATTGTATGCGTTTCAACATGGCGAGGATTGGGAAACAATCCTTTCAAGCGTGAAAAATCTTGGAGGAATTGAAAATTCCTTCCCCTATATAAATGAGATTTACGAAATGGTGCTGTCTTTGGAAAAGTGACATTGAATGTTCTATTATGAAAATAGAACCGAAAGGGGCATAAGTTTATGGGTAAAAAAATCGAAATCATCAAAATTGACTACGCTCTGCTCATGGATTTGCGGGTAGATTACGCATTTAAGCTGATTTTCGGTACAGGCGATACCTTGTTTCTAATTTCATTGCTTAATGCTATATTCGCCAACAAGAAAATTCCACGCATAATAAAATCTCTCACGGTTGTAAACCCCTATTTGGAAAAACACTCGAAAGAAGATAAGTTGTCCATACTGGACATAAGAGCGCAACTAGACGATGGCTCGACCATACTGATAGAGATGCACCTCTACGACCTCTACGACCTAAAGTATAAAACGATACGTTCATGGGCGAGAACTTATGGCGAGGAACTGAAAACCAGCGAAGCGTACACAACACAACCGCCTGTTATTTGTGTGACTTTTGTAAGCGGTTCTTTGGACGAGGGTGAAAGTAAAAAAATCCATAAATATTGCAAAATAATGGATATAGATGACCACACGATTTTTTCAAATGCTTTGGAATTACACTATATTGACATGAAGGCATTTGTGAAAGCCGTCAACGAAACAGGCGGTATTGGAAAAGGCGAAACCGAAGAAACCATGTTAGCAAATTGGCTGGCGATTATCACGGAAAAGGATATTAAGGATAAGTCAATAATCGAAAATATATGCAAAGAACAGGAGGAGATTGGCATGGCTGTTTCTGCATTAGTAAGGTTGAGCGAGGACAAAGTAACCCGACAAGAATATCTGCGTAGGCAAGATGATATTATGCTCCACAACAAAAGAGCGAGAGATTATGAACTGATGAAGCAGAGAGCAGAACAAGAAAAAAACAGAGCGGAACAGGCAGAAGCCGAAAATGAAATGCTCCGCAAAAGACTTGCAGAACTGGAAACTAAATAAAAAAGCCACAAGTATTGCCCGCCCGACAAGAGATTAAACCCTTTTGACGGGCTTTTTTGTATCTTTTTTATTTCAAATGTGAAAACCCCGGTTTTTTCCCAAATCAGTTGAAGTGAGGATGAAGGAGTGGTAAACTACCCCAAGACGGCAACAGGATGGGGTGTAACAAGCGTGGACGAGCTTGTAAAAATGATAGATAAGGATTTTGAATATACAGGGCACGATATAAATGATGAATTAATACAAATATTCGTGCGTTCAGTACGCCCGGAAGCAAGATGTCCCTACTGCGGAAACAGCACAAACAAAGTCCATAG
>Ga0209755_10004678_pt1 | contig 16029 bp, 13 predicted proteins | sample TergutCo191P1_FD_187301 | JGI IMG/M metagenome (GOLD analysis project Ga0209755, IMG submission 187301) | Cornitermes sp. P1 segment gut microbial communities from Petit-Saut dam, French Guiana - Co191P1 (SPAdes) (version 2) | ecosystem: Host-associated > Arthropoda: Insects > Digestive system... | reverse complement strand
TTTCGCCTGATTGTACACCTCGTCCCATGATAAATTGATGCGTGCAACTCCTTCACTGACAGCTTGCTGTGCAACATCTGCCGCTTCCCTTGCGAACACTTCTGTCTCTTCCATGTTCGCGATGATGTTATCAGGATTAATCCCCCTCTTCTCGGAAAAATCCGCAATGGAATGAGCGCAGCGAATCGCCATGCCGTCAGTGATTTTTTTTGCACGTACAAACAATGCACCTTTAAGCAAGCCGGGAAAGCAAACCGAGTTATTAACCTGATTGGGAAAATCTCCTCTGCCTGTCGCGACAATAAAAGCGCCTTCTTCTTTTGCAGCATAGGGCCATATTTCCGGCACAGGATTTGCGCAAACAAAAACGATTGCCTTGTCTGCCATGCCGCGAATCCATTCACGTTTTACCGTATCAGGACCGGGGCTTGAAAGCGCGATAAGTACATCCGCGCCTTTTAACGCTTCTTCTATTGCGCTTACCTTTTTAGGATTTGTTTTTTCGCAGAGTTCCCATTTACGGTAATTGCGTTTATCGTTCTTTATATCTTCCCTGTTTGAATGTAAACTTCCTTTAGTATCAAAAATTACCATTTTTGCAGGATCGCCGCCGTCGCTGAGAATTAGCCTTGCAACAGTTGTGTTAGAAGCGCCTGCGCCTAACAACACAATTTTTGTATCGCCGATTTTTTTGCCTGCAAGTTTTAAAGCGTTGATGAGTCCTGCAAGCGTTACACAGGCGGTTCCCTGCGCATCATCATGCCAAACAGGGATGTCGCAGGCTTCACGCAGATCGTCTAACACTTTGAAACAATTCGGCTGGCTTATATCTTCCAGATTGATCGCGCCAAAACTATGCTGAACCATTTTTACAAATTCGATGATCTTATTGGGATCGTTTTTTCCGTCCGCTCCTTTTGAATCTACGCATAATGCAACCGCGTCCACTCCGCCCAAATATTTCATGAGCATCGCCTTCCCTTCCATTACACCGAGTCCGCCCGGAGGAGTGCAATCGCCGTCACCTAACACTCTGGTTGAGTCTGAAACAACCGCAACCAAATTTCCGCGGTTAGACAATGCGAAGGAAGCGTCATTGTTATCCCTGATTGTTGTGGAAATTTTTGATACGCCGGGCGTATACCAAACATTAAACCAATTAAGCCCATAGATGCCGCACTTGGGCAGAGTTTGAATTTTTCCGCCGTAAAAACGATGCGCTTCGTCAGAAAGATTTTTTAAGAATAAGGTTTTTGCTTTTGCTTTTTGCTCTTCGCTGAAACCGGCAGGAAATAAATCATCTAAATTATTCAATTGCAGATCGATCTTCATATTTTTAATCCTTAAAAATTAAATTCATAGGAATCAAGTTTATATTCCTCTTTAAGTGTTTTAATTGTCTTTATAAGACTGTCATTTAAAGGGACACCCTTATCTTTGCGCGAAAGCCACGCAAGATATTCTTTTTCTCCCGCTGTGTAAATCCGCTGTTCACCCGGCGCTTTTTTTGATGCGCGCAGTTCACGCAGAATATCGCCTGTTGTTTTTTTAAATTGATCCAATTCAACAAATGCGCTGATATCAATTGCAATAAAAAAATGTCCCAGATGATAGGGAATTTTTTTACCGTTGGAATCAAAACCGTTCAAGGCTTTTAAAAACATTCCCTGTTGGAGTGCGGCAGAAAGTATTTCAACAACTGTCGCATAACCGTAGCCCTTGTAACCAGCCGTCTCTTCACCTAAACCTCCGAGCGGCGCAAGAGCGGAAGTTCCTTTTGTAAGCCCTGTCAAAGCTTTGGAAGGATTTTTCTCGCTGCTTCCGTCATCATTAATTACCCAGCCTTCAGGCATGGTTTTATTAATTCTGTCGTAGTGTTCGATTTTTCCGCGCTGTGAAACAGAGGTTGCGCAGTCAAGCATGAAAGGAAAATCTTCGTCTGTCGGCATACCAACTGTTAAAGGATTTGTGCCTAACATATTTTCGATTCCGAAAGTAGGCGCAATGGACGGACGAGCATTAGTGCCTGTGATTCCGATCATTCCGTTTTTAACAGCCATTGACGCATAATACCCTGCGATCCCGTAATGAGTGGAATTGCGCACAACTGTCATGCCAAGACCGTGCTGCTTCGCCTTATCAATCGCCATCTGCATAGATTTTTTTCCGATAACCTGCCCCATCCCGTCATGACCGTCTATTACCGCGGTTGCAAGATGGTTTTTTACAACTTCAAAATGTGTAACCGGATTTTGAATACCGTCATTTATTCTGTCGATATAAATCGGTTTAAATCTTCCGATCCCGTGTGAATCGATTCCGCGTTTATCGGATTCGATCAAAACATCAGCGCAAACTGCCGCGTCTTGAGGCGGAACGCCGACTTTGATAAAAACATCTTTCATGAAAGCTTCCATTTTTTCAAAACTTTCATATTTTTCATTTACTTCCATAAAAACTCCTGTATATAAATATAAGATATTAATAATACAAAATGGTAATAGTATATTTTTATTTATATTATTCTATTCTGAATCAATCGGCTTTTTTAGTTTTTGTAAATTATAATAAATTTTGTACAATTTCTTTTAGAATTTTTCTATTAAATAGTACCCAAACTAAAGTCGCCCAAAATTTTAAAATTATTACCGTCGCGTTTAACATTAAGTTCACGATCCGGAAAATATATTGGAAGAAGTTCTTTTACTTTTTCCATTGCAGCTTCGTGAATTTCACGGCGTACATCCTCATCAACTTTTTCCAGAGTGGATATTGATATATCAATCAGGTAGCCGCGCCCCAGCTCCGATCTGAAACCGGGTGTAAAGTTAGCGCCTATGTTGAAAAGCCCGTCCGCCTCAGGGTTAGTTGTTTCACCCCGGTTCGGACGCACAGGATTCAACGGGTATTTGTCGCCGTAGAGGTCTTCGATGTGTGAATCCACCTCGTCAAAAAGCTTTTTCAACTGATCGTCAAATTCATTCATTCTGGGATGCCACATATATTGATATTATATGTTGATGTGTTGAGATAGAGCAAGAGAGCTATTCTTTTCAATAAGTTGATAATTCATGTAAAAACATAAGAATAAAATACAATATACATAAATATAATACAAATAAAACCGGCTTGAAAAGAAAAAGTAAAAAAAATAAAAAAAAGTGTTAAAGTTTTTTGCCATTTGTCGAAAATATTAATGTCAGATACAAACAATTTAATGTCAGTAAACATTTAAATTGTTTGGTTAGGGTTCTAACACATCTGACATGAGAAAAATCCATCGGGTTTTTCTCGGTAAAACCCGGATGGGTTTTACATCGGAAGCACGGATGCTTCCGCCCCGCAGTATCAAGGAGGATCAAATGATCATCAATCACAACCTTAGCGCAATGTTCGCTGACAGGTCACTAAAGGTAAATCAACTTTACCTCACTAAAGGAATGGAAAAACTTTCCTCGGGTCTCCGGATCAACAGAGCCGGTGACGATGCATCCGGATTGGCAGTATCAGAAAAAATGAGAAGCCAAATCCGCGGATTAAACCAAGCTTCAACCAACGCGCAGAACGGCATCTCTTTTATCCAAGTTACGGAAGGCTATCTTCAGGAAACTCAAGATATCCTGCAGCGTCTTAGGGAATTAGCGGTACAATCTGCAAACGGCATCTACAACGACGAAGACAGAATGTACATCCAAGTTGAAGTTTCCGCTCTTGTAGCGGAAGTTGACAGGATCGCAAGCCACGCTCAATTTAACGGTATGAATATGCTGACAGGACGCTTCGGCCGCCCGGTCGGTGAAAATGTAGTTACAGCTTCAATGTGGCTGCATATCGGCGCAAACATGGATCAAAGAACACAGGTTTTCATCGGTACGATGACAGCGAAAGGTTTGGGTATCCGCGAGATGGATGACAAATTTATCAATCTTGAATCACCGGACAGCGCGAACAGAACTATCGGCGTTCTGGACAGGGCGCTTAAAATGGTCAGCAAACAGAGAGCAGACTTAGGCGCTTATCAAAACCGTTTGGAACACACAGTCCGCGGCTTGGATATAGGAGCGGAAAACCTGCAAGCATCTGAATCGAGAATTAGAGATACCAACATGGCTCAACAGATGGTTGGCTATGTAAGAGATCAAATCTTAAGCCAGGCGGGAACTGCAATGTTAGCGCAAGCGAACCAGAGAGCGGCATCGGTATTGTCATTACTGCAATAAAACAACATTAGTGCGCGTTTCTAAAAGAAACGCACGGTTCTTTAGAAACGCATAACACAATTTAGGTTGGTCTGATGCTGGATGTCAGACCAACCTTTTTTATACATAAACAAGCCCCATAAGAACTGCAGAAATAATTAAAAATACTGCATAGCTTATCAGCATTAAAGGGGTAAATAATGCCGCCATTGCCGCAAGCGGCGCAGGGCGAAGCGCAGGGCCTACAAGAAAAAACGCTAGAGCGGTGCCTTTACCTAAACCCAAATCAAGTAAAGTCTGAACAAAAGGTATAGCGCCGCCTCCGCAGGCATTCATCGGTATGCCGATAATCGCCCCTGCAAGTATTGATTGTATACGCCCCATATAAAGCGCTTCGTAGAAAAATCTCTGAGGTACAAAAACACTGACAGCGGCTCCTAAAAATACACCGATGAGTAAGAAAGGCAGTACATAAATAAAACTTTCAAAACAATTAATAAAATAACGCTTTAGGTTAAAAATTTTCTTTTCCTTGTTTTTGATTTGCCCGCCGCCGTCTTCATAAACTTTTATACTTTTTCTTATCATATATTTATCAGGGATAATTAAAGTCAACATTCCTGCCGCAAAACTGAAGATAAAAACTGCAAGAGTGCGGACAAGCGCCATTTCCAAGCCTATGCCTCCCGCAGTCATTATAAAAAGCTGCGGGTTCATTAAAGACGAGGCGGCGCAAAAAGCAATGAGCGGCGCTACACGTACTTTGCTTTTATAAAGTTCAATAACAATCGGAATTGTCCCGTAAGTGCAAAGCGGCGATAAAATACCGATGATCGATGCGGAAATAACAGCTTTTACAGGCGATTTTGACACCCATTTATAAATTATCTTTGTCCATGAAGCGAATTTTATTAACTCGCCTAAAAAAATTCCCGCAAGAAAATACGGAAAAAAACCGCTGAGCATTTCCCAACAAGTCTGGAAGAAAAATTGTATTGCCGCTAAAACCCACTGCTTATCCAATATCAATCTCTGGTTGTCTATTTGTTTACTGTTATAGCCGCTTCTTCGTATGCCATATAAGCGGTATAAGCGCGCACCGTTATAACATGAGAACCGTTTGTAATTGCTGAAGCGTCTATAACAATATTATTAAAATTCTGATTCACGCTTTTTAAAAAAGTTTTACCGATTAAAATATCCGCTTTAACCGTATTTGCAGAAACAGTCAGTTTTAAATTTAAGTTTCCCCCGGCAAATTGCGCGGATGAAATCGCAACGCTAGGCTTTGCCAGTTGCTGTGCTGTCAGCCTTGTAGATGAAATATTTCCGCCGAGACCTGTAGTTATACTTCCGTTAAAATTAACGCCGTCTCTTAAATCGTGGACTCTTTTGTTTCCTATCACAGTAATATCTTTTGGATTTCCGCGCAGAGTTAATCTTTTATTTAATTTTGTACCGGCTTCGCCTCTTACAGTTAAATATGACAAATGCCCGACCAGGGTATAATCAACTTTTATGATATTTGAAAGGACGACATCAATGGCAAGACCGTCTCTTGAAGCGAGCATACTGTTCATTTTTTTAAGAGCGGTTGCATCGCCTGCCGGCGGGAGAGGCCCCTGATCAACGCCTTGCAAAGCTTCCATGATTACAAAATCTGCCGGCATTACACTGTAATAATCGGCAATCCATTTATGAATGCCGTTAGACTCTGTATGAGGTATCCTGAAATTACGCCCTATATCACCTGTTGAATTTCCGTAAACCCTCGGCGGGCTTGCGCCTATCGAAATATTTTTTATCGCGCCTGTCGTACCGGCTGTTGTATGTAGTTTTAATACAGGTATACAGATAAGAACATCCGCTTCATACATTCGTTTAGAGACATAATAATTTCCTTGCCCATCGTAACTTGTATAAGAAGGAGACATCTGGTTTCCGTCAAAACCGGATTGATTAAAAGGAGTATTAAAAACAGGGTTAGTCAATTTTATTTTTAAAATGTCAGAAGGAAGGGAGGCGGGGTTCGGGTCTGTCCAATAAGAGCCTCCGACAGCGTCGAGTGTAAGAATCTCGTCAACTGCAGAAAGATTTGCAAGTGTGTAACCTACATTTGCATACTGGGTTGCAGTATCACCTTTGCCTGAACTTTCCATGACGAGGATTTTACCCGCGCCCGCAGCGCCCTTTGCCCCGATAATTTTTCTTACATTTTCCGCGGCAGCTTGTACAACACGCCAATCTGTGACTATGCCGTTAGGAGCTGCAGGGGTTACAGAGTCAGGCGCGCCTGCGGGAATTTTAGTTCCGCTTGGCCATGCCCAACCGTAAACAGTGGTAATAATATTCGGTTTAAGAACAACAGTGTCGCCGAATTTTACTATGCCTTCAAGACCGCCTGAAAGCCTTATCGCTTCATCTACCAGTACTTTAATACTTGCGTAAGTATGCTGCGTAACGGCGGTTGATGACTGCACTAATGAAACAAATGAAGTTGTGTTATCAATTACAGGCGTAGGTATATCCGAGGTGCCTTCATTTGAATATGTTATATCTTCAAAATTACCGGCGCATGTAGCGGATAAGGTAAAAATGACGAGAACCAATAAATATAAATATTTTTTCATATTGCTTTCCCTCTCTATATAAATTAAAACAAAATTATTTTGCTAAAATTAATTTTGCAAATACGCCAGCGTTTTGATACGCGACATTTTTATTATCGCCTTCGATAAACATACTGCCCATAAAATATTCACGGCGGTTAGAAGTTCCGGCATTGCAGTAAGCGACAGCGAAGCCCATCACTTTATTTTCTTTTAATTTTACCGGCGGATAATTTTGGCTGCCGCCGATAGGATAATTTTTATCGAATACTTTCATTTCAATTTCCCAGGTATATATATCGGATTTATCTGCATTGTCTCTGTTTCCAATTTTATAATTAATATGATGATTACGCGCTATGTAACTGTTTTTAAAGGGCGTATTATTATTTTGACCGGCGACATAATCCATTACATTTACGCCGTCATAACTTAAGTGATATGCAAATGCGTTATTGTTATTCTCATGCATACCGCCTTTTCCGTCTTCGTTAATGAATAACTCAAGACAATCATCGTTATATATCTCGTTATACGGGTCTGCTATTCTTGTTAAACTTAAATTTGTATCCTTAATTTCCACCAAATAATAAAGCCTGTCTTCCGTCCATACGATTTTAAATCTTCCTGAATATGTACCTGCGGGAGGAGGGGTAAGATTTGATTGGCTTGCGTTTCCTCCGCCGAGCCAAACATAATCAATCGGTTTCCACCGGGCTTTTCCCCATGCCGGATCATTGCCTTTGCCGTCGATTACCGGAGCTGTTTCTGCAAAATAGGCGGTATAATCATCCTGTCCGAAATCGGCCGAACCGCCGCTTCCGCAAGCCGCGAAACCGATACAAAATACCGGAATTATAGAAAAGAAAGGTTTCATTGTTTAATTGTACAATACAAAAGTATACATGACAACGCAGGCGCGAAACGGCAGTTTTACAAAATAATAACCGTTGTAAATTGATAATATTGACAATATATCTAAAAAGTGTTATATTTTATTACATGAAAAATTTAAAATTTTTATTTATTCCTCTAATTTTTTTATTATTGACCGGTTGCGGTTTCTTGTTTACATCCGAAGATCCAGACGATCCCGATAATCCTGAAAAACCGAATGAACCCGGTGAAACGGGACCGAAAACCACTATCGTTTTTGATAATACAAACGGGACTTGCACCGCGATAGTTTACAGCAGTCATCTACGAGAAAGCAATTCTATTATTGCCGAAGTTCCTGCAGGCGGAATTTCCAGGGAAATTGAATGGGTATCCGGCGAATCTGTTCCTTTCTTTTTCTCGTACAAGATGAGTTTGACAGGTATCAGCGATTTTACTGTGGATTATGTCGCAGATACTGAATGGAATCAAACATATATCCGTGTAGACAAAGAAAAGAAGACTAATATTACTATTACTCCTATCGGGGATACTATTTCTTCGCCGGCAGAAACATTTTTGTCAAATAACAGTTATATTATTATTCAAAACAGTTCTTCGCGTTCAATCCAGTTAAACAGAGGCAGTGCTGTTCTCAATACAGATAATGGTCCAACCGGGGTAAATCCCGGAGAACGTGTATCTTATACCTTAAAAAGTTCGGATCCTAAAACAGCGTCTATGTATTCATTATGCGTAATGGGAACAGATACTGCTCTTTATACGCCTGTCAGCGATTTTCAAGCCGGACGTGTATATTATTACAACTATTTTAACAGAAATATAACTATTGAAGTTGTTGAAATAAAATTAGCAAATCTTATGGTAGGTTCGTTAAGCGACACAATAAATAAAACTTATGTACGTTTTAATAATCTGGATGATTTTGATGTCAGTGTTTATACAAATTATCAGCGTAATAATTTAATTTCTGAAGTTCCGGCAAAAGGACGTTCTAATTCAATATTGACAGATCCCGGTATAAACGCTACATTTTATCCTAACTACAACATAGTCATAGAAGATGTTCTTATCCCTTACGAAGGTGCGGCGTTATTTGCCCGCGTAGACCCTAAAAAGACAATTACTACTCCGACAGATGTATATATTCCTTCACTATTTGAGGATCTTACCTTGCAGGGCGCAACTGATGAGTTAGATAAACCGCTTACAAATTCTGTTTATATTAAAGTTCATAATGATGTAACTGCCACTTTTTCCTTACGGTACAATTACAGTAATCAAACTCCGCTGGATGCGACATCCCCTACTGTTAATGCGCGTGAAACAGTTATTTATGAAGTAAAAAATATAAATAATTCTGTCCCTGTATCACAATTTGACTTCAACCAGGCTGCCAATATCAATTATCCTATGGCACTCCCCGAAAATCTTACAGAATTTAAATCCGGTTATGTATATTCTTTCCGTGTCGAACAGGCAAGTCCCAGAAATAAACTTGTTTTGTTAACCGAAAGGCCTTTGACTATCAAGGAGGCATTCGCTCTTAAACCGCCGGAAGACATAATTGCACGTAACTTACCGTCCGGTCATGTTTCTTTAAGTTGGAACAGAGCAGGAACAGAAAGTTCGTATGAGATATACCGTTCTGAAAACGAGTCTGACGGTTATAATAAAATCGGAGCAACGGTAAATACTTCATATATTGATAAAACAGTTCAAACAGGTAATACCTATTATTACAAATTGATTTCAGTCCGAGAATTAACTAAAAGCGAGATGTCTGAAAACTCCGCTTTTATAGTTGTTGCAGTATCTACCTTATCTTCTCCTACAGGAGTAACAGCAACTGTACAGGGGGCGAGCAGTATTTCATTATCATGGTCTACTGTAAACGGAGCTAATACCTACCTTATATATCAAGGCGACAGTTCAAGTAATGTAAATACTTATGTCGGCTCAACTTCTTCGTCACCGTTTGTTGTAACAGGTCTTGAAGGAGATACTACATATTGGTTCACAGTAAGCGCGGCAAGCAGTAATGCAGAAAGCAATCCGTCAGCGGCAGTTTCAGGAAAAACTCCTCAGACTCTCCCTTATGATGAATGGAAGGATGACAGCATAACAGCCGGTCAAACCAAGGATTATTTTATTAATGTAACTAAAGGTAATTTATATTTTATCAGATGGGAAGATAGCGCTACCGGCAATAGAAATAAAACATGTGATATAGTTGTCAGTGCAAAATATGATAACGGCGCTGATGTGTTTTTAGAAGAAACCAGTAACAATGTTAAAGTTTCTTTTAACCGGAAAGATTCTGGGTATGATTCTCCGCATTTGTTCATCTCTGATAGAGACGGCAGTGTGAAAATTACTGTTGCCGGGTATTATAATAGTTATTTTGGCACTTATTCACTTCGGTATTTTTCACGTGAAGGAGGAGAAACTGCCCTTAAAGAAGGTGATTGGACATCAGGTGAACTGGAAGCTAATTATCAAATAAATAGTTATACGCTTGAAGTGAAAAAAGATAATTATTATTTCATTTGGCTGAATAGAAGCGGCAGCAGTTATGGCAATGGAACAAAAACAGGCGATGTAGTTGTCAGCGCAAAATACCGAACCGGTTCCAGCAGTGATGCTCCTTTTAACAGAGAATACAACATGTGGAGAACTCCTTATTTATTTATCGCTACCAGAGATGATGTTGTAATTTTGGATGTGAATGGATATTACAACAGCTACAAGGGTACTTATGAGCTTAGATATACAACTCGTGAAGGAGGAATCAGAGCGCTTACCGATGGTAAATGGTATGACGATGTAATAACCGCAAACAAACAAGTTAACCAGTACTCGTTTAATGTTGAGCAGGGAAAAACCTATTATGTTTGGCTGAATAGAAGCGGCAGCAGTTATGGTAATAGTACAAAAACCGGCGATATGAAAGCATCTTTGGAATACGAGACCGGTTCCAGCAGTGACGCTCCTTTTATGAATGAGTATAATTTATATAATACTCCCAAGTCATTTACAGCAGTCAGAACAGGAAAGGTAATTCTAAGTATACAAGGATATTATGATAGCTATGTTGGAACATACGCAATAGCGTATAGAACCACAAGCACAAGACCATAAAAAAAAACGGCTGCATTTTTGCAGCCGTTTTTTTAATTGTTTTTTCTCTTTTAGTTTAAGTTATAGTTTTATATTGCAGGGGATTTTTTTCTTGGGATGAAGGGGGAAATAAACCCTTTTTTTGGTTCTGTAAGTCCTTATGTGATAAGGACTTTTTTTTAAGGTCTAATTTAGGTCAAGCTTTTTATTTGCTTTGATCGCTTTCCTTTGGTTTATCAAATGCTATCGTTGCCAATGGTAACAATAAACCATTGCCCTTTTAGGTACGGTCATCGTACCAGGGACAGATTTTGTCTATGGATATACCGGCAGTTTAAGTGTAAAATAAATATATGAACGATATTTCCGAAATAAAACAAGAACTTGAGGAAATCACCAAGATAATCACAGATACTGTGCCTGTTGAAACAATTTATCTTTTCGGCTCTTATGCTTATGGAACGCCGCATAAGGATTCGGATTTTGACATTTATATTGTTTTTAAAGATGATATGCCTATGCGAATAATTGAAGCCATTCATTCAATTCGCTTTGCTATGGCATCTATGAAAACAAAATCAATTGATTTTATTGGATTAAAAAGAGATAGATTCCTTTATAAAAAAAACTATGCGACAATTGAAAGGAAAATAGCCAGAGAAGGTATAAAGTTGTATGGCTGATAATGATATACTGCAACAATGGCTAGATAAAGGTAACGAAGATTTAAGGGTGGCAGAATACCTTTCTACAATGCATCATCCAACACCTGATGAAACAATTTGTTTCCTTATGAACTTGAAATAACTAATGAGCATATGAAGACAGCTATCAGATACGCGAAGATTGTACAAGAGTTTGTTTTGAAAGTGATTGATGAGAATGAGCAAATAAGCTAGTTCAATAATAACTTGAAAAATTTATCAATTAAAATAGATTTCTTTTGAGTTTACCCGAAAATATAACGCCTCTGCGCTGAAGATTACACGGATTTAATTTTTATTTGGAGCTAAGGGGAATTGAACCCCTGACCTCTTGAATGCCATTCAAGCGCTCTAGCCAACTGAGCTACAGCCCCGTAAGAGAAAAATCCGCAGGATTTCTCATGTTTATTTACTTTATATAACCGGCTAGGTTGTGTCAAGACCGTGCGCTTCTAGCGTGCGCTTCTAGTATGCGCTTTCTGCGTGCGCCTTTAACGCCATTTGAGCGGTTTGTTCAGGTGATTTTCCGTCAACATCGATGATGATATCGGCGAGTTGCAGATAAGCGGCGGCGCGGCGTTCATGCAGTGCGCGGTGGGTTTTTTGCGGGTTTTCGGTTTGCAGAAAGGGCGGAAGTTCTCCGGAGGCGGTGATTCTGCTCCATGCTAAGTTTGCGGAAATGTTGAGATATATCACCGTTGTGCCGGAGTTTTTTATCGCAGCGATTGCTTCAGGGTTATCGATGATTCCTCCGCCTGCTGCTATTATGCAAAAACGATTTTGAGCCATCAATGTTGATGTCGCTTCCGCTTCAGCTTTTTGAAAAACAGATTGACCTTCAATAAAAAGTTGACGGGGTTTTTTTCCGGTTTTTTCTGTTATTAAATCATCAAGATCTATAAAATCACATGATAATAACAAGGCAAGCACTTTGCCTGCGCTTGTTTTGCCGGAATGTTTCGGCCCTGTCAATATTATTTTTTTCATAGCTATCACCCTATATAAAAATTTGATAAAATACCACTATGTCCGGTGTTTGGGTTTTAATTATAATTTTTTTAATCTCATCACTCCCTGTAATTATCACATTTATTATAATACGTTTTACAAAATATAAATTTTCACTAATTCGATTTTTACTTGTCTTGCTGGCAGGCGCGGCTGCATTTTTCCCCGCGCTGCTTTTGCAGGAACTGCTGTCATTTTCTTTTCATAGCGGCAGAGCGGCGCTTTTTTATCATCATTTTATCCGCATCGCGCTCACCGAAGAATTAAGCCGCTTTTTTATTCTTCTCCTTTTCTTTTGGATTTCAGGAAAAATTACCGGCGGCAAATCATCCGGTTCTTTAGAAGCGCAAAGTTTTAAACAACAAATTTCTTTTAGCGATCAGATTTCATTTAACATCATTAATAAAGCGGCTTTTTCCGGGCTTATCGCAGGGCTTGGTTTCGCCCTCCTTGAAAACGCGGTTTACGCCGCCTCTGATATAAATGTCGCATTACTGCGAGTTGTAACCGCCGCCGTTCACGGCGCATGCGGTTCACGCATCGGCGCAGCAGCAGTGATGATCCGACACCAACCTTTTCAAGCAATCCTGCGCATAATCACCGCTGTATCAATCCACGGCATTTACAATTTGATGCTGACCATGCCCGGTTTCTCACCGATAGCCGCAATTCTAATCGCTGTATCCGCCCTGTTTACCTCAATCGCAACAATCCGCGATTGGTCAAAAAACACCCCCAATACGCCAACCGACCCCGCCGCAACAGACACACCGACGCTTGACAAAGATAAGAATAATTTCTAAACTGTTATACACGACGCAAGGTAGAGCAGTTGGCAGCTCGTCGGGCTCATAACCCGGAGGTCGCAGGTTCGAGTCCTGTCCTTGCTAAAGTTTAAGTCTTTATGTTATAAAGACTTACAAGGAAGACAACCCTAAAGTTCAGGAAAAACGCAAAGCTCTGGAACAATGGATAGCGGTGAAACTTCCAATACACAAATCTCACCTAGTAATCAAATAAGAAACCAACGCTATAATAATTAACAAAAGAATTACAGAAACTATATATGTCCATGCTGGCAGCGGATCAAAAGAAAGGCCGTTACGAGATGAAGCTTTTTTATTTGGTTTAACGTTCTGCGTGTCAGACGGAGGGGCAGAATAGCCGCACATTGGGCAGCCGCCTTGGAACATTTCGTCGGGACCGGTATAACCGCAGGAGGGGCAGCGGACTGCCGCAAAATAACGGCCGCAGTTCGGGCAGGATTTTTTATCCCTGCCTACTTCGTGACCGCAATGATCGCAAAAAAAACGCGGTTTCTTTTTCATTTACGCTGATTTAGATTCAGGTTTAATTTTTTCTGATGATGTGTTTTCACTTGTACGTGATTCTGTTTGTGATGAAGGGCATTTTCCAGTTTCGCTTGCGGGGCAATTTGAACACGCAGACTCTGTTTGTGCAGCACCGTCGGTCTTTTTTGGCGGGGTTTTTGCACCGGTTTTAGAAGATTTTCCTTTATCGGTGACATAAAATCCTGATCCTTTAAAAATAACGCCTGTACCGCCGAAGATTAGACGGCGGATTTCGCCGCCGCATTTGGGGCAATCTGTTAACGGTGAATCGCTCATAGATTGGAAAACTTCAAAATTATACGAACAGCTTTTACATTCATATTCATAAGTCGGCATGATGGAATTTCCTTCTATTTTAAGTGTACAAAAATATATTTATATGGTCAAGATAATAAAATATCATTTTAAAAAAATAAAGATAAAATATTTGCAATATCACCCTTGCTTAAAGCTGCAGACCTTATATCCAAATTTTTTTCTCGTTGTACAGGGGAGTTGGCAAGAAATAAAGAAGCAATTTTTGTATCAACAAACCCTGTTTGTGCAAATCCTGTTTGTGCAAACCCGCCTGCGATGTTTAAAACCGCCGCCATGCCGCGCGCTTGCGAAGCGTTTTCCAATTGGAGCCTAATCACCGTTTCATATTGATTTTCATTTGTAGAAAAAATATTGATGAAAATTTGCTGAATAGGAAATCTTGCCAAACCTGACAGCATTTGCCCAAACGTAGTTTGCCGGATCATAAAAGATGGATTTTCTATCCATAATGAAAGAGGCGCTTTTACAATTGTATTATTCTGCGTATTTTTATCAGAACGGAAGTCATTAAAGCCTTCGGGAATTTCAATGCCAGGCGTTATTGCAAAGGGGTCTGTCGGTATGTCACCTAACGCACCGTTAATTTTTGATTGAGCGATAAAAGCCTGTCTTGAATTAATCGCTATTGAAAGCCGGTCTGAAGCGGAATGCCAGTAATTTCGCCCGGTAAAAGAGCGCATCTTCTCCCAGTTTTTATTAACAGAAAATACAATATCTGCATTGCCCGGATATTTTCCCCACGCTGCAATTTGAAACTGTCTGTCGTTATCTTTTGGAAAAAAAGCGCCTGCGGCAAAACCTGTTCTGTCAAGCATTTGCTTCGCTTGATTGTTATTTAACTCTTTGATAGGCAATAGTTCTAAAATAGAGCGGGCTTCTTGCACATTTGCAAAAAAATAAACAGAAGCGCCTGTATCAAGAGGGAAAAAGTTTAAATCATCACTAAAAGGATCATGGAAGTTTGACATAGTCTGACAAGAGCAAAGAACAAAGAACAGAGAACAATAAGCGAAAAACAAAGCGTTATGCTTATTTTGTTTTTTTATTTTTTTCGTCTTGTTTTTTTCAGCTTTCACAATTTTTTCCATCTCTTTGTTATTTATTCTTTGATAATTCAATTTTTACCTGCCATGTATCTTCGCCCGCTTCGATTGGGATTTGCCCGTCTGTTTTTACCCATTCGGTTTTGACAGCAAGTGTTTCCTTTGCGGTAATATCACTGAAACGGTTCCATGCCTCTTTAAGAGAGTCAGTGCCGTGTATGCAAAGTTCAATGCGATCAGTTACCGACAAGCCCATTTCTTTGCGGGCATTTTGAATACCGCGTATTAAATCGCGGATGTCGCCTTCCATTGAAAGTTCGCGGGTGATTTCTGTATCAAGACCGACCGTTAAAGTGCCTTCGTTAAGAACACGCAAATTTGCTTTTTCGTTACGGCGGATATCAAGTTTTTCTGTTGTTAATTCCAACATCCGTATGCCGCCTTCGCAGGGTACGTTAATCGAAAGTGTCGCGCCTTCTATTACGCTTTGAATTTCTGTATGGCTTAGCGCTTCAATGCAGACGGCAGCGGCTTTCATATCTTTACCGAGTTCTTTGCCAAGTACGCGGAAATTTGCTTTCACTTCGTATTCAACAAGGTCTTCTTCGTTATCTGAAAATATCACTTCCTTTACATTGAGTTCTTCGCGGATTATATCCGCCATTTCGATGAGCGATTTTTTTTCTTCCTGATTGCGCGTAACAAGTTCCGCTTTGCGAAGAGGCTGGCGCATTTTTATATTGTACTGCGAGCGCAAAGACCGCCCTATTGAGACTGCC
>Ga0209755_10004677_pt1 | contig 16029 bp, 13 predicted proteins | sample TergutCo191P1_FD_187301 | JGI IMG/M metagenome (GOLD analysis project Ga0209755, IMG submission 187301) | Cornitermes sp. P1 segment gut microbial communities from Petit-Saut dam, French Guiana - Co191P1 (SPAdes) (version 2) | ecosystem: Host-associated > Arthropoda: Insects > Digestive system... | reverse complement strand
GCCGGGACAATGATATATTGAAAGAGTTTCTTGAGAAACATGGAACGGAGGTATTGGGAATGTTATTTGCGGAATGGAATCAGGAAGAAGCCCTGGCAGTGCATTACGCGGAAGGCCGGGAAGAAGGTCTGGAGAAAGGCCGAGAGGAAGGCCGAGAGGAAGGCCGAGAGGAAGGATTGGAGGAAGGATTGAGAAAAACTGCTATAAAAGCCCTGTCAAAAGGTTTCTCCATTGAAGTGATTCAAAGCATAACCGGCCTTGATGATGAAACCATCAGAAGCCTTGAGGCAAACTGATAATTGGTAACATTTACTCAGCGGATTTTTATCGCAACGGCTACCGCTTCCCCATTGCAACTTTTTTACTCCGCGACAACAACAACACGCTCGTCTGGGAATGGAGGAGCGGCGTTGAGATGGAGTTTACCAGAGTAACGTAACGCAGGGAAAGCAAGGACAATGAGGCTTGCGGCAAATACTGCTTCGGAGTTGCAATACACCGGCTTGACAAAAAAGGTACTTCCGGGCATATTTAAACAGTAGTTTATGGTGGATGTAGCTCAGGGGTAGAGTACAAGATTGTGGATCTTGTTGTCGCGGGTTCGAGACCCGTCATCCACCCGATTTTCTTCTGCCAGGGGAATCTTCTTTACGAGATAATACCCCTGGCTTTCTCAAGGAACTGCTTCACATTCTCTTCAGCGGCCCGCATTTCATGGACGGTTTCTTTCAGCGCTGCGGAAATACGCTCAAGCGAGTTCATTTCCTTGTCAATGCTGGTGCCCTGCTCGTATATCTTTCCGGAGCCGTCCTGTACCTCTTTGCTGGTCTGGCGAACCACTTTCAAAATGTCCAGAACTTCCGCTCCTTCGGCGGCATGAACTTCCACCGCCTTGTCCACTTCTCCGAACGAGGAGCCCATGTCTTTAATGCCGGTAAAAATGGTGTTCATGGATTCAACTGTGGTCTGCGAGATTTTGCCAAGCTGTTCTATGACCGATTCCATCTTTTTTATCTCGGCGGAAATGGTTCCTGACTCCTTGGAGGAAAGTTCGGCGAGTTTGCGTACTTCCCCGGCTACCACCGCAAAGCCCCGGCCGGTCTCTCCGGCGTGGGCGGCTTCTATGGCGGCGTTCATGGCAAGGATATTTGTCTGGCCGGCAATGCCGGCAATGGTTTTGTTGGTGTCAAGCAGAGCAACGGAACGTTCCTCTATCTGCTTTAAGTCTTCGGCAAGCTGCAGGAGCATTCTGTTTCCTGTCTCGGAAGACTGCATAAGTGTCTGGGCGGTTTTTCGGGTTTCCAGCGCTATCGAGCGGACAGAAGCGACGTTGGCGACCATATCTTCAACGGCTCTTGAAGATTTTTCTATGGATTCCGCCTGCGTGTTCACCTTTCCACGGAAGCTGTCGACATGCTGGAATATGCCCCGTGTGGATTGGGAGGCGCTCTGCATGGACTGCATCTGGGACTGTACCCTGTTTTCTATGGCGTCAATATGTCTGCTGATGTTTTCTATCGCTTCAAAGGATTCAAGGACAACATCGTTAAGCCGTCTGCTTTTCTCAATGGTTTCCGCAAGGTGCTGCTTGTTTGTTTCATCCATTTTTTGCCTGAGAGCAGCTTCGGATTCAACCATGGAGTAAAAAAGGTTAAGGCGGCGCTTGCAGGCCATGCCGGTTATTGTGCTGGTAATCAGTATTCCGAACAGGCGGAAGGCTTCATAATACACCGGGAAACTCACGGGGCGCAGCTCTCCGTAAAACTCAAAGAAATGGGGCAGACCCAGAACTTCCCTGTTTACGGCAATAACGATAAAGTATGTTATGGCCGCGTATATGCCGGAAAAATACGCGCAGCGGGCGCTGTATCTGCATGAACCTGCCATTATGAGTATGGGGTAAAACAATGCCCGGTAGGAAAGGAAGGGGAGGGGGGGCGATATTTCAGGGTATGTGCAGCTTACCCAGATAATAGCGCTGATAAGCGTCATGTCTATGGCTGTGCAAATGTATTTGAAATTGTCAGAGAGCCTTTCGGTTCTGCGCACGTAATTGAACAGATAAATAGAATACACCAGGAGTATACCTGTGCTGATATGGGCACGCCAGGGTATCCACGCATCGCCCTGCATAAAGCGGATTATGGCAACACCTGTTGTGCTGACCATGAAAATAATCCCCATTATTAAGCGAACATTGCTGATTAGTTTTTCGCCGCCGTGTTCATCAATCTTGATTCGTTCGTTGATTTCGTTTATGTCCATCTTTTTTACCCATTTGTAACTATTGTTTATATGAATAAATATCGCATTTTTGGGGGGGCATTGTCAATCACATGACGCCAGACGCTGTCGACAGCGGCTTGTCGAGGCGGGGGATATTTATTAGTATGGTATTATAATGGAGGAATCTATGTCTATCGCGGAAAACCCATATCAGAGCCCGCAGACGGAGGCTGTCCCGGAAAAACCCCTTGCTGTCCAGGGGGCTCTTACGGAGGATATGCTTGTCTACCTGAAAGGGGCTTCTCCCTGGCTCAGATTCGTTGGTATTCTGGGTTTTATAAGCGCGGGTATGATGGTTCTGTGGGGGCTTGTCTCCTTGATCCTTTTCCCCTTGATGAGGGACGCCTGGGGTGATTTTACTGTGGCCCTGGGCCTTGTTATGGGGGGGGCTATGGCGGCGGTCTTTATCGGGATGGGGGCGCTCATATTTTTCCCCTCCCTCTTTACATACAGGTTTGGGGGGAAAATCCGCAATTACCTGAGAACCGGGGCGGAGCAGGAACTGGAACAGGCTTTTAAAAACAATAAATCCTTGTGGAAGTTTGTGGGGATTCTCTGCATTATCTATCTGGCGTTTCTTCCCCTGATGATAGTCGGCAGTATTATCGCGGCGTTTGCTTCGGTCATGGGCTGATGACAGGTTTTGAACGTACCGCAGCTGATTCATCTCTGGGGGTACAGACACCGGAGGGTATAGAGTTCACGCTGTACCCCGCGGGTTTCCTCGTGCGGGCCTGTGCCTGGGGTGTCGATGCTTTAATCCAGGGGAGCCTCCTGGTTGCCCTTGTCATCATGGCCGAAGTGCTGATGCTGGTAACGGGTTTCTGGTTTTTGCTGATTCTGGTTTTTGTCCTGGACTGGTTTTACCATACGGTTTTTGAGGTTTTCTGGCGGGGGCAGAGTCCGGGCAAGCGCCTGGTGGGAATCCGGGTGGTTTGCTCAGACGGTTCTCCTGTGAACCCCGGCGCTTCCTTTCTCCGTAATCTGCTGCGCTTTGCCGATACCTTTATGTTCCTTTACCTCATTGCGTTTATCTGCATGCTGGTAAGTCCTGCGTTCAGGCGGCTGGGTGACTGGATTGCGGATACCCTGGTGGTGTATATCAACCATACCCGCTATCCCGGCAGGCTTGCGGCCCCGGCCCTTAGGCCCGCCGGCATGCCCTGGCTTGCGGATGTTCCCATGGTATCCCCTTCAAAGACTTTTGATTATGAGGAAAAACAGGCTATCCTGTCCTTTGCCCGGCGCTACCCGCTTTTGGGCAAAGCCCGCGCTGATGAAATCGCAGGGATTTGGACGCCCAAACTCCGCGGCGGGCAAGTGCCTTCCGAAACTGAACCTTCCGATTCAGTTTATCTCCTTGGCATTGCGCATACATTGGGCGGGAGCGGCATGACTCAGCAGGCATTTGTAAAACGCCGGGAGCAGTTCTGGAACGAATTTGAACAGGCTCTTCAGGGGGGAAAGAAAAACCTGAAAGCCCACGCCAGTTGGTTTCCCCAGGGGTATAGGGAGCTTACCCAGGATCTCAATACGGCAAGGGCGCACGGTTTTGACCCTTCCATTATAGAGCGCCTGAATGCCCTGGTGCTGGACGGAAGCCAGCTTCTTTACAGCCGGCGTTCCTGGTCTGTGAAAACTCTGGCGGATTTTGTGCTGAAGGGTTTTCCGCGCGCGGTGAGATCCCAGTGGCGTTCCCTTGGGGTGTCGCTGCTTTTGTTTTACGGCTTGGGCATTTTTTTTGCTTTTCTCTGTGTCCGCTATCCGCACATGGTTTACCAGTTAATCGGGGAAAGCATGATTTATAATCTTGAGTATATGTATTATCCGGGCAGTGAGCACTTCCTTACGCCCAGGGCGGTGAGCTCGGACGCGGATATGTTCGGCTTTTATATCTACAACAATATTTCAATCGCGTTCAGAACCTTTGCCGGGGGAATCCTTGCCGGCATAGGGAGCATTGTCATTCTTTGCTTTAATGCCATTTTTTTGGGGGCCGCCACAGCGCATATTATCAATATTGGTTTTGGGGAAACGTTCTTTCCTTTTGTTATCGCCCATGCCAGTTTCGAGCTGACCGCCATAATCCTGAGCGCCCAGGCCGGTCTGCTTTTGGGGTACAGCCTCTTTATTACAAAGGGGCTTTCCAGGGCGGCATCCCTGAAAAACGCGGGGAAAATCGCCCTGCCCATTATTGCCGGGGCTGCCGGCATGCTCGTTATCGCGGCGGCTGTCGAAGCGTTCTGGTCTTCCCGCCATGAGTTTTCTTTGGCACTGCGCTACGGCTCAGGTGCGGCCGCATGGGTTTTTGTGACCTTTTACTTTCTGTTCGCGGGCAGGGAGCGCAGGAAAAAGCAATGAACCCTTTTTCCGCCGGTGCCCTTTCCCTGCGGCGCAGAAGCGTTTGGGAGGCCGCTGATTCAGGGATACTCCTTTGGCGCAGCAGCTTTATTCACTTTATTCCCGTTTTTGTTCTGCCGGTTTTGCTTGCGGCCGCAGGCCTCCGCCTTTTGAGCGGCAATTCGGTTTTCCTTTCTTACTTTGTTATCTGGTGGCTTAAACCCCTTTTTGACCGCCTGGTTCTTCATGTGGTTTCTTCCAGGTTCTTCGCCTCCGAAACTCCTTCCCGCTTCAGGGGCCTTTGGGCAATGCGCCGCGGCCTTTTGGGGGATCTGCTGTGGAGGCGCTTTTCTCCACTCCGTGCCGCTGGAATGCCCATAAGGGTTCTGGAGCGCCTGGGCGGCGGGCAGTTTCGCATGAGGAAAAAGGCTCTGGCTGCGGGGGGGCTTAACTTCTGCTCCTTTATCAGCATCTTTGGCCTTGCCCTGGAAGCGGTGCTCCTTTTGGGCGAAGTACTGTTTGTCACGATAGTATGCCAGATGTTTTTCCCGGGCGCTTTGGAGCTTATGCGGAACAATATGGAAACCGTTGAGATTTTTATTTTCGCCGCCTTTTGCATTAATTACATTCTTGTCGGAAGCCTTTATGTGTGCATGGGCTTTGGCCTTTATATCAACAGTAGGGTTGAGGTAGAAGGATGGGACTTGCAGCTCCTTTTTCAGAAGTTCGCCGGCAGCCCGCCTGCTTCCCGGCCGGGCGTGAAAGCGCTGTTCCTGCTCTGCCTTTTTCTGGCCCTGCCCCAAACGGCTTACAGTGATGTGGAGCCTCCCCCCCAGTCCCTTGAAGTTCTGGAAAGTATCCTGGCCTCTCCTGACTTTGGCGAGTTCAGGGATAGCTGGGGGATACGTTTTAGGGAAAGGGAGCAGGGGGAGAGGGCCGAACAGCCGGAGCTCAATTTTCCTCCCTGGCTGGAAAGAATGAGGCTTGCCCTCAGCTATCTTTTGAGGGCCGTCGCGGTTATTGCCATTGCGGGCTTTGCGTGTTTTGCCCTGTACTGGTATTGGAAGCACCGCTGGAAAGGGCTTTCTGTCCCCCGCCTGAACAGGGGGAAAAACTACACGAACCCCCTTTTTTCCGCAGAAAGCCCCCAGGCGCTTTTTACCATGGCGGAAGATTTTTTTTCCCGCGGCAATCTGCGGGAAGCGTGGGCCGCCTGTCTTGGCGGATGCATAGGGGCCTGTGTAAAATACCGCTCCCTTTCGTTTCCGAATGACGCCACCGAATACGGCTGCCTTGACTTGGTGCGCCGATCCCTGCCGGCAGAAGCCTCAGGCTTTGCCGCTCTTGTGCGAAGCTGGATTCTCCTTGCGTACGGGGGAAGGCCCCCGATTGAAGGCGCTTTTGAAGAAGCCCTTGCCTATGGGCGTTCCCTTTTAAACGTCCCCGGAGGGCCGGATGAAGCGTGATTCCATCGTCGGCGTTTCAGTGACTGCCGCGGTGCTGGCACTGCTGGCATTTCTGGCGTGGTATTTCCTTGAGATATATCCCAGGCAAAGATGGAACCCTCCTTCCCGGGAAGCACGGGTAAACGAATACCTGGCCCTTGACCGCTGGCTCAAGGAAATGGGCCATTCGGTACGGCTGGTAAACTCAGGAAACCTTTCGGCGGTTTTGGCCGCGGAAGAACGGCAGGTTTTCATTCAGGCATCCCTTTTTTCCTGGGCGTCCGCAGACGCGGCAAGCCTTGCCCAGTGGGTAGAAGAAGGGGGGACGCTTTTTGTTGCTCTGGATTTCCAGTCTGAATGGGAGTACCGAAATGCCGCGGGCCTTTTGCGGCTGCTTGAGGAATTCGGAATCCAGCCGAGTAAGGGAAGCACCGTTCCCTGGCATCGAGGCGATCCTGAAACTCCCGCGTTTGGGCACGACTTTTCTTTTGAAGTTTTACAGGATGATGCCCTTGCCATTGAAGACCGGACAGGCATTACAAGGCTTGTGCGGACAGAACGCGGGGAGGGACGTTTTATTGTTTCAGGAAGGCCCCGTTTCCTGCATTCCCGGTTTATCGGTGATGCACCTAACGCGCGTCTAGCCTGGACGCTGTTTGCGGCGGGGGACGAAAGGGACTGGCTTTTTATCAGGGGGACGACACGGACGCAGGGGCTTTTGGGCAGCCTTTTCCGGCACGGGAACTTTGGGGTGCTGGCCGCCTCGGCCCTGGTTCTGCTTGTTGTAGGCTTTTGGGCGGTGATCCCCATGTTTGGCTTGGTTCGCCGCGAGGCTGAGCGGCCGGGCAAGCCCCTGCGCGAGCGCTTTATCGCCGAAGGCCGTTTCCTGAAAGCTTACGGCGCGCTGGGATTTTACCGTGACGCCTATGTCAAGGAGATACGGCGGCGGCTTGCCAAAAAAGAAGGGCTGTCCACCGATGATGAACTAATCGGCCATGTTTTTAAGGCTCACGGCGAGAGGGAGGCGCGGCTTTTTGCCGGTGCCCTTGGCAAAGAGCCGATTAAGTACCGCGAATTTCTAAAGATGATAACGATCTTAAAAACCATATTGGAGCGTATATGACAGATACACATGACGAAGAAAATACCGGTACCGCAGAGCGGGCCGCACTGGCACTGGAAAAAGTAAAACAAGAAATCGCGAAGGTCTTTGTGGGCCAGAATGATTTGGTGGAGCATGCCCTTATCACCCTGCTTTCCGGCGGGCATGTGCTTGTGGAAGGCGTACCGGGCCTTGGTAAAACACTTTTGGTCAGGGCGCTGGCAAAGGCCATAGGCGGGGAATCAAAGCGCGTACAGTTTACGCCGGATCTTATGCCCAGCGACATTACCGGCAGTGTCATGCTTGATGTGCAGGCGGGGAAATTCATCACGCGCAAGGGGCCTGTTTTTACGAACATTCTTATAGCCGATGAGATAAACCGGGCCCCGGCAAAAACCCAGGCCGCCTTGTTCGAAGCCATGCAGGAATTCCAGGTGAGCCTTGACGGAACCGAATACCCCTTGCCCAGGCCCTTCATGGTTTTGGCTACCCAAAATCCTTTTGAGCACGAGGGAACATACCCCCTGCCTGACGCGCAGAAAGACCGCTTCCTCATGAAACTGCTTATCGATTACCCGGATGTGGAAGAGGAAAAGGAAATGGTTGGCCGGGTGCTTTCCGGCGGGACAGGCGCGGAACTTTCCCTTGAAGGGGTAATGCAGGCGCTTACCCCGGACGAGTTTGCCGCGGTGCGCGATGAGGCTTCCCGTGTCCGCGTTGACGGTGCGATAACTGACTACGCGGTGCGCCTTGTGTCGGCCACGCGGAACAGTCCGGCCATAGAAACAGGTTCAGGCCCGCGCGGGAGCCTTGCGCTGATTCGCTGTGCCAGGGGCCGGGCCTTGCTGCAGCGCCGGGACTTTGTCATCCCCGATGACATCAAAGCCCTGGCGGTTCCGGTGTTGATTCACCGCATCACCCTTTCGGCGGAAAGTGATCTTGAGGGCATAAACGAAGTCCGCGCCGTACAGGCCCTCCTCTCCAAAGTACAGGCACCCCGCCAATGAGACCGGGCCCCGCTTTTATCGCCGCGGCCCTGGGGTGGTTCCTGCTTGGGGCCGTGGGATTTTTTTCTGATGCTGTTTCCCTTGTATGGCTCTTTGCGGGGCTTTCCCTGCTGCCCCTGGTTATCGCGGACGGCCTTGCCCTTTTCTTTCTGGCGGACAGGCTGGATGTAAAACGAAGCGTTTCTTCTTCCCTGGCCCAGGACGAAAGCGCCTCAGTAAAGCTCCAAATCCGCCGCAGCGGCAGGGGCTTTCTTCCGTTCAGGATACTTCTGTGGGATCTTCACCCTTCTTCCCTGGAAACCCAAAGTTTCCCCGCGCTGCTTGAACGGAAACTCCTTGCTGCCGCGGACGGACAGCCGCTTTTTTTTGAATACAGCCTTTTGCCGGTGCGGCGCGGACAATGGACGTTTGCCGGAACAGAGCTTTTGCTTTCTTCCCTTTGCAGGTTTTGGCGGCTAAAAGTTTTTCACCCCTGCGAAAGTTCCGGCCGCACCTATCCCAACTTCAAAAAAATAAAAGCGGACACAGACCTCCGCGGACTTTTGGAACGCTCAGGCGTAAAGAATATACGCATGCGCGGCCAGGGCATGGAGTTCAGAAGCCTCAGGGATTATCAGGAAGGGGACTCTATCAGGGCTGTTGACTGGCGCGCCACAAGCCGCAGGAGAAAAGTTATAGTCCGGGAGTATCAGGAGGAGCAGGATCAGCAGGTGCTTTTTCTCCTTGATTCCGGGTATCGTCTGCACCGGCTGGATGAGGAGGCGGGAAACAGGACGCAGTTTGACAGTGCCCTTGAAGCGGTGCTGCTCCTTTCCTGGATAAGCCTTAAACACGGGGACAGTGCCGCTGTGGGAACATTCGGTTCAAGCAGGCGCTGGCTCAGTCCCCGCAAGGGAACTCAGGCCTTCCCGGTTTTGATGAACGGCCTTTACGACCTTGCAAGCGCGCCGGTTCCGTCCTCGCCCTTTTCGGCGCTGGAAGATGCCCTTGCGCGCCTTAAGCGGCGGACCTTCATTGTCCTCATCAGCAATTTCCGGGAAGAAGACGGCCTTTCCCTTTCGTGGATAGTGCGGCAAATTGAAAAACGGCATCTGGTGTTAATGGTAAGCCTTAAAGAAAAGGAGTCGCAGTTCCTTGCGGCGCGGCAGCCACAGGGGCCTGAAGAAACGCTGGAAACCGCCGCGGCCTTTTCGTATCTTTCCTCCCGGCGGGAACTGTACGCTTCCTGGGAACATTCGGGCCTTCTTACCATGGAGTGCAGTGCGGGGGAACTTTCCGCGGCCCTCATTAACCGCTATTTGCAGGTAAAGCGTTCGGGGAGATTGTAAGCGGGGAAGAAAGGAATTTCCCCGCCTTAAAAAATTACACTTTAAACCGCGAAACAGCCTGTACCAGGGAAGATATGTTTTCCTGGGTTTTTCCGCTTAAGGTGCTGACATTGCTAACGGCTTTGTTCACCTGTTCGGCACCGGCGGCCATTTCGTTCATGCCGTTGGCTATTTCCTGTGTCACCCTTTCAAGGTTTCTGCTTTCCTGGATGACTTCCTTGCTGCCTTCCTGCATTTCCTGGGCCTCGCCCTTTACCTGCTGTGTTATTTCTCCCACCTGCCCGGAAGCCTGGAGCACCTGCTTGCTTCCCTGTCCCTGTTCTTCCATAGCGTACTGGATGACTTCTTCCTGTTCCGCGACAGTCTTTACCCCCAGATCTATCGCCTCGAAGTTGTTAAGGACATTTTCGGTGGAACGGGTTATCTTGCCTATGGATTCCGCAATCTTCTTTAATACGGTTCCGATGGTCTTTGACTGCTCGCCGGAAGATTCGGCAAGTTTGCGTATTTCATCGGCGACAACCGCAAAGCCCCTGCCCGCGTCCCCCGCGTGCGCAGCTTCAATTGCCGCGTTCATGGAAAGCAGATTTGTCTGGCTGGCGATGTTTTCCATTACCGCGTTGATTTCCAGAAGGCCCTCGGACTCGCGGGCAATTTCCTGAATGTCCTCCGCCACTTCCTGCAGACTGTTTCTGCCGGTATCCGAAGATTTCTTGAGGCTTTCCACGTTGGCGGCGTTTTTGACAAGGGTTGAGGTAACGGACTTGATGTTGGCTATCATCTGCTCCAGGGCGGAGGCGGCCTCGGATACCGCCCCTGTTTGGCGCTCGACATTTCCGCTGAGTTTGCTGATGTTTGCGGTAACCTGCTCCATTGTCGCGTTTGTCTGGGTAACACTGGAGCTTTGATTCAGCACCCTGCCCTTGATGTTGTGGATGTGAACGGCAATCTGGTTCATTGCCGTGGCCGTTTTAGACATGTTGTCGGTAAGGTCGCTGCCTATTTCGTCCAGAGTCCCTGTCTGGCCCTTTATGGCAACGATCATTTTCCGCAGGGCTTCCATGGTCTGGTTGAAAGAGCGGGAAGCCTGGGCCAGTTCGTCATTGCCCTGTTCCGGCAGCCTTTTGGTTAAATCGCCTTTGGCCGCTTCATCAAGGGTCATGGTCATAAGGCGGATGGGCTTTAGTATCCGCGAAACAAAAAAGATCACCATGCCGGTGACAATGAGAAAAAGCAATATACCGGCGATAAACGCGTTGCGCACTGCGGCGGTGTTTGTGGCGACAGCCTGTTCCTGGGAGATGCCGATAAAAACCATGCCGACAGAGTTGCCGGCAGCTCCCCGCAGGGGGAAATAGTAACTGCGGTAGGGCACACCGAACAGGTCTTCCTGGCGGAAGGCATTCCGCCCGTCCCGGAACACCTCTGCCGCGATATCGGAGCTGGCTGCAAGGCCCACGGCGCGATCGGCGGTTTGGGGGTCGATGAGGGTGGAAGCGACCGAAGTAGTGCCGGCGAAAACCGTAACGTCAACGTCGAATGTGTTACGAATCCTGTCTACAAAGCCGCTTGTGGCGACATCGAAGTTTACCGCGACAGTTCCGACAAGCCGCCCCCTTTCCAGAATCGGTGCCGCGCTGGTCATGACCAGGGGTGCTGTGGGTGTGGGCATGTAAAGCGTAACAGTCTCCCGCCGCAGTCCCGCTGAAATCGAGGGGCCGCCGCTGACATCATCGCCGTATAAGTCCCGCAGGGCCGAGCGCGCGAACGCCCTGCCTTCCGTGTCGGTGACAATGATGGACGTCACACCCCAAAGCGTCTTTTGGTCAATCAAATACTGCCAGACACCCAGCCTGTCTCCCTCATCAATACGCCGGATGAGTTCCGCGCTGCCTCCCAGCGCCATGACGGAAATAAACGTCTGCTGTTCAAGCGAAGACATGTATGCGCGGACTGCCTGGGTTGCCGCCGCCATCCTTTCCTCCGCGGCGGTGTTGGTGCGGCTTGCTGTTACCACGGAAAAGAAGACAATTATCATAACAACCATAACAGCCACAAGTCCGGCAATAGGGACAACCAGCTTCATTTTTAGACTGCCGAGCATGAATACCCTCACTTTATTACTTGGTGAGACAGTATGTCTGTTTATGAAGTGGGTGTCAAGGACTGGATTATACTACATCAATTACACTACATCCTTTTGCGGTGATACTCAGCTTTCCGTCAGCAGAACGGGTGGCAATTTTTTTGAAGTATTCGATGTATTGCTTATCCATCAGGGCGATATGGGATAAAATCCAGTCTTTGAGAAACCGTGTAAAAGTTGAAAGGGTAAAGCGCTTGCCGGCTTCATAATCACGGATATTTTCCAGAATGGTACGCACAAAGAACTCGTGTTCTTTTTTGTGTTCGGTATAGCCTGCAAACTTCGTGGCAACCAGGATTTTTTCTTCTGTTGAAAAATGGATTTTTACATATTTAACAACCTCCTGAATGACCCTGTTAAAATAATCACGTTCCTGCACATAATCGCCGGTAACATGCTTAAACATTTCATTCACCAAATCCACCAGCCCCTTGTGCTGGTCATCTATAATTTTTACCCCGCAGGATAACTTGTCACTCCATTTAATCAGGTCACTGTCATCTTTCATAACGTCCCCCTGTAACTTTAACGCTAGGATAGTTTATGACATGACAGTAAATTTGTGTAGTGCGCGCCTCTCTCCGTTTTTTATTTTATTTCAATTTTTGAAAGTTTATTATGATAACACCAAAAAAAATGATAATGCCAAAAAAAAAGGCAGGGGTCGCCCCCCGCCTTTTTTGCCGCAGCCGCGGAATTATATCCTGAAATACGTCCTAATCTGCAGGGTCACAACATGCCGCAAAGGCGCGTTCTGGCCCCACAGGGGGAAGGTGTAACTCAAGCGGAATTCCATCGGCACAGGCCACTGCATAAAGAACGCTGACACATTGGGGCCAAGGGTGAGCATGTGTACGCTGCCTTCATCCTGCATCGCTGCATTTAATCCTGCTACCGCTTCTTCCCCAATAGCAGGAACAAGAGGTGCTATGTTTGGGCGGGTTCCGGAAATTCTATATCCCGGTGTAAAAAAGTACGTTAAAGGCAGACCGACTTCAAAGGCAATAATGGGTGCTTCCAGACGGTAGGTGAAGGTCGGCTCTATTTCAAAGGTAACGTCATAGCGGAAATTTACCCTGGGGTTCCCCACATCAAACGGTGGTCCATCCAACGTATCAGCCGTAAAAGCCTGTGCAAATCCTAGATCCCTAAACCTTCCCCTCTGGGGGAAAAATCTGACTTCATTATAAAAGTTGAGGTAGAAGAATTGGTTGGGAACCCAGTCAAAGAAGCTTCGCAGTCCCACGCCAAACACATGGTTATCCAGGCGGGCAACCCGGGGGGTACCACTGCGAAGTTGATCGTCAAAATCCGGGCCCGGTACGGGTATCATGAGTCCCGGGGCAAAGGCCACGCGGAACATGTCACTCTGTATCGGCGCTTCCCGGCCGATAATCTGTATCTTTGCCCCAAGCATGACATCTCCGGCAACACCGATTGTACCGGAAGAAGTTTGACCGGGGGGGGGGGGGGGGGCGCGAGGTCTGGACGCGGAACCCTATCAACATCAGACCAGAGGTTAACGCCGGGAGCCCACTGTATTGCGCCGGTGATCCAGGAAGTGATTCCGTACTCCACGGCAAAACCCAGGTTAAACATCCTGGTGGGCGGTACATTTTCGTCCGTGCGGTTTCCGTTATCATCGAACCTCTGATCGATATTGATGAAGGTCGGTGCGACAAAGAAGCGCCCCACCCGCGCGGGCATTACATTGGCGTGGTCGGCAAACAGGGCAGGAGCCAGAAGCAGAAACGCCAAACCGAAAGTAATAATTCGTTTCATAAAAACCTCCAGATTTATCAAAACAGGTTTTACAACCCGATTTTGTACAGTTTATTGTTACAGGGAACTGCTTTACGATCTTCTTCGCGGCCATCTTTTATGGCTATTGTTTTATTACAAATTACTCTTGCATTTTTCGGGGGGCTTGTCAATGCACGCCAAACGCATACCAAGATCAGCAAGATTTGAAGATCCATACTAATAGTCCTATCGTTCGTGGTGGTTAGTGAGGTTCGTGGTTAAAAATTTCCAATTATCTTATTGTTCGTTTGGCGTGCTTGTCAATGACATAAAAGTTGCCTTCCTTGCCAAAATGCACTATAGTTATGGTAACAGCACAGGCAAGGAGAAGGCCATGGCGGAAACAGCAATGAATTATGATTACCCTGACGCAAGTCCCGAAAAAGTGTGGGCAATACTGCGGGAAGTCGCCCAGCAAATGCAGGAAACCGACAAAATAATCAAGGAAGTTGCCGAAGGGCAAAAAGAAACCAGACTGCAAATGCAGGAAACCGATCGGCGGATGAAAGAAACCGACCGGAAAATGCAGGAAACCGATCGGCAGATGAGAGAAACCGATCGGCAGATGAGAGAAACCGATCGGCAGATGAGAGAAACCGATCGGCAGATGAAAGAAACCGACCGGCGGATGAAGGAAACCGATGAGAAGTTCGGCAAGCTCTCCAACCGTTTTGGCGAACTGGCTGAACATCTGGTTATTCCCAATATCATGGAGAAATTCAACGCTTTGGGTTTTACCTTTACCCGGTCAGGGCCGAATGTTAAAATTGCCGAGGTTTCCGGCAAGCGCATCGCTGAGCTTGATATACTGCTGGAAAACGGCGATACGGCCATAGCGGTGGAGGTGAAAACCAAGCCGAGGCAGGACGATGTGGACGATCATGTCAAACGGATGGAAGCCCTGCGCCGCTATGCTGACGGGCGCGGCGATATGCGCACGTTTCAGGGGGCGATTGCCGGTGCGATAATGGATGACAGGGTACGGGACTACATCATAAAGAACGGTTTTTACGCGATAGAGCAGACCGGGGACACGGTAAAGATAAACATTCCCGAGGGGTTCAAAGCCCGCCGGTGGTAAGCCAGGCGGCTGTATGCAATTCTATTGCCTGGTTACATTGTTTTCCTTTTTCAGTATCGGTATCACCGGCTCGGTAAGCTCGATAACCGCGGGGAAGTCCTTTTTTTCAAGCAGCACGGTTTCACCGTCCATTTGCGCAAGGAGCGGGTGCTCGGCGGTAAACTCAACCGCGGCGGCGTTCCACAGGAGCGCTTCGGGTTTGTCGATGTGAGTTCCGTAGTTAAAAAGGCCCTTGAGGGCGAACTTTCTGAAAAGGGACATTTGCCTCATGGCGCATACGTTTCTGTCATCGGGGAGTACCCATTTGTGGGAGCCGTAGGTGCGCCGGCCGCTTTCGCCTACCGCAAGGAGCAGGATTTTTTCCCGCAGCGCTTTTACTTCGCTGCCGTCACGGTCTCTGGCGCGGATATCCATATAGCCCACCCTGTAAATGAGGTCGTAGAAAAGGGCGGCCAGGTCTACCCAAACCTTGTAGGAGTCCCCGGGCAGTTTTCCCTTTGTCTTGTTGGTCATATGGGTGACAAAAGCGTCAAGACCTACAGAGAGTATATTAAAAGCCAGGAAGGGCCCTTTGCCGCTTGCGGTTTTCAGGCGGAGAACGCGCTGCCGCGTTAGTATCGCAGGCTCTATAAGAAAATCCATGGCCTTGTCAAGTTCCCAGGTGTCAGAGCCGTCGTTTCCGGTTCCCATGGGAAGCCGCAGAACCGCGAAATTCTCCCGGAGTGATTCGGGGGCGTGATAAAGGCTGGTCATCACATCGCGGCTTGTGCCGTCCCCGCCGGCGGTAATAATAAGGTAGAAGGGGCGGCTCTCGGTTTCAGCTTCTTTGAGCAGGGCATTGGTGATTTCTCCGGCATGACCTGCCGCCCTGGTAAGAATGAGCCCCGGCGCACCGGCCCCCCCTTCAAGCGCGGTTCGGGAAGGTCCCCCTTCGCGAATCGGTTTTTTTTCCGCTTTTTTGACAGATTCCAGAAGCTGGGCGTAATGCTTTTTCCAGCGGGAGCGGATGGTAAAACCCCCGGCACGGGGATTGGTGATAACAGTCCACACCAGGGGCCTTTCGGCAGCCAACGCGCTGCGGGAACATATTCGCGCAAGAAGGGAACCGAATTCATCAAGTACCATGGCTAATCATTCTCCTTTTCGCGCGGAGTATATTTCGCTTTCAGTATACAATTTATTGCCGGTAAAGTGATAGTATCCCCGTCAGTTTAACACGTTGGCATGAAGCTCACGGTAGAAGAATTTTACCACGAACGCGCACCTTTGGTGCTGCCACAAACGTCACGAACCTGTAGTCAGAAAGCCTTTGCTTTCCACACTTAAAATACCAAGATCCGCAGGATTTGAAGGCTCATACTCATGGAATTGTAAAATAATAACTTGCGAAATTATTTATGCTTTAGTATATAATTCCAGTTTTCAAACGGAGAGAGCCTTTCTATCTTAATTGATTCAAAATCTTCATCAGGTACAGTTTTTGCGAGTTCA
>Ga0209755_10004676_pt1 | contig 16032 bp, 21 predicted proteins | sample TergutCo191P1_FD_187301 | JGI IMG/M metagenome (GOLD analysis project Ga0209755, IMG submission 187301) | Cornitermes sp. P1 segment gut microbial communities from Petit-Saut dam, French Guiana - Co191P1 (SPAdes) (version 2) | ecosystem: Host-associated > Arthropoda: Insects > Digestive system... | reverse complement strand
TTTTTTTATTTGGGTCTCTTTCCGGCAGCCCGCTGTTTTCAGTAGCTCTTGATTGTATTTTGTACCATCCGTCTTTTGGAACTGCAATATCAACGCCTCCGATTATTGCGGCGCCTACTTTGATATCGTACAAAAATCCGTCTTTACCTGTAGTTTTCATAAATACTCCTATGGGCTTTTATGCCCTTATAATTTGCGCCGGATACGAGATTGAAACTTCCCAAGCTTCAACGTAACCTACCGGCATAGATGACTGTTCTTCATCAGGATATATGAAACGCCCTTCCTGCCGCCGTACCCAGTGAGCGCTTAGTTTATATGATTTTTGTTCCAAGCCTTCTCCTTCATAAACTACTAACGGCATATTATTTTCTGCAAGCGGTAATAATTTCCGAGACGCAAGAATCGTATCATTTAACCAAACGCTGTGAGTTCCTTCGCTTTTAAATTCGGCGTTGAAAGTAATCCGCTCCCATCCAGACTTTCCAAGCTCTGGATTTTTACGGTCGATGCCGGCAAGCTCAATCTTTGAAAAATATAAATCGATGCGCGGTCTATTTGCAGATGTTTTTTGCGGCATTAAAACCGCGTCTATTCCAAGAGCTCTGATTGTTTCCAAAAGTGCGTTAATTATTTTTTCCATGTTAATTTTTTCCTTTAAGCGAATTTGAAACGCCTTCCTGAATCAGTTTCATAAGATACTGATTGTCTTTTTCGCTGATATATAAAAACGGACGCGCAGGGATTTTAACCGAACGCGAAATAATAAATAAAATAAATTCCTTGCCTTTCTTTCCGCTTTTCCCGGTACTTTTTTTATACGTAAAATAAGCTTTGCCGACACTGAAGAATCCGTAACTGTCCGCAGTCATCGCTTTGATAAGCGATCGCGGCGTATGCGCCCCGTAAGAGCGCATCAATGTTCTTGTTTTCGCGCTTGCCGGAATAAAAAGTGCCTTTGCGCTTTTCGGCGTAATGGTTCCGCCTTCCTGTTGAATACGCGCGTATTTCAAATTAGTGCTGGCATCAGCCCAAAGGTCACCGGAGTGAGGAGCTATGCTTCTCATAAGATCTCCGTTATCACGTAACGTTTGGCTGCCTTGTTTTACTTCTTGTGTTAATGGAGCGTTAGCAGGTTTTATACCGGAATTAATTTTTCCAAGAGCGCTGCTTTGCAAATACATCGCCGCTTTCTTCATAGTCGGCGCAAGTCCTACTCCGATCCTTTTCGCGTAATCGGGCGGTCTCTTTATAACTTTAACCCCCATAACGCGGAAGCTCCGGCACAGCAATTGCCCCGGACGCGGGGCCAAGTCCGTCATCGTGTTTTGTCGCGATGCTTCCAAAATACGTCTCGATCAGATCCGCCGCGTCCTGTTCATTCGCTTTCGCGCGGCTTTCGTTTCCGATGTAAGAAAACAATTCGTAAATCGCGCGTTTCAATACGATGGTTTTTATAACTTCGTCTGACTCGTCATAAGTTTTTCCTGTGGTCGCTACCTTGCCGTATACCCAGATAACAGCTTTATGAATCGCGCGTTCTTTTACTTCATCATCAGCGTAGGACGCTGTGCGAAGGTCTTCGGGATTCAATTCATTTTTTAGGTCATCTATCGTTATAATTGTTTCAGGTATACCCACTTTCAAAACTCCTTAGAAAAACTGCCGAGTGGTTAGCTCGGCAGTCTGTTTTTTAGCTTGCGAATTTTCCGAACACGATTCCCTTGCGGTTGATCAATGGGAAAGGTTTACTCTTTACATAGATATCCTCGCCACGTTGATCCGATCGCACTTTGGTAAACGCGTAGAACGGCACCGCCTGATTCATGACGACATCGTCAAGGCGCAGATATGGAAGCTTTTGACCTGCGTTTGTAGCGCGTGCCATAATTTCCAAAGGCTCAAGCATGTGCTTGGTTGTTTTCGCGCCGGTGTTGTCGATATCGATCCATGTGTCGTTATCCATAAGGATTTCGAAACCTGCGATATTGACTTTTCCAACGCCTACAGATACAGGGAACGCTTTTTGGTTCATCGTAGCTGTCACGATTGCCTGGAACACTTCAAGCGATGCGATGAATTCAATCGGACCGCCGACACCCTGATCGCGTATCGCCGTTGTCAGCTGATTGAGATAGATAATAAGGTTTGCGATTGTCAAATTCGCAAGATTGCTCCCAAAAGTCAATCCTGTTATATTACCGTATTCGACAACATAACGGCTCATTGCGGTTCCTGCCTGCATCATGTAGTCGATGCCTCCGCGATGCGCCTGTGCGCATAACGCTCTAGTTGTGGTGCGCACTACGCGCAGGTGATTTGCGATTCTTTCGTCAATCATCTGCTGCTTGCCCTGATCGGTCGCTCGTTCGTAATTGTCAACCTCCACTGCCGTGAAGATGTCGTCAATTTCGATCGGCATGGGTTCGATCACCTTTGCGGACATTCCGGTTTCGGGTCTAACACCTAACGCGCCGCGCTTTATGACGGGTACGTTTCCGTATTCCGCTTCAAGCTCCGCTACGGCAATGTGCGTGGAGTTCTTAAGCGGCCTGTTGGTAAAATAATTCATCGCATTCGATTCTTCGGGAGCGTTCGCGGCGATGATTCTCTCAACGTCCTGGGGTTTTATCATTATCATTGATTACCCCTTTTTCGCGTTGGCGAAAAGCTGAAGCGGATAAATCCCCGCAGAGCGCAATTTGTTGGCGAACGCCAATGTCGCCGCTACAGGCGCGCCGCTGCCGCTCGCGTCAAGAAGACGGCTGAATACTACAGTGCCATGCCAGCAGACAAGAACCTCTGCGTTTTTGCCGTCGGAGTCCTGCGTGAGAACAGCGACAGGATTATCAGCCGGAGCCGCCGGAATAAGCGCTTCGCCCGCGGCGTTCAATTTCAGGATTGTTCCTGCCTTGAACTCTTTTGTTTTATCCGCGAGCAGCGCGGTATCGATAACCGCAGGGTGCCCGGGATGAATAACTTCTCTTGTGTTTTTTAAATCGATTTTTTCGTAACTTACGCCCATTGATTCCCCCTTACATTTTTTTAGCGGCAGCGCCCCAGTTAACGGAATTGTCACCGCCTGCGCTGTCGCCGTAATTGTAATTTGACGCTCCGGTTTTTACCGGTTGCGGCCAACCTTGAAGAATTTCTCCAAGAAGCCATAACGCATCCCGTTTTTCAGTTTTTCCATTGTCGGAAAAATCGAAGGCGCCATTCGCCTCAATGTGTCCTGCGAGAACTTTCGCTTTCGCGGCAATACCTGCTGGAAGTTTTTCTGCGACGTTCTTCGTAAACACTTCAAGCCTTTCCTGACGGCGTCCGGCTTTGAGCTCGTTGAGCTCGTTTCGCACGTCCGCAAAGTCCTTACCGTTAGCTGAAGCGTCAGTCGCTGCGGCATCATCAGCTTTTGCTTCTGCTGCCGGAGGCGTTGCACCTTGCGGCGCAGCTTGTTCAGCCGCTTTCTGATTCGCCTGTTCAGTCAGAGCTTTGTTCTGCGCTTCGAGTTCAGCGATTTTCGCTTCCTTCTCTTTTAACGCAGCTTTTTCCTCGTCTGTCATCATTGTATCTTTACCCTCCTCTTCAGGGATTTTCCCTGAAAATTGATACCTGTTTTTTGCGGCATCCTCTCCGGCGTTAGCCGAAAAGTCAACCGCTACCTGCGCAAGCTCTTCGAGTCCCGGAATTTTCGGCGGTACTGCGCCAAGAATCGCCAGATGATGAAGCACGCGCTTTCCATCCTGCGATCTTCTTGGCATCGATATTGACCAGCCGTCGTAATAACCACCCTCATAGAGCTTGTCGCCTATATCGCTAAATATAACGGGACCTATGATCGAGTTGCCGTCTGTAGAAGGCCAGCAGTCTATTACATCACCAAACTTTGGAGCGCGATCTGTTACATCGTGACCGACAATTACAGGTCTCTTGCCTGCAAAAGTTTCGGCTAACTCGGCGATGTCCTTTTTTGTGATTTCGCTTCCATCCAAGCCCCACTTGCCGACGCGGGCAAGCTCAAGCGTTCTTATTTTTCTTTGCGGCATTAGGATACCTCTTTCATGTGTTTATTTTTACATGAGAGAAAAGAGGCCAGACGTTTGCGGACAGGGGAGGGTTATTGAGATTCAATTATTTTTGAGAAATTAAGTATTGGATTTCAAAGTAGTGTGAGTAGATAAAAAAATTATTTCTTTTTAAAATACAATTGTTCAATCAGATAAAAAATGTTTGAGAGCGCAGCAGGTTCATATCTATCCATATTATTTTTATAGTAGTGCAAAAGCTTTATTAAATTGTTCCTGTATACAGGAGGCATATCCAGCGTATAATCCCACTTTTCAGTTGCTGTCTTGAGTACTGCTGTCAAAAATGGAATGGCAAAAAATTCATTAGGTGATAATGCGTATAAATTTAGACTAGGGTTTGCTGTATCAGGTGGAACATAGTTAATAAAAGGCTGATGGATAAGAAATGATCTCAAATACAAGGCAGCTATTTTATGATGGTCTATATGAGAGTCTGCAGCGAGGGTATCATAAATCTCCTTTTTAAACATCTCCACAGATTTATGATACTCTTTTACGATTATGCCATGATTCTCTTTTGTGCCCAGTAGTTCATCCTTAAAACGCAGAAACTGGCAACCTTTACGTATTTGTAGATTTTTTTGGTATTCGAAACATAGTTCGCTTAACTTTGGAATCCATTCATCTGTTCCAAATTTTGACACACTGCCGTCAGACACAATTAACCTGCTTTATAAAGTATTGTTAGGGTAATAAACTATTTAACTCGGTAACGACAGCGTCAACGCCACGCCCAAAATCCATATCTTCGGCGGGTTTGCCATTGTTCTTTAAGCGCATACCCTCTTCGAAATGCTCTAATTCCGCCGATGTAAAGGGATCGCCAGGATTCCTGTTTGAAAAATCGTACTCTGTTCTATTTTCTTGCATTTTCTTCAACCCTTGTGGTAGGAGATCAGGTTCTTTACCTGCGCATTGGGTTTTAGGGTACATCTCCAGTTTCCTCCTACCAACATATCGGCACTGGCTAACCCCATTAAGTAGCCTGATTCGTCATAAATAGCCACTTAATTAATATAATAAAGATTATATACTTTTGGCAATATTTTGTAAAGGAAAATATCAATTTTATTTTTTAAATTTAAGGCTTTTGTCGGGAACTAGATAATTCCACCTTCCTCCAGCCAAGCCCTCTGCCTTGAGAAAAGAGGTTCAAAGGTATAATTCGCCTTAAGCCCAAAACCCCTAAAAACAGCCCGTAAACGCGCCGATTTTGGGTAAAACGTAAAATGAGACGGTTATTTAATTAGAGGGTGTTGAATACCGTTGAATTTTCAAGTCTGGGGTTCTTAAAAGGGAGGCTGTGGGGTAGAATTCGGCTAAGCTGATGCTTTCAACATATTTTCCGCTTCTTGCATGTGGGATTCTACCGCTTCAGGGTATTTTTCCTTCAACGCTTCCAGAAGCAGGGAACTTCCATACTTTGGGTCAATCGCTATAGAAAGCGCATCAATAAATGGAACTTTACCGCCTCCACAGAATCCTTTTATTTTATAACCAGGCGGTAAAAGATTATTATTCATAAATTCATCCAAGTCTTTTTTATTCCAAATCATATAAGCCCCTGTGTAAAGATATAGCCATATTTATGCGCGTTTTCTGCCAGCCATTCATTTACAGCCTCAATAGCTTTTTTTTTTAATAAACCCAGTCCTCCGTTCCTAAAATCTTCAGGCGAATTTTTCTTCCTCGCGCGATCCCATGCTATATCGGTTAACTTTTTCACGTTATCAAATCCTTCTCTTGCCATGGCTTCTGCAAGGGTTTTATCAAGAATCCCTGTACCTCTTTCAAGCTGAACAAAATGCCCGTCTCGTGTTATTGCGCGTATTCTGAATCCGTCATGACTAATAAGACTATCTACGTCCTCTACAGAAAAAGCAGTCCCAGCAACAGAATGATAATTTGTCGGGTGGTTGTGAGTAACAATATTATTCTTTATATGTTGTACTGGCACATCAACCTCATGAGCTCCTCCAACCGATTTATAAACAAGCCTACCATTAGGACTAATAACACCAGCCTCCTCGTGGTTTTTAAACATTATTGAAGACTCAACCTCCTTTAATGTTTCGGTAATCTTTTTTTCATCAATTATAATTCCATTTGCTTCATCCGGCAAGTTATTAACAAGATTATTTTTATCTTCTTCTTGCTCAATCAATTTTTCCTTCGCCTGCTCAAATTCACTTATAAGCCCGTACTCCTGCGCTCTATCCTGCATCGCGTCGGTTAAATCCCACCATGAGTCAGATTTATCAATCGGATATTTTCCAAAACCCTCGGCAGGTTTATAATCAGGATTGCTCTTGGAATAAAACTTTTCTTCACCTCCGGCATCGTCAATTTCCGACTGGTCATAAATAGCGCGGACTGTCGTACGGCAGTTAAAATGAAAAGGCGGCCACATTGTGTCCCAAACAGGATCATCGTATGAGCGGCGAAACGGCGGCGATGTTAGAGAATGGCAAGTTTCAGTTTGCCTGTCATCGTCAATGCCGATTAGTTCTAGCGCGAAGGGCGGCACTTCTTCAAAGCCGATGGCGCGTCCCACATTGTAAGCTGTCGATGTGTTTGTGCGGTAAACAGTTTCGTAATACCAGCCTGCGCCCTTACCCATTCCTGCTGCGTCTGAGAGCTGTCCTTCTGTCATTTGTAAAAATTCATTCATGCCGGTGCCTTGTTCCATTGCGTTAGTCAACATTGATTGCACATGGCGCACTGCGTCGCCGTCTGCGAGGCGGCTGACAGTAAACGCGCGGTAGCGCATTTTGTCAGATAACGCGTAATAGGTTTCACGGTCTACAGGTAGACGCTTGCTCATGTAAGCGACAGCTTCCTCATAAGGCAGGAATTCTTCAGGCATGGACTCGGCAAAATTATTCTGGTTTGTTTCCGGTGTCATTCCAAGCAATAACGCTCTTGTAAATACTTCAGCCGTTTCTGTCATGACATCATAATCGGGAGGCAGGACATAATTTGAATTTAGTATAGAAGGATCCGCGACTGCCATCATAACGTATTCTTTTAAACGCTTTCCAAAACTCCGCGCGATTGCCGGGCGGTAAAGGTTTTCTAAGATGTCAAGTTTTCGCGCGTTTCTTCGGGCTTGCACTAACCGTGATTTTTGTTCCGCAAAAAAAAAACTGTTGTGGGCATTGCCTGATATATTATCGCTGAACATCGTGCCGCCTGACGGTTTTACAAACGAATCGGCTGCACTTTCAGGGCGCGGCAGATGAACCTTGTCATAAAGCGCGTTAAGAGAGACAGGAATATTTCTGTCTATCGCATCGCGGATTACTTCCCAATCAGCGAAATCTATTGAATCGATATCAAACATTGGACTTGTCGCGCCGAGAAAATTAACCTCGACAAAATAATTGAAAAGCTTCTGTATTGACTGCTGCATTAAATAAGCGTCGTGAATTGTTGTAGATTTATAAGTCTCTGAATGTAAAAGCCCTTGGCTCTTTGTTCCGTATTGCGCTTCGCTTGTCATTAATGATTGCGCGGTGATTCCGTAGGAAATTTCCTCATTGCAAACTTTTACAATTGTCTCAAAATCTTTAATCGCGCCGTCTACAACTTTTATTTCTTTAATGTTCGCGAATGCACCGGAAGATCCGCTTTTCATGTTACGAAGAATAGTTGTTAAATCTTCGGCTCTTTTTCTTGCATCCTCTGCGTTCTTTGTTTCAAATATCGCAAGAATCGAAGGAACGCCCAATCTCTCCGCAGCCTGCATCCAGAACCTGAATCCAAGCTGTTTAAATTTCCATGCCCAGTAACAACTCTTTAATGCAGGAGTTCCCCAAAGATTCCCGTCACCTTTGTCGTTTCTGTGTATGATAAACTTATTAGGCTCATCAAGCGGTTTGTTTAAAGCGGAAAGATGTGGTACTCCGTATGCGCCGCCATTAGGAAAATTAATTGCAGTTCTTGGTATCGGAATAAAATCAACAGGAACGTAAAAGCCATCTTTAAAATCCCAGACCACTTCACACAGAGCTATTCCATACGGAATGGCATTTAATAAAATTGTGTTGAGTTTATAAGTTAAATTGAACGTAATGTATTTGCGGCAAGCTTCATCAATCGCATTGTTTCCGCTGACGGTTTGTGAGCCGTACATTTGCTGTACGCGATCCTTTCTGTTTTCGATCAAAGATTCGATTTTCGGATCATTCATCATCTTTGTAAACATTTCTTGACTTTCACCAACAGAGTTAAGCCAGCTGTTTGTATCATCCATGTACCCGATTATCGTGCGCATTGATGATGAGAGATCTATTATTTGTGTTATTAATTCCTGCGCAGGCTGCGCGGCTTTTTTATTTCTACTCATAATCAATACCCATAAAACATCGTATCGCACAGCGAATCGGTCGAGGCGATTACAGGAGCAGCATTACTGCTTCCTTCTTCCCACGCGTACAGACACATCGCAGCCGCTACAGCGCCGTCGCCGTGACGTTTATTTTTAGTGCCGTCACGGTCTGTTTTTTCTTCACGCGGCACAACAGGCTGTCCGTCTTTTAATATGATTATTCCAAAGTCGGATAAAATGTATTGATCATCAGGTAACGGGAAATCGCGGTCTTCCAGTCTGCTTTTAAGTTTTTGTAAATTCTCCGCATACCATGCGCGTGTTATCATTACCATTTCCGCACCGCATGGGAGCCGCTGCGCCGCGACTTCTGCGAGAGCCTGACCGTTGCCGCGAGAATCAATTGCGGTGTTCCCCAAATTGCAATTCTGACTAATAAGCCAAAGGATCTGCCACTGCTGATCATAAGGAACATTGTTTAGTTCAATAATGATTCTGCCTTCCAAACTCTGTCTGTTTCTCTCTTCGCCGATCCAAATAACAGAAAGATTTCCACTTCGCGCGAAGTCCTGTCCGAGAAAAGAATTTCCTTTTATTTTTTGCAAGATTGGTTTAACTTCCATATTAAACCAGTCGTCAATTTCTTTTTTTCGTGTAGCAGGATCAACCCACATGAAACTGTCGTCACAATCAAGCCGCACAATAGGCAGCTTGTCCGGGGCTACCGTGCAAACGGCAAGCATTCCGTAAGGGAAATACTTGGAACCGCTGCGTGAAGGTATAACATCAAGTTCTTCCTCTGCATTCGATTTGTAAATGTCGCGGATGTCTTTAATAAATTCTTTTTCGCCCTTCGCAGACCATTTCTTTTCGTTTTTTAAACAGATACGTTTGTATAATCCCTGCTGGACAGCGGCGTTGAATGTTGTGCGGTGAACACTCCACTTTTTTTCCTTGCCGTCACGGATACTTTTTAGAAAAAGGCAGAACGGGCTGTCGTCTCCGTTATGCGTTGAAATTATTGAAAACGATCCTGCCCAAATTAGAAGGGCGAGCGCCGCTTTTTTAATTTCGTCAAATTCGTCTGTGAATGCGGCTTCATCTAAAACGATGCGTCCTTTTTTACTTCTTATCGCATAAGCTACGCCGGGCATTCCGACACATTCGCAGCCGTTTGAAAACTTGATGCGGTAAACTGTAAAAAAGCGATCATTTTCTTCAATGATTTCTTCTTCAAGTTCACTTGCTGCAACATTGACAATTTCAGCCCAGAATTTGCAGTCAAGAATGAATTGCCTGGTCATGTCCTTGTTGTATGAAAGATAATATGTATTCTGCCCGTTTGACCCTTGCGTTTGAAAAACAGAATTTAATGCCTCTGTCCATGACGCACCGATGCGCCTGCTTTTTTCCCATATTTTAAGAGGGCTGTTATCTTCAAGCCATTTTTTTTGGAATGGAAGCAATAAATCTTCTTTTGTAAGTTTTACATTTAATGAAGAACTCATTTATTTAAACCAAATACTTCAGCTTTAATAAAAGCCAATTTTTCATCGGAGATACCAAGTTTCTTTTGAACTTTTTCAAGTTTGTCTCCGGCATCCAAGAGACCCTGCTTGCGGCCTCTCTCAAAGTTAAGTTCAACGTTAGCGGCAAGTCCTATCGCGCGTGATACCTTTGTAAGCAAAGTGATTTTTTTATCAGTATCCATTTCCTGAAGATCTTCGATTCCAATCTCCGATATTTCTTCAAGAAGTTTCATTGACGCTATTTGCAAACCTGCGTCCGCGATGCTTAACCTTGGCGTTTTATTTGTCGCCGCGATTAGAGTTTCCGCCCATTGCTGTTTTTCTTTTAATTCTTCAAGGCGTTTCGCATGAGTTTTTAATGTACGGCCGACAGCTCCTTTGCTTACTTCAAACCCCTGTTTTTTAAGTTCTTCAGCAATATCTTTCTGCCGTTTTCCCTGATTGATGTACATATAAACAACTTTATCAACCAGTCCCTGCAATTCAATTTTACTTCTCTGCGGCACGTCTCCCTCCCTCTAACGCTGTGACGGTCTCCTTTATAAAATCAAGTTTAGCTTCGACCGTTCCCATATGACGGGCAATATCAATCTGGATATTTTTAGTTTCTCCTTTTAGTTCATTAATATCCTGTTCATTTTTTTCGGCTTTCTTTTCTATTCTGTAAATTTGTTCTTCCTGTTTTCCCTTGCTGTGACCAAACTTCACCCAGACTGTAACAAAACCGATTAGGTTCATCGCAATTCCAAGAAGAGATATTAAAACATATTTTATTTCGCTAATCCCCAAATCAATCCCCCTATTAAAATCGCGCCTGCGCTAATCCATCCTGCTATCGCAAGCGTTCTCCATCTCTGCGTTTCGTTTTTCTGCTTCATCCATGATTCCCATAATATGCTGTATTCCGCTCTCAATGCCGCCAAGTCCGACAAAAGCATTTGCATTTCCTCTTCCGATATCGCGAGCGACATCTCCGATGCTTCCAGCCTCGTCAATGCCAATTCTAATCTCTCCTGAAGCCTCTCTGACATTTCCAGCAGCATTTCTGATCTCGTTTGCTGCGCGTTCAATTCGCTGCGAAGCCTTGTCGTATCCGCTGACATCCGCTGCAGTTCCTGCCTGATTGCCTGAAACTCTGATTCTGTCAAATAAATACCCGAAGCAAAAACCGAGACTGAACAAAAACAAACCAATAAAAATATTGCATATAACCTTTTTAACAGCACTTTTCATCTCCCGTTCTTTTTTTATTTGCAGACGACGCCTTGTCCAGATGAATTTTATCTTCCCAAACATTGGCGGCTAAATACCCGATAATAGGACCTACCATAAGAGTTGCAAGGCTGTTAAAACCAACCAGATCTTTTACAATGATATATGTTATAAGACCCATCGACCAAAGCGCGATCCAGACTTTTACAGAACCAAGTTTTTTTAAAGTGTTTTTCATTTTGCAAACCTCTTTATAATATGCGCCCACTTTTTTGACGCATTTAAAGGTTTCATGATCCTGTTAAAATCAGGCAGATACATTTTTACGCCTTTGCCGTTATGATCTTTGTAATCTGTTTTATGGTTTCCCCAAGGGTCATCGATTATAAAATAAAAACCGTCCTTGTCTGTGCCGTACCCAACCGCAGCGACAATGTGATGAAGCGGCTTTCCGTTTTGAGAAAACTGACCCGAGACAACAGCTGCCCCGCCTGCTTCAATAGCAGCGGTAATTTCTTCGATACTTACATCCGTGTGGAACGTTACAGCAGTAGCATCAAAACCGCGCGAAGCAAGGAACCTTCCCGCCCCGTAAGCGAGCACAGCATGCCACTGATTCGGCGGAATAGTCTTTTTGGGATCGATTTGTTCCCAGCGTTTTAATGTCGCTGCGTCTGAATAAATAAAACGCATCAGAGCGTCCTCCGGCTGTTCGCCTTTGGGTACGAATGTATCTACAAGAAAGCCTGCAGCACAAAGCCCGATTATTATCGATGTCACGTTACATGCTGAAGCCGGTTTTTCCTTATTGTCACGTTGACTGCGGAAAGGTTTGCCTGCGCCGTTATCAATTTCTTTTTTAATGTCGCCATTGTTATTATTATTTTCCATGAGTATCTCCTTGGCTTTAGTGTATAAGAGGAGATTAGCAGGGAGCCGTACTGAGGAAGGGTTAAATTAAAATTCGTTAATAAACTTATTTCATGGACGATAAATTATTAATTATCTTTATTTATAGTTTTCCTTTTTTTATTATCTTTCTTCGTATTATTTTCCCTTGTTTTGGGGATGCTTTCAAATACCTCTTCTATGAGATTTACCCCAGACTTTTCCCGAAGCGTTTTGAGAAGCGCGGAATATTTATCATTAAAAAATGCCACGGATTCAGCGAACTCGTTTTCTGGGTTAAATTCCACTGGTTGCCGTACTTTAATTTTGTTGCAAGCCTTTATGAGATCGATAAGACTAGCTTCGATGTATCTGTCAGCAAAAAGGAGTCCATGAGAAAAAGCTTCGTTAGCCGAGTCTCTAACACTTTCGACCTTTTCCTTGATCTCAATTTCGGAATCGACCTTTGGATCGATATATGTTATTCCGCCTTTGGTCATTATTCGGAATATCTCTTCATGCGTCTTGAGCCGTTCAGAGAAGAATTGATTAAAGAAATCCTTCTTTCGTCCGCGGCGGTCACGAAAGATGAACGCGACTTCATTAAAAATTATCACCATCAGCATAAAACCGCCGGTGATTAATGCTGTTATTATGGTTTTATTATCAAGCATTACTTGTATTTCAGTCATATTTTAAAGTCATCCTTCTTTTTAAGAAATTAAAATAATATCCTTCGCATCATTTCCAACTTGTTATCAATATAATCGGAGGCGTTAATATCTGTTTTATTTTCTATATCTAAATATTTTTTATTAATTTGCTTTTCCTTATTATCGCTAAAATAATGTTCTTTTAAAAAATTATGCGCTATTTCATCTCCTTGTTCTTCAGCTTTTCTATACCATGACAAAGCCTGCTCAATATCTTTTTCTATCCCTTTACCAAAATAAAGAGAAACTCCTAACATTCTTTGAGCAGTAACATTGTTCTGTTCTGCTGCTTTTTTATACCAGAAAAAAGCTTTATACAAATTTTTTTCTATTCCTTCTCCATAAAAATAGCAACTTCCCATCATGCTTTGAGCATAAGCATTATCTTGTTCTGCTGCTTTTTTATACCAGAAAAAAGCCTTATAAAAATTATTTTCAACACCTCTCCCTAGATAATAACTATCACCTAACATAATTTGAGCAAGATCATCATATTCAGACGCTTTGGAAAACCATATAAAAGCTTGATTGTAATCCTTTTCAACCCCTTTTCCGTTATAATAACAATGTCCTAACATAATTTGAGCATGGGTGTTGTTTTGCTCTGCTGCTTCTTTATACCATAAAACAGCTTGTTTTAAATCTATTTCAACTTCTTTGCCGTTATAAAAACAATCTCCTAACATCCTCTGAGCAATAGTGTGACCTTGCTTTGCTGCTTTTGTAAGTAAATCAACAGCATTATTGTAATCTTTTTTAGTTAAAAATTGACGACCCAAATCAAACAATTCTTCCACATTATCAATTTTAACATTATCTGTTTTATTAATTAACATTAAATTGTTTTCCATATCACTTTATCATTTATTATCCCTGTTTGGCATCAATTCATAAGACCGCCCTTTTTTATTTCTGGTGATATACCCAAATTGAGCAGCAAAATACAGTGCATAATATACATCATCCTTTGCTATAGGTCGGTTATAATCATAAAGCTGATTCCAGTTTAAGGATTCAAGTTTTTTTATAATGTCTGATTGAAGTATTCCCGGGTTTTCTTTAATTAGTGCGTTTAACATTAAAAAAAGTTTTTTAAAAATAGGATCTCTCTTTACAAATTCTTCATATTCATTAGTTGCTTTCTCAAGATCACCTGCATTTCCAATTTGCTTGAATGTTTCGACACATTTTAAATATTCCATTCGAGCCATAAGGTAATCGCTGGCTTTTTCTGATTGCCTTGCTTTTTGAAGATGATAATTTGCTGTATTAAGCTGCATTTCCTTGAAGCTGTTATCTTGTCTAATTGTAGTTTCTGTTTCCTCACCTTCAATATAATTTTTTGCTTCTTCTTTACTTAAAACTCCCAATTCACAGAGATAATTATATACATCTTCCGCAAAATCAGAATCTGGGAGATCAAATGTATCAAGACTATCTAACATTATTTCTCTAGTAATCACTTTCTCTGACAGTAACATTTTTAAAATATCTTTTATGGTTTTATCAAAATCATCTTTAGCAGTAACGATCAACGCATAGTCAACAAATGATTTGTTTATCTCATCAAAATTCTGTTCATCTTTTCTAATAGAAGATACATTTTGTAATATTTTCAAACAACCTTTTTTAACAGCCTTATAGTCTTTCAATTCATAGCTTTTTTGAATTTCTTTTTGAAGCTTAAAAAAATCATCAAAGTTCATCACTTTACCTCCTTAATCGCCGCTATCACACGGGCAATAATCTCAATCGCTTTATCGTCAACCTTCATCGGTTCGTATGAAGGATTGTCGCTCTTTATAGTCCAGCCTCCGGGAGCCCAAACAAGCCGCTTGCAAAACATAAGTCCACGCTCCTGATCCCGAAGCATATACAGCCCGTCTCCGCAAAAAATACCCTTATCGCAAATTACCAAGTCTCCGTTTGATATAGTAGGCTCCATACTGTCACCGTAAATTGGTAGAGCTGTCAAATCCCGTCCGCTTCTGGCAATCCATGCCGGAACTTTGATATAACGGATAATTTCCCCTTCATCATAATCAAAACCAAAGCCCGCACTAAGACCCTGAGCTATTACCGGAATTAAAACGCCTTGCTCGACACCTCCGTCTACAACGACAAGTGCTTCTTTTTGCGAAGCTTCCATCAAAGTTTCTGCGGAAACGGAAGAGATAGTAGAATCTTCTTTATTGGCTTCTATAAAGGCTGACATGTTAGCCTTTTCGTGCAAAATTTTTTCGTCTAAAGGCTGACATGTTAGCCTGCCGTCATTTTCACCAGTCATATACCAGTGAATATTCAATCCAATTTTAGCGAGATCAATAAGAACTTCTTGAGGAGGGCTCGATGTGTCGGCTTCGTATCGAGACCAGTTTCTTGGCGGTATATTTAGAACTTTGGAAATTTGGGTCTGATTTAACCCTCTTTCTTCCCTAAAATGTCTTAATCTTTCACCTTTAGTCATTTTACGTCTCATTATTTTATATTTCGTCATTTTTTTACTTGACATTAGTCATATTATGACGATAAAATGATTATAGAGAGGCTGACAAGTTAGCCTTGGTCATTTAATGAGAAAGGTGGTCGTCCTGCAAGAGTTCCAACCTTCCTCATACCCCATGTTTAGGAGGTATTATGAGTCTAGCACAGCAGAGGGGTTCCTTCAAGGAGAAATATCCCTCGACAATCCGGTTACGACCTATTTATAGCGAAGGTCGTTATATCCGATCCCTTGCTGTTCTGAAGGGTCTTTCATTAAAAAAAATCACAGATATTTTGGGCGTTTCCAGAACTAGCATTCATTGTGTTATTTACGGTAAACGTCGCTCCGCTCGCATTGAATCAGAAATAGCAAAAATTCTCGGCAAATCAGACTGGAACGATGTTGTGCTTGAAGCGCGCAGCGAGATTCAAAAAAAGCCTGTTGAGGTTATCGTCCGCGAGATGAAACAAAAGTATGACGCGAAAATGAAAGCGGTTAAATCAGACATGGCAGGCCATATCGCCGAAGGCGTGAAGAGGATGTCAGGGAATAAAACAAGGAGAGGCGTATGAGATACGGAACAAAGTCGCAGGGAATGAAAACGATGTCTAAAGAATGGGGTTGCAATAAGGCGATTAAAGAAACTCGAGCTATTGTCAGCGCATACAAAAAAATAACTGTAGACCTTATACACAAATTGTATTCAAGCAAAGAACATTTAAACAATCAGAAAAATAATATTAATTCGTTGTCATGGGCAGATTTTTGTATGCAGATCGGAATGGATCGA
>Ga0209755_10004675_pt1 | contig 16034 bp, 9 predicted proteins | sample TergutCo191P1_FD_187301 | JGI IMG/M metagenome (GOLD analysis project Ga0209755, IMG submission 187301) | Cornitermes sp. P1 segment gut microbial communities from Petit-Saut dam, French Guiana - Co191P1 (SPAdes) (version 2) | ecosystem: Host-associated > Arthropoda: Insects > Digestive system >... | reverse complement strand
GGGGGGGGGGGTGCTAACAATTGTATCTAAACTCAAGTCTGCCGAAATGTTGCTCGCAACATGGATTCCATCAACTATTTTCATATATTCTGTTTTTATGCAATCCAAGATGCTCGTTTCGTATTTTTTCAATCTATATCTCCTATTCCGGCTGACTCATCCTCCTGAACATCAGTAATAAGTTCCGTAGCGCCAAATGTTACAAAACCACCCAGGCTTATATGCTTTCCTACGGGAAACAAAATATTACCATCGTCGCCGCTATACCATAAATATACAGAATATATTCTATGATTTTCCAATAGCGCTCTATGTACACGTGTGGTTAAGCCGTTTTGTGCATAATCATTATAGTTATAGAATTCGTCTTCGTAGTTTTCACCGTCTTCGTATACTTCCAAGGAATAATACTCAGGAATTACAAATGTTTCCATCAAAATATATTTGCCGGAGTAATTATCCTTCAGCAGAACATAAAAATCTTCGGATTCTATCACTTCGCCATTATCTATTATAAGACCACTTATGTACAGGAAATGCGAAACAATTTCGATATGTAAAATGTCAAATTTGATTGTGGCATCGGTATCGGCTAAAGCACCGTCCGGAGTTATGAAATTGAGTGAAGGTGTCATGGTTGAAAAGGATCTTCCCGTAGGAACAATGATACTGTTCCCATCACTGTTGTACCAAAAATAAATATAGTACTCTCTGTCGACTTCCAAAAACGTCCTATGCAAGCGTGCTCTAACGCCGCTCTGTGTATAGTCAACAAAGCCATGAGCTTCGGCAAAGTGTGAAGTAACATCATATCTTAGAATCATATCGGTATTCATTAGGATATACTCGTCTGTTTCACTGTCCCTTAAAAGCACATGGTTGTTTGCATTTACTATATCTTCACCGGGTTTAATAGCCCAACCTGTGACGATAAGAAAAGACCGGTCAACAAAAACATCCTCAACATTTAACAGTATTTCTCCGCTATCAAGAGTCGCATGAGGAGTGACTTTAGTCAATATAAAGTCAGGGTTTTCAGTATACGCCTCGGCGAAGGATACAAATGAAAGAGGCACAGCGACTATAAGCAGTATTAATACGACTAAGAGAGCCTTTTCGTAGCCGGAGTTAATGCCAGCGGATGTGTGAATCTTTCGACAAAAAGATGGGAATTGCTTAAATTTTTCTGCAATAGTTCGGAAGAAGCGTATTATTGCATTAAATAATTTGATACAAACAGTCAACGGAATAGCCAGAATAAGAAAGCACACTACGAAACTTGCGCCCAATAACAAAGAGACTCCTGTAATCATGCTTATAGAATCTGCAGCTTGCCTTATTTCATCGACGCTCAGATAGAAAAAGGGGTCTAAACCGGTTATAACAACTTCTGCTCCATATTCTGTAATTTCATAATAGATATCGTTTATGATTGCATCTTTTCTGATAATGTCGGCGAAGGGTAATGAAACACTCCCGGCGAGAGGCTTTTTTATTTCTAATGCTTCCAGCAGAAGTGATTGCCCCGGGGCCGTTCCACCTATATCAAAGCGCAAATTCGTGAGGTTATTAAAAATGAGCGGAAGCATACTAACCGACGCACCGTTCATATGCCGTTGTCCCAAAAGATGGGTCGCCCCACTCATTCCGTAACCTGTGTCAAAAATTAATGAGATGTTAAACCGTTGCTGTACCAAAGTATCATCTGAAGAAAAGCTTGCTGTAAACACAAAATCATCTCCAATGGTGTCATATATATAAGCTAATGGAATTGCTATAATTGCAACGCATAACAGCAGCTTTATATAAAGGTACTTATTAAGGTATTTATTTAGGCATTTTTGGAAAAATTCGCAAACCTTACTCATGCTAGAACCCTCTCAAATGAACTCGGGAAATTGTACACATTTTTTCCATATTTGTCAAGTATTTATGGTCTTTTGTGCCATTTGCCATTTTCATCCACATGGCTACCGCTCCTCGTCAGTTTCAGAGGAATCAAAAACTTCCTTCACACTATAGGGAGCATCTATGTCACTGCCATAATAGATCTTAACAAGCACATCGCCAATCAGCCCGAAAACAAGCAAAAAGAGACCCACAGCCAGAAACGTAATTGTCAGGAAAGCTTGGAAATCGTCCGTCAGACTTTGTCCTCTGAAGAAGTTTATTGTAGTCCAAACCCCACTGGCCGTGCCAAACAACAACATGACAATGCCCAAACTGCCCATTAAATGCAGCGGACGCACGGCATATTTATGCCAAAACCATACAGAAATCATGTCTAAAAGACCTTTTACTGTGCGTTTCCAATTGTATTTTGTTTTTCCCGCTGTGCGCGGGCGGTGATTAACCACAACTTCACCAATAGTGAAGCCTTTAATCTTGAGTATCGCAGGTATAAAGCGATGCATTTCTCCGTATAAATTTATGCCCTTGAAACATTCTCTTTTATAGATTTTTAAGGAGCAACCGCTATCGTGAATGTTATCGTGGACAATGATTTTTCGCAGTAAATTCGCTCCACGGGAAGCAAACTTCTTAAAAAAGCTGTCTTTGCGGTTTTTACGCCAGCCTGAAACTATGTCAAGCTCATTTTCTTCAAGGTGTTCGATTAGTCTTGGAATGTCAGCAGGGTCATTTTGACAATCGCCGTCCATTGTTATTATATAGTCGTTTTTTGCCGCTTTGATACCGGCATCCATTGCGGCTGTTTGCCCAAAATTGCGACGCAAACGTATGAATATGATGGGAGATAAACCTTTAACAACTTCAGCCGTTTTGTCGGTTGAGCCATCATCAACAAAAATAATTTCGTAGGGGCATCCTATTGCTTCGCAGACGACATGGATTTCCTCATGCAACCGAGCAACGTTTTCTTCTTCATTATACACAGGGACAACTATTGATAGACTTTTCATAGAGAACCTTTCCTAAATAAAAATTTCATTTTAGCTGCTATAAACTTCACTCCAAGATATACACAACATGTCTTTGCAAATAAGTGACGAATGTATAATTGTATAAATCGAGTTTGTCTTTTAACATGGGTATTAGTGCATTATCGCGAGGGAGAGGAGCTACAAGCAATAAGCCGTCTTCAAACGGATTTTGCAGAATAATATCCATATCAAGCTCTTGAATTGTAGCAAATAATATCTGATTTTCAAACTCGAAAAAGTGCCAGTAGCTGCTTGCTGTTCTCCAAACATCATCACTAATATGAACAACAGGAAGATGATAGTGATGGCTAAGTGCTTCGTCAATATTACTGTCATTTCTGTAAAGATAGTAATCCTTTATATTAGCAGTCAATAGAACGGTTAGAGGTATAGATATGAGTGCAAAAAGAATTAGGTTGGACTTTAGACCTAAGGTTTTAAATGAGTTTACCAGCAAGGATATAAGCAGAAGCATTATAAAAGGGGTAATATTAGAAATATATCTGAAATCCAGATATGGGGGGATTGTGTGAAATGGCGCAATTTTAGCTATCATCAGAAAATAAAATAAGCATGAGCCTACCATTATAAGCCATAATCCTACGTTCGGCTCTTTGAAAAAATCTCTCAGCTTTACTTCATTTTTCATCTTAAAAAAATACACTGTAGCAACAAGCACCAAAAGTAGCAAAACTACTAAAAATGAACTAATATTTCCGAAGACGGTTTCACTTACAATCTCTAAATGCCGGTTAATTCTGTGTAAAAATCTGCCATCACCATGGCGCAATATTTCCAGTGCATCTCCAAGACGTCCGGTTGCAGCATATAAGCGAGCGAAGTAACCTCCGGCAATAAATTGATATAGCGATATCGCAACAATCATAGGTACAGTGAATTTAATAAAAGGCTTAAACTGCTTTGTTATGAGCAAGTAAACACAAGTAAAAGCGGACAAAAAGAATGCATATACAAGAAAATATTGATGAGTCAGTATTCCTAAAAACGATATAAGCAAAATAGAGGCTATGTGCCACCATTTGCTGAAGCTGCTTTTTGTTGCGATGAAAACAATATAGGTGAGTGACAGGCAAAGAAGTGTAAACAGCATATAATGCCTTATGAAGACAACGAGGTTAATAGCTGCACTGCTTACACCCCAAACAAGAGGCGGTAATAACGCTAAGTGTTTATTGTCTATAAACAGCAGGCTCAGTTTGTATAATACTATCAACGCTGCAATAAATAGGATTATATTCATAACTACACTTGGCCATACAGAGAAAACACCCGGGTAAAATGAATAGGCTGTATGCAAAAGAATGAAAAATGGATGTCTCGGTCTTCTGATACTATAAGTGAAGGCGTTTTCTTCGGTAACGACAATTGTAGACTCAAGTTCGGAGGCATCAAACCAAGTGTCGTAAAACCCTTGCGTATAGTGAGGCCTGTTTAATCCTCCGCCTCTAACATCCATCAGCGAGTACATCTCATCTATGTGGAATCCGTTTTTCTGCGTGCCCCAATAAACCATGTAAGCAGAAAGTGCAATAATGATTGAAATGAATAACAATATATGAGAATTTCGCTTTAGTATTGTTTTCATAATGTGCTAATCCACGTCCTTCGTAGTAACCGCAACACTCATCTTTTTTTCGGAATAATAAACCTAAACACGTTTACCAGCTTGCTTCCAATAAGCCATGTTTTGGAACTATGAATCTCAGCAATCTGTCGTCTGTAATCTTCAACATGTTCGGTCAGGTTTTCGTTATGTTTTTCTATATGAGCATTATGTTTTGTCAACTCGTCAACTCGTCGAGTTAATTCAGAAGTTTCGTTTGATAAAAATGTGACGGTTTTATCCACTTCTTTCAAAATGGATTGCATAAGAGTTTTGCTCTCAGCACTGTAATCGGTATAACGTAGCCGTAGTTTATCTTGGAGTAAATCAATATTCATTGATTCGGTTAGTATTAAGTTTTCACCTAACTCGCTTTTTATCTGTTCAAGTTTGGCTCTATCCGTAATTACTACCTCATTGATGTTAGTATCAAGCATCATAGCATATTCCAATGAAAAATTCTTGAGGTCTTGCTTGTTGACCTCTCCTGAATCTCTGATGCCATTGAACAGCACTCCCAAATGAAATGCGTCAAGAACATCGCGCCGTCCTCGGTAGTTATGAGTAGTCCATTTATTTATCCAATTGGGTATTACCTTTCTCATAATCTGCGCTTGACTTCGCACCGGGAAGTGTGCTACTACAAGTTTTTCGCAGATTTCCTTTTTCACATCGTTTTGCAGCTCTTGCGGATATTCAAGGAAATGTGCGCCATAACATATTGATGCGTTTATTTTCTCTATAAGGTATTTGCTGACAATTACCTTTTTATGACGCTCATATTTTGCAGGATTTTCCATTTCTGGATTTCTATAGCTTGAAAAGTTGTTCGGCATAAACCCGAGGTTGATGTCCGGTTCTTGCTTGTAGATATATGTACGCCAGATTGCTTGATACTCTATATCCTCCTGCAGAGTTTCCAATATTTCGCGTGGATTTTTACCATCAACGTGATATAAAAATTCATCTGCATCAAGTGGTAAAACTAAATCCGCTCCATACTTACGAGCGGCTAAGCGTACCAATCCTTTTTTTACGGTCTCGTAGTATAAATCATCATCTTCTTCAAGATATATGGGTAAACCTTCATCTATGAGTTTTTTTATTATTGCCCTTGTGTTATCGCTGCTTTTATTGTTTTCATAGATGAGCATACCATCGCTGTATGTAAGGTTATAACGGCAGAATGATTCAATTATATCACTTTCGTTTTTCACAGTTGAAATAATAAAAATCTTTTTCAATTGGAAACACCAACTCCTGTTCGTGACTTAGTGCAGTATAGCATAATATCATATGTATGTCCATGAAAACCTATAATTTAGTATGTGTAACACGCGTATTTTGCGCCTCCAATACTGCGTCAGCCGTAGCACTCAGATAAGCATAGCCATATCTGCGGTCAGGCTCAAGATGCGCTCCCTCAGCCCATTCATTCCAGGCGTTTATAAACACGAAACGGTCTTTCGGCTCGCGCTTTTCGACAGTGTGCTTCATAATGTCCAGCAACCACTTTTTGTACAATTTCGGAGTCACATGATAGACAGTGCCTTTCGAACCGCGTCTGGCAGTGTTATCCCAGCCGGGAAAGACTGTTTTATATATTCTTTCAGGTTCATCTGTGTGATGAAGCTTGTTTGCAATATACTCCTCTGTATCAAAATTATGAAATTCATTTTTATTTTCAAGTTGCAGGATTTTATCAAGGGGCATTAATTTGGCGCGAGTATTCATAAAGTGCGGTGGAAATTCTACAACATCATCAAAGCCGAAGGTCAGCGGGTTGCTGACAAGATACGTCTGCGCACAAGCGAGGTGTATCTCTCCTATGCCATTTTCCCTGCAATATTTTCTCCAAATATTTATTGCCCTGCTTATGTCAGGGTGAGATGTTGCATTATATAAAATTATTAAGGGTTTTCCTTTTACTTTTATGTAACGCTCATCTCTGACATATCGGCATATATCGGCAATACATGCCAAATCGTCATTGTCGGAGTGCTCGTGCTTCATTAAAATTTGAGACTCAGAACCATCCCACCGACGGCTCCAGTTTTCGTTTGCATAATTTATGCAAAACGGAAAATCTATACTTTTATCTTCTAAGTAATTATCGAGCGGTTTTTCAAGTAATCTTTTCCCGTTAAACCAATAATAGTGAAAACAAAAGCCATATACGCCATAGTTTTTTGCAAGAGCAACTTGATGGTGCATAACTGATACGTCCGAGAGGTCATAAAAGGTATTGTCGTATGGAAGATGAGGCTGGTAATGACCGATAAATTGTGGGACTGCTTTTGTTACATTAGTCCACTCAGTAAAGCCCTTTCCCCACCATTCATCATTTTCCGGAAAGGTGTAAAATTGCGGCAAATAAAAAGCTATGGGCTTAACATCTTCATCAGTAAATGTTATGTTGTTTTTTCTATACTCCTCAAAAAATTCACCTTTTTCCCCAATTTCATAGAAAGTATCGGCAAGAGCTTTATATGAACTCATACGCTCTATGGTTTCTCGTTCTCCTTTTATTATATCCTCGTAATGTTTGTAACGATGTAAGACATCGGGGGCTTGATACCCTGTCAACCTTTGGAGTTTTAAACCAACACGACCAAGCAGGTTTTTAATTTTATTCATATAAATGACCATTCCTTAATTGAAATCTCTCCTGTCTTCGTAGTCTGCTCCTATGAATTTGTACACCGCTTTTTTATATGCGCTTCTATTAAGAAATTTCCATAAATAGAAATGCAGTGTTTTAAGCTTATTTTTACGATAAGCAGCACGGAGCATCTCACTTGCACCTTCAAATTCCTGTGACAAAACAGTAAGAGCTTTTAAATACTTCTTAAATGGCTTAATACACTTTGAAGTACCAAATTTAATCCTCAAATTGTAGTGATTGATAAGACTGTAAACGTATTGAGTAGGTTTTACTATATCAATTCCGGCTTCGTAAGTAAAGTGCTTGACGGCTGCTTTGGGTATATACTTAAGTTTATATCCCAGAGCGCGTAATCTCCATGATAAATCTACATCTTCGGCGTACATAAATATATTTTTATCGAATCCTCTCACTTCTTCAAAGGCATTGCGCTTAATCACAAGCGCAGCGGCACTGCACCAAGTTGTGAAGCCGGTCACGACATCATAAACCTTAGGGTGTTCATGGGGAAATTGGCGCAGTTCCCATGCGACGACATCATTGCCTGAACTTAGTATTTCGGATTGAATTTCATTTAACGTGTTTGTATATAATTCTGTGTCAATGTTGAGTAGAAACAAATAATCGCTATTGCCGTGCTTTACTGCAATATTGTTCCCCTTCCCAAATCCAAGATTTTTTTTACTCTGTATTATTTTAAATTCTGCACAGTCGTTTGAATATAACCCTTTGCATGTCTCAAGCTCCAAAAGTGTATTGTCGGAAGAATTATTATCAACAATGTAAATGCTGATATTTTTTTTGTCGAAATCGCTCTCAAAAATGCTCTTAAAGCAATTGGCTATCCATTTCTCCGAATTATATGTGACCAAAACAATATCAAGTTTTATAGGCGTGGTCTTAGTTGAATCAGACTTATTGCTGATAATCGGCATATTGGTAAATGGTGTATTTTTCGGCTCTATCCTTTTTGCAACATCCATTTCAAGAACGCGTATATTCCGCTCTGCCCTTACTCTTATAGCTCCATTTATTCCATTTTTCAGCACGTCCGACAGTAGCACATAAAGAGGCTTGATACCCGGTATAGGGCGGAAGATTTTTTTTACAAGACTGAAAATTAATCGCAGAGGCTTGGTTATGCGCCAAGATGTTGAACGCTTTAATTGCTCATTTTCGTGGGTCAAACGGGATATAGTTTCGGAAGCCTCGCCAAGAGCCTTCGCATAATCCTTGCTTATAAAAAAGTTATCGAGCCAAGCATCAAGTAGTTTTCGTGCATATTCATCTTTGTGCTTTTCAAAAAAAGCAGTATGATTAGAATATATTTGTCTATATGTCTTCTTTAAAACAGTAATATCAGAGCCTATCTCTCCCAGCATTGAACTATCTTTTTTTCTGTAATAAAACAATACTTCAGGAATTTGAAAAAACTCCTTGCCTAATTCAAGCATTGAGAGCCAAAAATCATAATCTTCATATCCGCTTCTAAAATCTTCCGAGTAACCTCCGATTTTCTCCCAGTCGCTTTTTCGAAATAACGCGGTGGCAAATACAATGTTACCTAAAAGCATATTATCCGGAGAGTAATCGGGAATTTTCAGTGGCCCGCATTGGAGTCCAAAGAGTTCTGCTTTGCAGTACACAGCACCTATAGATACGTCATTTTCAATAATGTCAACTGCTTTTTGCACATATGTTGCATCGATTTTATCATCAGCATCTAACGGCAAAATGTATTTTCCTTGTGCCTGAGAGATTCCTCTGTTTCTTGTGCCTGAGAGATGCATGTTTTCCGTGTTATGGTATATTGTTATTTTGTGATGAGATATTGATTCCAGTATTTCCAAGGTTTTGGGGTCTGTAGAAGCATCGTTGACTATAATAATCTCGATACTCGGATATGTTTGTGATAGTACGGACGAAACAGCTTCATGCAAAAACTCTCCATCGTTATAACAGGGTATTACAACGCTGACTTTAGGAAAATAACCATCTATGCCCGAAGTAGATTTTGATAAATCATTTGCAGTATTCAAATCAGAGCTGTTTTCTTTTGTCATAAATGAATGACCATTCCTTTCAAAACCTTAATGGCGCAAAACTATCGCCTTGCAAACTATATGTGCGAACCATATGCGAAGACTTGTATTTCTAAGATCGTTTGGGTATTCGAGAAGCTTTCTTTTCCGTATTTTTGCGAAAAATACCCATTATTAACCGTAGCGGTTTTGTGATGCGCCACGATAGAGAGCTAGTCATTTGTTCGAGTGTCCGGTCTGCCTCAAGTGCGCGTTTTTCAGCTGCGGTGACTCTGTTTTCAAAGTGTCGGCTGCGGTCAATGTATTCAAGCCAAGAGTCTCGCAACTTCAGGGCATATTCATCTCGGTGATTATCATAAAAAACAGGGTGCTTTTTGTATAAACGCCTATATGTGTCTATTTTGGTGGGCAGGTCGCCTTCAAAATTCGTGTTTCTGGAGTTTTCTTTTTTCCTGTAATAAAACAACACTTCCGGGATTTGATGAATCCTTCTGCCAAGTTCGAGTATAGACAGCCAAAAATCGTAATCTTCGTAGCCTTCCTTAAACTCGTCGGAGTAACCACCAATCATTTCCCAGTCATCTCTTAAAAACAGAGCTGTGACAAATACAACATTATTCAGCATCATCATTTCAAGAGAATAGGGCGGCAAATCCCACGGGCCGCTTTCAAGTCCAAAAAGTTCTCCTTTGCAATACACTACTCCCACGGAGGGGTCGCTCTCCATAATGTCAACAGCTTTCTGCACATACGATGCGCCTATTTTATCATCAGCATCAAGTGGCAGAATATATTTTCCGTGCGCTTCAAAAATGCCTCTGTTTCGGGTGCCGGACGGGCGCAGATTTTCTGTGTTATGAAAGACAGTTACCCTCGGGTGAGTTATGGAGTTTAGAATATCCAAGGTTCTTGGATCTGTGGAAGCGTCATTTACTATAATGATTCTGACATTAGGATATGTTTGTGCCAGCGCAGACTCAACAGCATCATTTAGGTATATCCCATCGTTATAGCATGGAATGATTATGCTGACCGCCGGATATGACTCGTCGGTATCTTCGGCAAATTTTGATGAATTGTCTGCTTCTGTACTTTCAAAGCTTCGTAAAGTTCCATTATCCATTAAACGAAAAATCCTCTCTATCCATGGTTAGATTTGGGTTGTAATACGGGTCGCCCTCATCTAACTCTTTTTTCCATGCGCGGCGAAATCTTTGAACTTCTCCTTCAAATCGTTCTTCTTTCTCAGGAGTATCCTCAGCTCCGCGAGTTTTTGATTCGTGGTGATACAGCTTTGCAAACGGTGTAAATACAATCAAATATCCGGCTTTACGGATTCTCATGCAAAAATCTGTGTCATTAAACGCTACAGCAATTTTTTCATCAAACCCACCAATCTGAGTAAAAAGCTCGGTAGAAATCATAAGACACGCAGCCGTCACAGCGGTGAGGTTTTGTGCATAACAGAGCCTGTTCATATAGCCGCGGTCACTTCTTTTAAAATGTTTATGTGAGTGCGCTGCTGCCCCGCCAAGCCCGAGTATAACGCCTGCATGTTGCACCGTATCATCGGGATAATATAACATTGCGCCCACTGCGCCAACATCTTGCCGCTGCGCAAAGCTCAGCATTTCTGAAAGCCAGTCGGGGGTAATGACTTCAATATCATTATTTAAAAGAAGCAGGTACTCACCCTTAGCGTGCTTGACTCCAAAGTTGTTTATTGCCGAATAGTTAAATTCGCCGCTCCAAGTGATGATTTTGACTTTTTCGTTTTCTTTAAGCTTTTCATAGTATAAAAAAGTTTCATCTTCTTCACTGTTGTTCTCAATAATCAAAACTTCAAAATTACTGTATGTGCTTAGAGAAAAGATAGATGAAATGCACTTTTCTAAGTCATTAACATGGTCTTTGTTTGGGATAAGTATTGAAATGAGAGGATTGCCCGTTATTTCGTACTTTATCCGATAAATGTTTGGAATTTCTGTATCCAGCACTTCGCCGCGAAGCCCGACGCGCTCAAGATGCTCAGCAACAGGACAGGGGGACGGTTCATCTGTCTTTTGCGCTGTGGAGGCGGTCTCTCCTTCGGGACAGATGAACCGGCCCCCTGTCCTGCGGTAGTAGAGAACCCTGGGGATATGTGTTATAGCTTTAACCTGTTCGGTCAGTCGCAAGGTCATGTCATACTCATGACTACCATCAAACTCACTACGATATAGGCCGACCTTGGAAATAAGCGACGATTTAAAAAGGCTTAGATTGCCTATGTAATTACCGCTGCGCAAGCTGTCCGGTGAAAATTTTGGTTTATAAAGCGGAGAAAAGGCATCGTAGGGCGAGGTGTGAAAAGAAATCTCATCGGTATAAATAAAATCTGTATCGCATTTGCTTAGCTCCGCCGCGACCTCATAAAGAGCAGACGGGTGCAAGAGGTCGTTTTGGTTAAGCAGGGTTAGATAATCACCTGCGGCAAGCTCAATTGCCTTGTTTGCACTCTCTGAAAGGCTTATGTTTTGGCTCTGTTTCGTATACTTTATGCGTTTATCTGCCTTTGCGTACTTTTGGGCTGTTTTTTGCAATAAACCGTAAGGGTCAACGCTTGTGTCGGAGATGCACAGTTCCCAATTTGCGTAAGTTTGATTCATAGCAGAGCGTATCATGTTGTGGAGGGTTATAACAGAAGGGTCGCAGATAGGAGCAAGAATACTAAATTTGAGCTCATGTTTAAAGCTATAACTACGCTCAAGTCTTTTTTGTTTTCTCGTGAGTAGTGGAGCGGTGACGTTTTTACTGAAATAACCCTTATCCAGAAGAAAAACAATTCCCCACAAACGTGTCTCCGCATAACCAAAGAGCCGCAACATGTTAAGCCCCTTTAAGAAAAAAAACAAAGGCCATATTTTTCTGAAAATTCGCTTCAAAACACTATCTCCTGAAAATGGATTTATATATTCGGTAAAAGAAACGTGCTGCAACGTAAAGGCCGGGGAAACGCCTTAGTCTCTTAACAATAGCGTAAACAATTTTCTCTCTGAGTGTCACATTCAAAATAGTCTGCACGTGGGAATACAAATAGCTAAGAGAGGTAATCTCAGTTCTTGCAAAATCATCGGTCATAACCCATGCGGAGTAGTAGCCTTCGCTTTGAGCGGCAAAGGTGTATATCCGCTCAAAAGCATGACCCAAAGACCCGTCTACAGGTAAGGGTTCATCGGGGAAATCAGAATAAACCCAATTATGTTCGATTATTTTCCTTAGTGCCTTAGTTCTGAACCAAAACATACCTCCGGTCGGAAAAACAGGGTCACTCCTGTCATAAATGGGAACGTCAATACCAAGCTTTTCTGCAAGGTCTAAAGTGTTCTGATAGTTCAGCCCCCACATATTTGTAATGTTATACCTATATAACCCGTGAATGACAGGTGGGGGAAACGCCATGCCGAGTCGTGGGTTATTTTCAAAAAGCGACAACAAATTTACCACATATTCACGGCTTGCCAGCGCGTTTTCAAAGCATCTCTGCGCAAAACCTCTGCCAATAGTGAGGGGCTTGTCTTGCGTGGATTTTTTATTGTGTACAAAACAAATATAATCATAAGAAGTCATATATGGTTTTAGTACAATCCACAGAGCGGTAACATCGCGGCCTTTATGTGAGTCCGGCAATGTTATTACCTTTAAACTTTTACACGGCAAGCTCTTATATTGCTCTAAAATGCGCTCTTTCGTATGTTCTGAGAGTGTTGTGACATACACATCGGTATAAGGTGTTACAGAGCTGAGATAGTTTTCGCAAAACGCTATCTGATCCTCATAAGTGACATGGGCAAATACCGCAACTTTGGGTGGTAAGACAGGGGGACGGTTCATCTGTCCTTCCTGTGAATGAAGCCTCTCCGGAAGGACAGATGAACCGTCCCCCTGTCTTACGTAGTCTTTAGGAAGCATATAGTTGAAGTGCAGCGTGTCTTTTATCGAGCGCAAGCTGACAGTACGGAGTAGGTTATCCCAAATCAGATTTACGTCGTAGTCTGTATGATTAGAAATGTAGTCAAAAGCGTTTTTTGTGCTATCGCCCAATGTAGCGGCATATAAAACACCAAAATCCTCAGAGAAACACTTACGTTTAATAATAGGACATTTATAGTCTCGTATAAGCTCATAAGGCATCATCAAAACAAGCGAAGTATTGTAATAATCGCTCAGTTCGCCATCAGTTTTTACGTAGGCATCCCAAGAAAAACCCAAATCTGCGTAATACTTCGTAAGCCTTGTTTCGTGCAGAGACACAGTTTCATCCCATGAGCGAAAATCCCTGAGATTTTCCCAATAACTCCTAAACCCGGGGTGAGCAAGCAACTTTTTTGAATGAACATAAAAATAAGTCTGAATATGTTCATAGTAGATTTTATTTTTTGTTATCCCGCTTTCATCTTCTGTCTCGGCATGTTTTGTTATTCCCCAAAAGTCAACATTTCTGCCGTCCATTTCCTCAAACATATCGGAAAAAGGATATATCGGGCCATAGACAGAATCGTTGGCTAAAATAAGCTCATCATAATCGCCCAGTTGCTCCCAGCCTATAAACTCCATACCGGCACGAAACGCCCAAGCGTCATAACCCTTGTTATCTCTTAGAATAATATCGTCAGTGAACTCCGAAAGTGCCGACCGCCCCGCATCACAGAGCGTTCCGTTGCAAACAATAACAATCCTCTCAGAAACAGTTTTAATGCCACGGAGAAGCTCCTGCACATACCTGTCAACAATGCCCTTTTTATCATAAAACACAAAAACGGTGACTCTTTTTTTGCTCATTGCTAAAATTCCTCTTAAAAATCAAGTAAAACACATTTTATACAATTTGTGCGGTATTTGTCAATGTTAAGCGTGGGAAATAAAAAAGCCCTTGACAATGTTCAAAAAATAGTATATAGTCTGAAAAAATGAACAACAGTGATGGAAACAGAGAGGAAATAACAGTGAAACCTGAAAATTTTGTACTCATTAGCAGATACTTGCTCGAAAAACCGGAGGCGACGCAGAGAGAACTTGCTGTAACAACAAAGCTTTCTTTAGGTCTTGTAAACAGCACCATAAAAGAAGGTTTGGCAACAGGATACCTGAAGCAAAAAAACGGACGTGAGCTGATTATAGAAGAGGAAGGCTTAAAAACACTGGAAGACTACAAAGTGAAAAGCGCGGTAATACTTGCCGCAGGATTTGGCTCAAGATGTGTGCCACTCACTTATGAAACACCAAAAGGGCTTCTCGAAGTGTACGGTCAGCCTATGATTGAACGGCAAATTGAACAACTACACGAAAAAGGAATAAAAAAGATAATAATTGTGGTCGGCTATAAAAAGGAGAGTTTTGACTATCTTATAGATAAATACGGTGTAAAGCTGGTATTTAATCCGGAATATGCTACAAAAAACAATCTGAGCAGCTTATACTGCGTGAGGCAGTGGCTCGACAGTTCGTATGTGCTTATGAGCGACTTTTGGATTGAAAAAAATATATTCAATACCTACGAACCAAGAAGCTGGTACTCGACAATATTTGCCGAGGGGAATACAAACGAGTGGTGTATTCGGACATCAACATCAGATAAAATAGAAAAAGTGGAAATCGGAGGGGAAGATTCATGGGTGCTTATCGGGCCGGCATACTTTTCAAAGAGTTTTTCTGAGATGTTTTGCAAATATCTGGCTGAATACTTTGTTCGACCGGGGACAGAGGATTTTTACTGGGAACACATCTTAAAGGAGAAGCTAAGCACATTACCGATATATTCTAACAGGCAGGCAGGGAACGTATATGAATTTGAAAATCTCGAAGAGCTGAGACAGTTTGACCCGTCATATCTCCGAGCATCAAACAGCAGCATTATGCAAGAAATCGCAAAAATATTGGGCTCAGAGGAGAGTGAAATTGATAATATCAAGCCTCTTAAAGTCGGCATGACAAATCACTCATTTACTTTCTCGCGCGCAGGTACGCACTATATCATGCGTGTGCCCGGAGAAGGAACGGATATGATGATAAATAGGGAGCATGAGTATGAAATATATCAGCTAATCGCTCCACTCGGGCTGAGTGACGACGTAGTACACATAGACCCAAAGACGGGATACAAAATCACAAAGCTCATAGAAAATGCACGCGTATGTGACCCGCTTAATGCGTCTGATGTGAAGGCTTGCATGAAAAAACTCAAGCAGTTTCACAATATGAAGCTGGAATGCAACCATACATTTGATATATTTGAGCGCATTGAATATTACGAGAGTTTATGGCACACACGTAATTCAAACTTTCGTGACTATGAGGAGACAAAATCTAATGTAATGAAGCTTCGTAAGTTTATAGAGTCTGCACCCAGAAATTGGAGCTTGACGCACATAGACGCAGTTGCTGACAATTTCATCTTTGAGGAGACAGACGAAGGAACAAAAATACGACTCATAGATTGGGAATACTCAGGTATGCAAGATCAGCACGTAGATATTGCAATGTTTGCTGTGTACTCGATGTATGACAGAGAGCATGTTGAAGCATTGATAGACAGTTACTTTGAAGCCGAGAACGACGGGACAGAGGAACCGTCCCCTTGTCCTCCGGAAGTGCGAAAGAAAATATATGCATATATCGCAATGTGCGGTTTGCTCTGGAGCAACTGGTGTGAGTATAAAAATCATATGGGCGTTGAGTTTGGGGAGTATTCTCTCTGCCAGTACAGATACGCAAAAGATTAT
>Ga0209755_10004674_pt1 | contig 16037 bp, 13 predicted proteins | sample TergutCo191P1_FD_187301 | JGI IMG/M metagenome (GOLD analysis project Ga0209755, IMG submission 187301) | Cornitermes sp. P1 segment gut microbial communities from Petit-Saut dam, French Guiana - Co191P1 (SPAdes) (version 2) | ecosystem: Host-associated > Arthropoda: Insects > Digestive system... | reverse complement strand
TACGTAAAAAAATTTATCGCCGCTAAGCGAAACCCCGGCTAGGGCGCCGTTGTACATAGCCCGTTCCAAAATATCAGCGTAAACGGCCTTGCCCCAAAGCTTGTTAAGCCTATCGTTCCAATATACCATGGCTACAGATGCGCAGGTTTCGCAGTAGGCTGTGTCGTTTGGCATATCGTAATCTGTGGTAAAGCCCTCGTTGTGCTTGGAAGGGCCTATGCCGCCGGTTATGTACATGTTTTGTAGGGCTACATTGCGCCATAGTTTGCCCAGTGCGTCTAAGTAATCTGTAATGCCCAGCTCTACAGCTACATCTGCCATGCCTGTGTACATGTACATTGCTCGTACAGCATGGCCGGAAACGCGCTCTTGCTGGCTTACCGGTTTATCGTCTTGGCAGTATGCCGCGCCGTCTGAAAATTTGCCGCTATCCCAAATTACGCCTTTGCCGTGGCCGTGGCCTCTTTCTTCTAATAGGAAATGCGCTAAGTTTAAGTAGCGTTTTTCGCCTGTTAATTTGTATAACTTTACTAGGGCAAGCTCTATTTCCTGATGGCCTGGTACCCAATGGCGTTTTCCGGGGCCGAAGGTGTTATCAAAGTGATCTGCCAGGCGCTTTGCTACATTAAGTAATACGTCCTTGCCCGTTGCCTGATAGTAGGCTACTGCCGCCTCCATTAGATGCCCGGCACAGTACATTTCGTGCTTTTCCATATCCGTCCAGCGTTCACCCATTCCCAGCGTAAAGTAGCACAGCAAATAGCCGTCATCTTCTTGCGCTGATGCTATTTTGGCTATAATTTCGTCGGCGCGTGCCTCTAGCTTTGGCTCGCGGTTAAGCATTAGGGTGTAGGCAACGCCCTCTAAAATTTTGTATACGTCAGAATCGTTGTAGTAAATTCCCTCAAATTCGCCTGCGCGGGCGGCGGCTTTTACAAAGTTTTCTATACGCCCGGTTTCTTCGCATTTGTTTAGGCAAACGTCTATGGTGACGTCCTGAGTTGTGCGGATTCTGGGTGCCCAAAAGCTGTCCTTGATATGGACATCGTTGAAATTAACCTGCTTTAGCATAAGAAATCAGTCCTTTTTATATGTTTTGAAATTCTAATCCCAACAGCGGATATTTAGCACCGGCCATGCGATTATAAGGCAAAAGCTCTATAGATGCGCCCTCTGCTAACTCTGCGGTTTTTTTTAGGTTTTCCTCCGTATCGTTAAAGCCGGGAATTACGGGGACTCTGATTATGAATGGTGTTTTTCCCTTTTTTAGGGTCGCTAGGTTTTTTAAAATTAGCTCGTTGCCCACTCCGGTTGCTTGCTTGTGAAGTTGGCTGTCGCTGTGCTTGATGTCTAGCATTATCAAGTCTGCCGCATCTGCCGCACTACGAAAAACATCTTCGGGCGCATAGCCTGATGTTTCGATTACCGTATGCATGGGCTTTAAATGTTCAATTAGCGCCATTGTGAAATCGGCCTGCATAAGGGGTTCGCCGCCGCTGATTGTTATGCCGCCCTCGTTTTGTTCCAAAAAACTTTGGTACTTGCGCAAATGCTTGGCCAGGTCTTTGGCTTCGTATTCGCGGCCGCTTATGCGGATAAGGTTTTTGGGGCATATTTTTGTACATAAATCGAATGGGCGGCATTCTTCGTGTTCGCAAGCTTGCCGACATAGCCCGCAGTTTGTGCATTCTTTTTTGCGGACAAGTAGCTGTGGCTCTGGCGAAAGCCCTTCCGGGTTATGGCACCATTTGCATCTAAGCGGACAACCCTTAAGGAACACCGCAACACGAATGCCGGGGCCATCGTGCAACATAAACTCTTGTATGTCGAATACAAGGCCTTTCAAGCCGTGTACTCCTGCCGGGACATTATATGTTCCTGGTACTCCTTGTCCAATTCCACAAAATAAGCGCTCCAACCCCATACACGTACTATTAGGTTGGGGTAATCTTCGGGATTTTTTTGTGCGGCAAGCAGGGTATCGCGGTTAATCACATTAAGTTGCATCTGATGCCCGCCCCGGTCTATAAAGGATTTTACCAGCATTGCAACCTTGCGAATGCCGTCCGGGTCTTTAAATAAATCTTCATGAAACTCCATGGTAAGGGGGCCGCCGTTTGCGACCGCTTGTAAGTTAGGTTTTGTAAAGGATTCAATAACAGAAATAGGCCCGTCAATTTTAGCAAATAAGCCGGGGGCATAGTTTGCCGGGAACATCTCGCCCTTTCTGCGACCGTCAGGCGAAGCGCCAATTTGCTCTGAATGCCATAAATAAAACATGGCAGAGCCCGTACCAGGCCGGTATATACCGCCCCGTCCGTTCTTCTTACCCTTTAGCGAAGCGGCGAAGGTATCAAGCAAAAGCACAGCCAGGTTATCTACTTCGTCATTGTTTTGACCCATTTTCGGCATTTCGTAGCGTAAACGCGCAAGTAAATTGGGCGCGTTATTGAAGTCGTCAAACACATGCTTTTTAAATTCCGCAAAGCTGTGGCTCTTCTCTTCCCAAACGACCCGGCGAAGCGCGGCCAGGGAATCCGCCGCGGTGGAAAGCCCGGTGCCATGTAGCCCAAAGTTGTTGTATTTAGCGCCTTTGGAGACATCTATACCGCCCATTAACAGAGAGGCAAAGGGCGCGGGGGTTATTGTTACGTCTTTTTTGTCTTGTATGATCTCTTCACAACGCAAGTTTATTTCCTGTTTTACCGCTTCAAGCAACTTGTCAAAGCTGGCAAAGTCGTCATTTTTATGCAAAACTCTATCAATAACCGCCGGGAAGGAAACCGCGTCCACATTAGGTATCTCCATACCCAGCTTAGGGATAATAAACTCCCAGCAAGCCGCTACGGTGTAGTTACGTGCGTCAGTTTCTTCGTAGCCAAAGTCCACAAGGCCGGGTATCACCATATCGTCATTTGAATACTGTGGGAAGCCCAGCCCAGCGGCTGTTAGCTCTGTTCCCAGTTCGTATATACTAAGCGGCGTGTTTTTATCAACCCGCAAGTTTATTTTAGGGTCAATCAGTTTAAGTTCCCGGCTGGCGCGTAGGCACATTTCTGTTAATATGTTGTAGCCGCCCGCGCCGCCTAACATAAGGCTTTGACCGTTATCGCCGCGCTGCACACCGGCGTATAGATCGTTGTCTTTGTTGAAGCTTATGAAAAACTCAAGTAGTAAATCGTAGGCGGTTTCCTCGGTCAGTACGCCCGTTTTTAGGTCATTTTGCAAGTAAGGTAGCATGTACTGGTCAAGACGTCCTATGGTATTTTGAATCCCACCTTCGCACCACAGCGCGTAGTGCAGAATCCTAAACATCTGCAAGGCGTCTAAAAAGGATTTGGCCCCGCTAAGCGGCACACGCCTTAAGCGCTCTGCAACATCGTCCAGACCTTTTGCTTCTGCGGCCTTGGCGTAGCGTTCGCATAAGTCTAAAACCGCATCAATGCTCTCTTTTACACAGCGCTGGAATTCGCCAGAACCTTCAAGAGCAACTAAACCGGAAGCAATTGCGGAAGCATAGTCCGGACAGATATTACTAACAGAAAACCGATTAACCGGTCTTTTAAACAAGTCTGGCAAATTAACCACAGTCCGCATAAGCGCAATCTTTTCGTCATCAAAAAGCACAGGCTTTTCATGCGCAAGCACGATTTTAAGACCATGGGTCATAAGCTCCATATGCGATAACCCCTCCGGAGGCGCTTCCCAAGCGATCTCTTGCCTAAAGCGATGATGCTCCTTCTTCCGTACGCGGCTTAGTATTCCTTTAACGCGACTAGTCATGGCGCTATCCTTTCAAACCCGTTAGTGATATACCTTCAATTAACTGCTTTTGCGCAAAAACAAAGAGGATAATACAGGGTAAAATCAGCATAGTAGAGCCGGCCATAATCAAATCCCAACGGGCGGTAAATTCGCCCCTAAAGAACAACAAGCCAAGCACCAAGGTATAGTTATCCCGCGACATAAGGTAAATAAGCGGGCCAAAAAAGTCGTTCCATACACCTAGGAAGGTGAACAGCCCTACCACTATAATTGCCGATCTGGAAAGCGGCGCTACAATTCTAAAGAATATCTGCAAATGCCCAGCACCGTCAACAACAGCGGCCTCGTCCAGTTCCCGTGGGATATTCATAAGAAACTGCCTTAACAGAAAGATGTTAAAAGCCCCGCCGCCAAACCAAGCCGGCGCAATTAGCGGAACAAAAGTATCAACAAAATTCAAATTAGCCCACATTATATATTGGGAAATAAGCGTAACCGTACCCGGCAACATCATGGTAGACATAATAAGGGCAAAGCACAAACTACGCCCCTTCCAGCGGATACGCGCAAAGGCATAAGCCGCCATCATAGAGGTCAATAAAACCCCAGACATAGTACCAACCATAATAATCATGGTATTGCGGAAGCCGCGCAAAAAGTTCATGCCATTAAAGGCGTCCACATAATTTTGAAAGATCATTTCATACGGCCAAAAAACAAACGGATCTATTATCATAATGGCGGTATTACGCATAAAAGAAGCGCGTACCATCCAATACAGCGGGATAATACAGACCGTAGCCAGCAAAATGATAAAGGAGTAAAAAAACAAACGTCTTACATAGTAAGCCCAATCTCTTCTAAGTGTCAATCCCGGTCGCCCCCTTCGTAGTAAATCCATTTATTAGAGGTGCGGAAAACCAAGGCTGTAACAGCCATAATAACAATAAACAACAGCCAAGCCATAGCAGAGGCGGTACCCATATCTAAATAGGTAAAGGCCGTGCGCCAAAGCTGGAATACATAAAACAGCGAGGCATTGTTAGGCCCGCCGCGTGTAAGCACAAAGGCTTGCCCAAATACCTGGAAGGACGCGATTATACCCATAATCAAATTAAAGAACAAAATAGGCGTAATCATGGGCAAGGTAATATAAATAAATTTATGGAAAGAGCTACCGCCGTCAATTTCCAAGGCCTCGTAATAATGGCGTGGTATCTCTTGCAAACCGGCCAGGAAGATAATTTGCGTGGCGCCAGTACCCCAAAGACCCATAAACACGATAGTGGGTATAACAGAGGTTCTGCCTAAAAAGAACATGCTTGTAGGCAAGCCAAGAGTACGCAAAATTTGGTTAGCAAGGCCAAAGTCTGGGTTAAACAGCAACAGCCAAACAAAGGCAGAGGCTACAAAAGGTACAATACTGGGCAAGTAAAAAATTGCCCTAAAAAGGGAACGCCCCGCCATTTTACGGTTTAACAAGAGGGCTATACCAAAGGCAAACAGTAAGTTGGAAGGCACAGATAAAACAACAAAGTAAAGGGTAGCTCTAACAGAGACAAAAAAATGCGGGTCACGGCCCGATAACAGACGTATATAATTATCAAGGCCTACCCAGTTAGTGGTACGCCCTATTATGCTGTAATCAGTAAAGCTATAGTACAGGCTCATTAGCATAGGAACCATATTGAAAATCAAAAAGCCCAAAACAGCCGGGGCGGCAAAAGCCATTCCGATAATTTGAGCGTTTCTGGCTCGCTTAGACATGGTGGGTGCATTTTTATATTTTAACTCGTCCAAGCTAGTAGCTTTTTGCATAGGTAGTCACCTCCGGGAATAAAAATGATGCCAAGGCAGAAATAAGCTCCGCCTTGGCTCATATTAACATTTAATTAAATTATCTCCAACCCTCAATAAGCGGCTCGATCAAATGAATTACATCTCCCAAAGCTTCCTGAACGCTCATATCTCCTGCCCATGCTAAATCCAGAGCCGGTGATACTATATCCTGAATTCTTGAGAAGTTGCGTACGCGGCCTGTAAAGGTTTGTACGGCGGTATCGGTAAGAAGCGCACGTATAACTACTTCATAGTATCCCGGAGGATGCTGTGGTGTAAGCCAATGGTGCAGATTTTCTTCCCTAAGCATATCGGTAGTAGAAGGTGTCCACAAACCGCTTTTTTGTAGGTACATTTCGTCTGGCTCTGGCGTTAGAATGTGCTTAAATAAACGCCATGCCTTATCGTTATTAGGGGTATCAAAAACACTTAATGAACCGGTAACAAGTTTAGTGCGTGCCCTATCGCCAACGCGAGGTAGCGCCGCTACTTGATATTCTACTCCGTCCATCATAAGACCCATGTTGCTCCAATGGCCGCCTATTTCCATGGCTACCCTACCGGTTATAAAGCGCTCTGCCATACCAGGAAGCGCACCTTGGAATTCCGGTGTTGGGTGTACGCGGTGTACATGGATTAAATCTACAAAGTTTTGTAGCGCTTGTATGCCGCCTGGCTCAATCAAGCCAAGTTGTGTTCCGTCGGCAGACAGATAGTCAGAGCCGGCAGATATTACAAAACCGCCCCAGTTTGCCCACCATTGCCCCATGTTAATACCAAATTGACGGATATTATCCGGGTCAAAGGACGGGGAATGCGCGTTGTTACCGTTGTTGTCGATAGTAAGAGATTTTGCATGGTCTACAAATGTAGGCCAATCCCAAGCTTGCTCCCAGTTTGCGGGTGGATGCGGTACGCCAGCCTCATCGAAGAGGCTTGGGTTAAAGAACATAATCATAACCTGCGGGCCTGGGCCGTAGCCGATCATAGTGTCGTCGTCCAGCATGAAGCGGGCACCTTCCATCATCATATCAAGAGGGAAAGTTTGTGCCGGGCAATCGCGAATTAAATCAAAAATATTTACCAAAAAGCCATCTTCTGCAAGAGGGAACAGTAAGGTAGCAGATTCAAGTTTTGCTACTTCCGGTATTTGTCCGGCGGCTATCATAGCGGCAAGACGTGTATCGTATTCGTCCGGCATGTTAATGTGATCTACGCGTATGTCTGGGTTTTCTGCCTCAAAACGCTCGATCATTAGGTCAAAAGTTTCTAGGGCTATGCCGCCCTCCCATGTTGTCATGGTGATTGTGGTTACTTCTACATCAGCACCCGCCGGGGCTGTTGCACCGCCACCGCCGCCGCCTGCTGCCGGTGCTGGAGTTGTTCCGCCGCCGTTTCCGCAAGCCGCCAAAACGAACAAGCTAGAAACAAGTAATAAAGCAAAAATCTTTTTCATAAAAAATAAGCCTCCATTCGATCTACTAAAATTATGTATCGTTAGACAAAGTGATATTACCATTTCATTAAAAAAATACACAACTGGTAATATTACCAGAATGTTGCACTTTCCGTAGGTAATAATCTCTAATACCCTTCATATTAAGCGGAAAATATGTTACTTTATATACAAAGAAACGAGGTGGCTTCGTTTGAACCTGGGTTTAGTAAATACATTTTTATTGATAGATGACGAAATGTGGCAGTTGGAGGGCTTAAAAAATATTCTGCTATCCATAGTGCCAGCCGCAGAAATTTATCTGGCCAGAGACGGCGAGCGGGCTTTGGATATATTATCAAACAAGCCCATGGATATGATCTTTTTAGATATTAATATGCCGGTGATGGACGGCATAGCCTTCCTGGAAGCCCTGCGGAATACAGGGAACAATACACCGGTTATAATAATAAGCGCATTTTCGGAATTTTCGTATGCGCAAAAGGCCATGCGCTACGGCGCCTCAGATTATCTTCTTAAGCCATACAAACCGGCAGATATAGCGGAAGTAGTTTCCAAAAACATAAGCCCCACCCGTGACGGACAGGCTCAGCGTATTAATTTGCTATTGGCCCAGCTACTAAGTAACGAGCTAACAGGCAGTGCTAAAGATGAACTGCTTGCCTGGCTAAACTGGTCGGGCGGCCTAGTGGCAAGTATACACAGCTTTGAGAGTACAGACTGGCTGGCAAAACTAACAAAGGAATTACCTAATGCCTATATATTTCCATATTCCCAAAATTTAGCTAACTACGCCCTTATATCGCCAGATTATATACCTCTACAAAACGAGCTTATAAAGTACGGGGAAAGCTTTAGTTTTGGAATATCGGAATGCCATCTGTTAAATGATATTCCCGAAGCATGGCAACAAGCGCAAGAGGCCTTGGCAAAATCTATGGACTTTGATTTTATGGAAAACTGCCTGGCCTACTTGGAAGAGAATTTGGATTTATCGCTACAAGAGGCGGCAGACCGCTTTTATTTTAACGCAAGCTATTTTTCCAGCCTTATTAAAAGAAGGACGGGAATGTCGTATTCGCAGTATATACATCATTTACGTATGAAGCGTGCTAAAACTCTGTTGTTAGATAAAAAACTATTAGTGCAAGAGGTAGCCATACAAACAGGCTACCAAGATCCCCGGTATTTTAGCAGGGTATTCCGACAAGAATACGGGGTATCGCCAGATCAATACCGCCGACAGCATACAGTGAGGGGTTTAAAAAATGCAACTGAAAAATAGGCTTACCATCTCGTTTATTTTAGTTATAGTTATATTGACGGCTTTTTTGGTGACAGTCTTAACCCGCATATACCACAGAAACTTGCTGGACTATGCCAGCGCCAGTATTTTATCTATAGTAAAGCAAAACAACATCGTAATAGACGCCAAGCTAAGGGAAATTGAAAATACATCGGCGCGTATGTTGGCAGACAGAACCATGCACGAGGTATTTTCTGAAAATTTAGAAGAAATATCGACCTACGATTTAATTATGTCGGTCAGAACAGTCAATCAGCTAATAGCGAGTTATTTTAATATAAGGTCAATACATTCTGCCCAGTTATACACATCTTCCGTGCTATTTGGCAATATTACCCTACACCCCACCTCTTTAGAACGCATTGAACAGACGGGCTTTTTAGAAATAGCAAGGCAAGCAGACGGCGGCGCGGTATGGATTTCCGGCTACGATTACTTTAAGCTATACGGCATAGACTATCTACCGCAAGACGCAGAGCCGCCATATCGCAGAATGATAACCATGGTGCGCAAAATGAACTTTATGCACGTAATACGCTACGATTACCGCTCAATGCCGCGTGAGGCGGAGCGGCCGGTTTTACTGCTTAATATCTTAGAAGCGGATGTGCGAGAAATTTACTCAGACAGTATTCCGGGCTTTAACGACATCTACATGGTTATAAATGAAGAAGGCCGGGTAATTTCCTCTAACCAGCCGGAATTTTACGCATCAAGCGTACCACCGCCAGAGTTTTTGGCTTTTGTGGGCAGGGAGGGCTTTTATACGGCGGTTTATCAAGGGGTGCCGCATCTTTTTTGCTTTAGCCCCGTACCCGGTGTTCCATGGAGTACCGTTGTGGCCGTGCCGCATAGTGAGGTGGTAGCCCAGGCTACTCAAGATGTTATGATAACCGCCATAGTAACTGCGGTATTATTATCTTTGGCTGTTACCGGGCTTGCCGTCGCCATTTCTGTAAGTATAACAAAGCCGCTGGCGCAAATGCTACAGCATATCCGCTTGATAGGCGAAGGTGATTTTTCCTTTCAATTGCCAGTACCTTCCGGTGGCGACTTTGAACAGTTAGCCGAGGCATTTAACCGTATGCAAGCAAAGCTAGATAAGCTGGTAGAAGAAAACTACAAAGCCGGTATGCGTGAGCGAGAGACGCAAATGAACCTATTAACCATGCAAATAAACCCGCATTTTTTATCTAACACACTAAGTTGTATAAGTATGTTGGCCATACAAAGCGGGGATTACAAGGCTTCTAATTTAATTAAAAATTTATCTGATATGTTGCACTACACCTTCAAAAATCAGTCGGAAAAAGTCCCCTTAAGGGATGAAATGGAATGGCTTAAAAACTATCTTGATATAATGTCTGCCAGATACCGCGGCGTGTTTGAGGTGGAAATGATTGTGGCGGATAATCTGCTAGACTGTTTGATTCCAAAGATGGTTTTGCAGCCATTTTTAGAGAATAGTATCACCTACGGCTTTAGGCATTTACTATCCGGCGGGCTACTGACTATAGAAATAACAGATAAAGGTGAAGATTTAATATGCCGTATTACAGATAACGGATGCGGCTTTGATATAAAGGCCTACGAAGCCCTACCGCCCGGCGAACATACCGGAATCAAAAACGTAGACCATCGCCTAAAGCTACTTTATGGCTCGGAATACGGGGTTAAAATATCTTCGGGCGATTGGGGTACAGAGGTGTTATTTTTGATGAAAATTTGATTTTCCCCCGTATCTCACTTTTTCGTATTCTTTTGTCAATTCGTTTATATCTTCTTTTTTTATACGTGCGGCCATGTGGAAGGGGGTGTCTGATTGCGTAAATGCGACGCCCAGCTTTTTGTGGCGCAGAATCTTTTTGCGGAACATTTTGCGTATTGCGTCCTCTTGACGGATAAAGCTTGCGATAAATTCCCGTAGGCGCTGGCGCGGTTTTACGACCTTTTCCGGAATAACAAAGGTTTTTTCGTCCCAGCCATCGTGGGAGGGGGTTGGGCGTTTTCTGTAGGTTAAAAGCTTGTAGATATTAATAAGCCCGCCAATAAACAAGCCCAAAAACAGCATAGTAATAGCCGCCTGAATAACAAACTGCAATACCATATCAAGAAACTGCCAAAAAGGGTGTGGCTCGGGGGCATCGCCCAAAAGCATTAAAATATCGCCAGGACTAGCGCCCTGTGCCGGCATTGGCGGAACGAACGGATCGCCAGAGCCACTTATATCTATATCCGGCATATGTATGCGAGATATAATCGGCTCTATTAGAACAAAATGCAACATTATACTAAGCGGAACAAGCAAAGCACAAAGCGCCAGCATCATTTTATGGTCAAGCTGTAAAATTTGCTTAACAGGTTGCTTTGAAGTTTGGGTAATAGCCTCAAGAGACATATCCGTCTTAACCATACGGCAAAAGATTTCCACGCTGATTATTAAAATGACTATAAGCACCGGATAAATGCCCGATACATAGTAGTAGCCAAAATTTATGCTAATCAAGCACATAGCGATTAAAGCGACAGATAAAAATAGGCCGCCCAGGGTATCTAAATCAAGGCTACTTTTCATACGTTTTACAAAGGAAAATAGCGCAATTATCACTAAAATGGCAACAACAAAGGCTTGTAAGAATAAATCATAAATTAAGTAAAACGCCAGCGCCGGGGCAATTGCATGGACAATAAGCATAAGAAGAATATTGCGAATATAGCGCCTAGCAAGGAAATTGAAGGTGAAAGGCAAGGCCAAAAGTAGTAGCCAAAGGGAAGATTCCGGCGTATTAAAAATAACGGCGGCAAATAGAATAAACATACCGTAGAAGAATACGAAAAATACCAGGTTGTATAGAAATTCCTCGAATAGGATTCGTTTTGTGGTCATGGCGTATTATCCTTTACATGTTCTAAAAATGCTGTTGGTGAAAATGTTTTAACCCTTGAATGTACAAAACCCTTTGGATCTCTGGTTATTATATAGTCTAGGCTTTCTGTAAATGCGCAGTGCATTTGGAGGCCATCTTCAAGGTCGTCCCACTTTTTATTTTGTAAAGAATCTATTATTGTCTGTCTATCTATGCCTATAATATTAAATTTTTGGCATAGCATTAGTAATATTTCTTTTCTATCTTCTATGCTTTTCCACTTTCTGGCAATGTAGAATATATTGAGTATTGTATGGGCAGTTAAATAACCTTGCATTTCTCCGCGTATGCAAGGTTCCATTACATTTTTGGCATTTTGTAAAAAAGGCTCTCGCTCTAAAATCCAGTCAAGAACAATATTTGTATCAATCAGTATTTCCATATCTTTCATCAAGATAGGCCAGCCTTTCTTCTTTTGCTTTAACATTCTCTTTAATGCTTCCGGCATGTTTATGAAAAATGCGCAACGCTTCTTCCGTTGACATCTTTTGCTTGTCAATAAACGCTTCTTCGGTAAAAATTACAATCACCTTTGTTTTGCCCATAGGCGCTTCTTCTTCCAGTTTTAATTTTCCGTTATCATATATACCTTGAATAGCTTGCATATCTTTATCGCCTCCTACTCCACCAAAACCAACTCAACACGCCTTTGCAAGCCCTCATCAACATAAACCTGCCTAGAATACGGTACCACCCAAGCAGTTTTAGCGCCCATTGAGCCAAGCCGCTTATACGCCGCCTCAATATCTTCCCCATGATAGGTCGATACCAGCCAATATTCCGGCTCTTGCTGATAAAGCGAAAAGGATTTTGTCATAAGCTCCGCAAAAGGGGCATCACTGGGCGGCGGGGTTTCAAGGTCAAGATGCGCCAGGGCTTCAAAAATCTGGTTCAAATGCCGCAGGCCTGCACCTTCCGGTAGATCAACCCCTTTTCCGGTAAGTACTCCTGTTCCGTTGGTTATAAATCTTATCGGGATATGCGCTTCTGTCAGCCGTTCCGCTAAAGAAGCTACTATCTTGATTGCGCGTTCGTCTAATAACTCGTTATGCCATATGCTCTGCTTTTGCAGATTCAACATTAAAACCACTTGCCGGGTAACGGAATAATCCCATAAATTGACCATCAAATCTTGCGTTTTGGCAGAGGCCTTAAAATTTATTGCTTTTAAAGGATCGTTTGGCGCGTATTCCCGTATTCCCCGGAAGGTGAAAGGGTCGGGATGAATAAAACGCTGGGCTTTTATATTACCGTTAATGCGGGTGTATAGCTCGTTTATTTCCGGTAGCGCCATGATGGATGGGTACACCGTTAAGTCTATATTGCAGTCAAAATGCCTTACGTATTTATTGTCCATTAGTATATTCCAGCCGGTTATATCCAGGTTTTTAAGGCGAAAGTAGCCTCGCTTAGAACAAGTGAATTCCAGCTTGCGGGTTATACGCTGGTACATTAGCACGTTATACAGATCGTTGCGGTAGTAGTCGTCAGATATTTGTGCGCTTTCCATGTCGGCAAAGTGCAGAAATTTTGAAACTTGAAATTTAACGCACACCCAGGGCAAAGGTAGCCATTTAGCGTTGGTCATTTCCGTGGAAAGAACAAGACTATCGCCCTCAACAGCAGTGGATTCCGAAAAGAAAAGCCGCACATCCAGATCCTTAAAACATAGCTTGCGATATACATAACGCACTATGACAAGGGATAGATGCAGGGCTAAAAAAATACCAATGGCATTAATGGCGGCGTTCATCGCCAAATATCCTCGGTTGGCACTTCCACTTTATTTAATACATCTTGTATTACGTCTTTTTTAGTGGAGTTTTGGCCTACCCCGCGTAGGGTTAATCTGTGCGCCCATACGAAGTTTGTTAGGTATTGAATATCCTCTGGTACGACATAATCTCGGCCTTTTAGGGCGGCGTAGGCTTGGGCGCTTTTGGCCAGCGCTAAGGAAGCCCTTGGGCTTACACCTAATGTTACCGCCTCGTGCTTGCGGGTTTCCCTTGCCAGTTCTGCTATGTAGTCGCATAAATCGGGATGTACTTTTACGGTGGCCGCAAGTTTTTGCAAATTTGACCAGTCATCTACAGTACTTACGGCTTCTAAGCTACTAAGAGGGTTGTTATGCAAAAAGCGGGTTATTATGTCGCCCTCCTGCTCTGGATAGCCTATGCTTAACTGCATCAAAAAGCGGTCTAACTGCGCCTCTGGTAGCGGGAAGGTGCCTTGCGTTTCTATCGGGTTTTGGGTCGCAATTACGAAGTAGGGTGGGGAAAGCGGATATGTTTCGCCGTCTATGGAAATTTGCCGCTCCTCCATGCATTCTAATAGTCCGGACTGGGTGCGGGGCGTGGCACGGTTTATTTCATCCGCCAGCAGAATATGCGTAAACAAGCCGCCGGGTCGGAAGGTGAAGTTACCCGTTACCGGATTATAAACGTTAAGCCCGGTTAAGTCGGTCGGTAGCAGATCGGGCGTAAACTGTATCCTCTTAAATGTGCCGTCTATGGAGGCGGCCAGGGATTTAGCCAGGGTAGTTTTGCCCGTGCCGGGCACGTCCTCTAGCAGAACGTGTCCGGAGGCTAGTAGGGCGGTTAGTACCAGCTCTATCTCTGATCTTTTGCCGACCATTACTTTTTCTATGTTATCGCAGACTGCCTGTGCCTTGCTTTGAAGGTCACTCATGATTTTTTACCTCTTTAATAAAACTTTCAAACAGTGGGCTGGGTCTTGTTACCCTTGATTTATATTCCGGATGAAACTGCACACATACATACCAGGGGTGGTCGTTTAATTCGGCCATGGCAGAATCTTCTGATACTAGCCAGCCCTTGGCTTCTTCTACTTTAAAGTGATTGCGAAAGCGCTCTTCTATTGTTAGTTTTCCGTAGGCTTGCTGGGCTTTGCTTCCTTCTGGTAGCTGGCAAGTTGCCGAGCCTTTCCGTTGGCTTATGGCGCTTACCTTTGCCCCAGAAGCTAATAGAGCGCTGTGCATACCGCAAGCTATTCCTAAAAATGGAATTTTGCTTTTGCGGGCGTAGTCCGCTGTTTTTAGCATCAACTGAGAACATTCCTCGCCTATGCCGTCGGCTAAAACTATTCCGTTTAAATTGCTTAAATCTTCGTCTTTATCTGAAATCCAGCGGATATTTAGCTGTACTTCCTGATGGATTCCGGCGTGGCTTAGTGCTTCTGCTATTGATAAGTATGCGTCGCGCAGTTCAGTATATTGGCCTACCAAGCCTATTTCTGCTGTGCTTTTTGGCGATTTGCATTTATCTACCAGTGCGCGCCATTGCCGTAAGTCTGGCTCTATTGGCTTTAGGCCTAGTTTGGTGCATAAGGTATCGGCAAAGCCTTCATCCTCAAATAATAGCGGGACTTCGTAAATGGAATCCGCATTAATATTTTGTATGATGCAACGCGCTTCTACATTACAAAATAGCGCTAATTTTTCCCGCATTTCTACCGGAATAAGCCTGTCTGAGCGGCATACGATAATATCCGGCTGTATGCCACGCGATAGCAGATCGCTGACGGAATGTTGAGTCGGCTTGGTTTTCATTTCGCCTATATAATCGAGGTAGGGGACTAGTGTTATGTGGACAAAAACCACGTTCTCGCGCCCTACATCGTGGGCTATTTGGCGAATTGCCTCCAAAATCGGCAGGCTTTCTATATCGCCTACTGTGCCGCCTACTTCTGTTATTACTATATTGCCGTTGGCGGGTTTGCGTATCCGTTCCTTTATCTCGTTTGTTATGTGCGGAATAACCTGCAAGGTGGCGCCCTTGTAATAGCCGTCATGCTCCTTATTTAGAACAGAACGGTATATTTTACCCATGGTCATGCCGCTGTTTTCTGTCAGGCTTTCGTCTATAAAACGCTCGTAGTGGCCTAGGTCTAGGTCGGTTTCTGCGCCGTCGTCAGTTACAAAAACCTCGCCGTGTTCCAGGGGGTTCAACTTGCCGGGGTCTACGTTTATATAGGGGTCAAACTTTTGTGTTACTACCTTATAACCACGAGCTTTAAGCAAACGCCCTAGCGATGCTACGGTTATTCCTTTGCCCAAGCCGGAAACAACACCGCCTGTTACAAAAACGTATTTGGTTTGCATAATCACCTCAGTTGCTTTTTAGCGAGTTCTATACCGGCTTCAAGCGCTTCTTTTGTTTTGGAAGCATCTTTGCCGCCGGCTTGTGCGCCGTTTGGACGGCCGCCGCCGTTACCGCCACATAAAGTTGCGGCCTCTTTTACCATATGCCCCGCATGGATGCCGGCTTCTACCGCATTTTTAGAGACATGGGCAACAAACTGAACAGCACCGCCCTCTGTGGAGGAGGCTAATAGCAGAACGTCCACTTTTTCCTTTAGCTGATCGCCCATGGTGCGTAGGCCGTTGGCGTCTAGGCCACTTAAATGAGCTTTAAGCCACTTAAAGCCAAGATGCTCTTCCATTTGATTTAAAATTTCGCTAGATTGACCTGCGGCTAGTTTTGTTTTAAAGCTCTCTATCTCTTGACGGGCTTGCTTTAAATCGGCAAGTAGGCCGCTAACGCGGTCTGGCAGAGATTCCGGCGTTGTTTTTAGTGAGTCTGCCACTTCCTGTAACTGCCATTCTGCGTCACGATACTGCGCCAGCGCTACATTGGCGGTTACGGCCTCTATACGGCGTATTCCCGCGGCCACACTGCTTTCGCTTGTTAGTTTAAATAGGCCTATTTTGGCGGTGTTGCTTAAG
>Ga0209755_10004673_pt1 | contig 16042 bp, 16 predicted proteins | sample TergutCo191P1_FD_187301 | JGI IMG/M metagenome (GOLD analysis project Ga0209755, IMG submission 187301) | Cornitermes sp. P1 segment gut microbial communities from Petit-Saut dam, French Guiana - Co191P1 (SPAdes) (version 2) | ecosystem: Host-associated > Arthropoda: Insects > Digestive system... | reverse complement strand
TTGCGAATCATTTGTATCCCTGTTTTTATCAACACTTTCAACATGTTGCTTTTATAAAATGGGGAAACTCAAAAAATGTATGACTTGACGCGGTTGTTTCTAAATTCTTTCAAAATGTTACTGTATTTATCTATGTGTTGCATTTGCATTTTTGATATAAAGGGAATCAAAGAAAATGCTCGGATATCTTTTGCATACTTGCACATCATCAAATCATTTTCGAAATAATTTAATCTACGCCCTACCGATGTCACATTAAGCGTTCGTTTAAATCTGCTTTTTTCAAAATGCATACGACAGATTGAATGAAAAAAAGAAAAGCACACAAAAATAATTAATAAAAACCATGACAGTTGATTGAGTATTAATAAAGAACCAATAATAATTACAACACTATTGCCGATAGAAAATATGCCGGAGATGACACCTTGCACATCGCCGTCTTCCTGACATGCCTTTGCTGTTTCATATTGCTCTTGTATTTCAGCTGTAGCACGTTGTTCCATCCGTAGAGATGACAATTTTTGGTATATGATTACTGCCAATTTGTCACTATAACTACGTTCGTGCAAAGTTATTAATTGCGATAACCAAGCACGTAATGTATTTAATGAAAATTCGCATATGATAAAAATAACGATTATACCAACTGATTGATTATTGTAATCATTTACTAAACTTGCCAATAAAAAACCCGGAAACAAAATCCATACAAATGTGTTAATAATAGCAACCACATTTTGTATGACATACATTAATAAAAGCGAACGGTTCATCTTCCATATAAGTCTAAAAAAGAAGGGTGTTTCGCACATTATTCGTTTTACCGAAATTTTTGTGTTGTATATAAAATTTTTCATGAAACACCCATTCTTATTAAATATTCACTGCGCAATTTACAATGGCGTTACACTCAGCATTTGTTTCCTGTTCTTCTTACTGTGCCACCGGGAGATGGCGAGACTGTAATACCTGGACATTTACTTGCAGTACTTTTCGTGCTAGGTGGTTTGCAATTACATTTGCTCACACTTTCAACCATGAATGGCTCAAATGAGAATTCGTACAATGAAACTGAAAACAAATTTTGAGCACGTTTTACATTGGATTTTGATAAGACTTTTTTCATACTATTTCTCCTTTTCTGTATAATTTGTATTTCTTTACAAAACAAACACTGTATTACAACATACCATGAAACAAAATTTAGTCAACTCACATATCATGTGAATAATTATGCAAAAAGACTAAATAGAAAATTTCGTGCTTTTAATTTAATATTAATAATGCACTTTCCATGCTCTCATCCCCCTTTATTTGTTTGTACCAGATATCATAATGATCTAACTGATAATTTTTATGCCATTATAATAACTTTTTAGACATCTTATTAGACATCTTTTTAGACATACATATATTTATTTTCTGTCAAGATTGAGTTTCCATAAATTGGACAATTAGAGAAGTAAGACCTTTTAATGACTTCAATACATCATATTGCAAAAACGAATCCGGAAGTGTAACATTCAACTGTTCTTCCAAATCAACAACAAAGCTAATAAATGAGAGCGAGTCTAAATTAAATTCCGTTAAATCTATATCATCTTGTGAATTCCCATCAATAAAAATACCAACACTGATCAAGCATTCATTAATTATTATGCGAATATCGTTAGCGGTTAAGCACGAAACCATATCAGGACTCCCCTTTCATACTTAAACGCTCTACCCCATATACAATTGATGCAGTCCATATTAATGAATCAATTTCATTTTTATTTCTTCTGCATTCAGAAATATTTCCAGAAATGATACGAGTACGCGGGCATCGTTCCATATAACAGCATAAACTAAAAAAACAATTATCACACTGAGAACTTTTTACTGGTGCTAGCCATTTAGCTAATTCATCTATTTGCATATCCATATACCCATTCGAATATAATTGACCTATTTTTACATCTATTGCTTCATCACATTTATGAACAGATCCATCACAACCTATTGTAAATTTATTATGCATCTTTGCCGAACATACATAACCTCCGATGCCTAAATCTTCCATATTTGTGTTTAGTCTCATATTGCTTTGATTTAATGCAAGATCCTCATATACATCATTCATATCGTCAATCAATTCGTTTTGCATTTGCAAAATATTTTCACCGCCTAAATTAGCTACAGGTCCGACTGTTAGCGAAAAACGAGAATCATTTTTAAATAAATCATCAAGATAATTATAAAAATCTGTTAAACTATTTGAATGTTTTTTACTTACATTTACTCTTAAAATTATAGATAAAAAACGATTGTCAACATAATCTCTGATTGCCAATAAGTTCGTCATTATTTGATCAAATGTAGGAGAACCATCTTTGAAAGGGCGCTGCACATCGTGTGTTTCTTTAAAACCGTCTATTGACAGTTGTACTGAAAAAACTCTTACCTTAATTAATCTTTGCATGTTTTTTGCTGTCAATAAATAACCGTTAGTTGTAATCATTGCGATATATGACTTCCGCATCTCTTTGCAAATTTTTATAAATTCGCTGGATAGGTTTTCAATGATGTCAATGCCTAAAAGCGGCTCACCGCCAAACCAGCTGACAAACACGGAACTATATTTATGAATATTTTTCTTTAAAAAATTAACAATACCTTTTTGTACATCTTCGTTTATCATTATTGTTGTATGTTCCATGTAGCAGTAGACACAACGAAAATTGCAATCTTGGGTAATGTGGATTATGAGGTGTAGGCGGGGATTTGTTAGATGGCTTACTTGAATATAATCCCGTATCTGCTTTTCATCACAATCGATAGGAACTAAAAATCCATCATTTACAAACATACAATATAAACTATTATCATCATAAACAGTAGGGTATTGCAACCATGAAAAAACCATGTGCCTATATTCTATAGGTATACTTTTAATTTTATTGATGCCTGCACGTGTATTATAAAGTATCGTTTCGTTGTTTTTACTAATTAATCGGTTAAACATAGAAGGTTTATACATTTTGTTACCCATTGATGCACCTCTTTTGATTTATTCATTGGTCGCTTTGTGTATTTTTGGTTTGCAACAGCGCATTTATTGTATTTTTAGTGCAATATATTTATGAAATTTTATATTTGTTTAATGTTACATTGTGACAATCTATTTGTAAAGACAATATAGAGAAATATCTAAAAAAATTAATTATAACAAAACTATTGACAATCATATCCCGATAATAATTACAACAAAAAACATCAGGGATAAACCATAGTACTGTTTTGGTTTGTGCATTGAATGGTACATTTTTGCGGAAAATATCGATTTGTGTAATTGCAAAATACATGTTAAACACAAATTGTTTAAATCATCATAATCACCTCCAGCGGAATCATAACATAAATCAATCATGAATAATTTACAAATGGCGCACAATTGAAAAATTATTTTTGTGCGCTATTTATATTTGTGAAGTAAAAATTAAAAACATTATTATTTTGTTAAAATTTTGTAGCAATAATGACTGGAAATTAAAACAATTTTGTAGTAAAATTGTAATTGCCGAATCATTTCGGCAAACATACATATGGCAGCTTAATATCCGGTTTGTAAGGCGTGTTCTTTGCGACAACTTTATTTGAAAACTTTGTGATAAAACAGCGATGCCGATACGCGCTTTATTTTATTTTTTATCCTTATAATAAGAAAGGGGGGTATAACTATGTTACGTATATGCAGTTGTGGTGCTTATCTTACCATGTACCAGGAGCGATTCATCTGCTTAGAGTGTGATGACATCATCCTTACAGAAAACGATTTGTCAGAACTTGAATATTACATCGAATCCGTACCACTATTAAATAGTTAGTGATTTGCCCTTAATGGCTTCACAACATCCGTGTATAAAAAAGCGGTGCTGTGAAGCTTTTTTCTTTTGCATAAGGCTTGTTAAATGAGTCATAAAACTATAAGATATATAAATGGCAGAAAATATTTATAAATCAATAATTTTTCGGTGAATGCTTTTATACCGAATCAGTGATAATGCGTTGAAACAGACCTTGTTTTGACCGCGTGATTTGTTTTCACCATTTTTAATAAGAATATTATTTTTGAAAGTGGGTTTTCTATGAAAATTCTGCTGTTTGATGGCATGAGTATTTTACATCGTGCTTTCTATGCAATGCCGCCGTTGACAAACGCACATGGAGAATATACCAACGCAGTTTTTGGTTTTCTGAATACATTTTTTAAATTTGTAGATGAAGAAGCACCTGATTATATTATCGTTGCGTTTGATTTGCCGGAGCCAACATTCCGGCATGTAAAATTTGAAGACTATAAAGGTACCCGCAGTGCCATGCCTGATGAACTCAGTCCGCAAATCCCGGTGCTGATGCATTTGCTTTCATTAATGGGGGTGCCGGTTGCAACGTGTGCCGGTTATGAAGCGGATGATATTTTGGGTTCTCTGGCAAAAAAAGCGGAAGCAGATAAAATATCGGCAGTCATCATTACCGGTGACCGTGATATGTTACAATTGGCATCAGATACCGTAAAGATTCGCATTCCAAAATCATCCAAAGGCAAAACATGGGTTGAAGATTATTTTGCACACGATGTGCACACGCAAATGGGTGTGACACCTAAAGAATACATTGATGTGAAAGCACTGATGGGGGATGCGTCAGACAACATACCCGGGGTGCCGTCAATTGGTGAAAAAACAGCACTGAAATTGATTCAAGAATATGGTTCGATTGAGAATGCGCTTGCGGCGATTGATGCGATGCCCAAGCGCAGCAAGGCATATGAAAGTTTGTTGGCGCATCGGGATTTGGCATTTTTATCGCGTGAGCTGGCGACCATCGTTACGGATGTGCCGGTGGATTTAACGTTGGTGGGAATGGACGATTATTATAACGCTGATGCCTATGATGAAATCAAACGATTAGAGCTGCGTTCATTGTATAAACGGTTTGAAACGGCCAATCCGGAAGTGAAGCATACAGACATTAAACCGCCATTAACATACCGCATTGTTGAAAGCGAAACCGATGCACAGGTTGCGATTAATGCCATGAAAGGCATTACCTCAGTGTATTCATTATGGGACGATTATGTTAAGCCGCCAATGCTTGTGTCCGTCACGATGGTTCAGCAATCTTGTGAACCGATTGTTTTTGTTGCCGGTCGTGGGATGTCTGCCCAATCACTCATGGCGTGTGTAAAACCATGTCTTGAATCGGATGATTTAAAGATTTTTTATGATGCCAAGACCGACAAGGAACGTTTTGATGTACATGGTGTTGTGCTGGGCAAAAATGTTTTTGATGTTATGTTGGCATCTTATGTTGTGGATGTTTTGGCACCGAACAATACGATTTCCGACGCTGCCAATCAATACCTAAATGAGCGGATTCCTGATTTTGAAGAAGTGCTTGGCAATAAAGGCCGGCGCGGAAAAGACCGCCGCAGCATCGTTGATTTGCAACCGGAAGAAATCGCAGCATATGGTGCCGGCATGGCCGATGCATTGCTGCGTCTAAGGTCGGTGCTGCATGAGCGCATCATCAAACAAAATCAGCTGAATTTATACCATGATATTGAAATTCCGCTCCTGTTTGCATTGGCAGACATGGAAACGGTGGGTGTACAGGTTAGCAAAAGTAATATTGCCGAATACGGTGATGTGCTGGATGCGCGCATTGAAACATTAACAAAAGAAATTTTTGCATTGGCGGGTGAGGTGTTTAATTTGAACTCCCCATCTCAGCTCGGTCAGGTGCTTTTTGAGAAGCTGGGTTTGCCGGGCGGTAAAAAAAATACACAGGGTTATTCTACCGCTGCGGAAGTACTGGATAAATTAACGGATGCGCATCCGGTGATACCGCTGGTAAAAGAATACCGTGCGCACACGAAATTAAAATCCACCTATGTGGATGGACTCTTGCCGCTCATTGATGATGCAGGGCGTATTCACTCCACGTTTAAACAAGCGGTTGCGGCAACAGGACGTTTGTCTTCTACCGAACCGAATTTGCAAAACATTCCCGTGCGTACCGCGCTCGGACGTGAACTGCGCAAAGCATTTATTGCAAAACCGGGATGTGTGCTTATTGATGCCGATTACAGTCAAATTGAATTGCGTGTACTGGCGCACATTTCAAAAGATGAAACATTCATCACGGCCTTTAAAGAAAATCAGGACATCCATGCCATTACCGCATCGCAAGTGTTTCATGTTGCGCCGGAGGCGGTGACACCGCTTATGCGTTCTAATGCAAAAGCGGTCAATTTTGGCATTGTATATGGTATTTCCGCATTTGGACTTAGCCAAGATTTAAATATTTCTGTGACTGAAGCACAAGGCTATATACAAGGGTATTTCAAAAAATATCCCGGTGTTAAACAATATCTTGACGATACAATTTTAAAAGCAAAACACGATGGTTATGTCAGTACATTGTACAATCGGCGGCGCAATATGCCGGAATTAAAATCATCCAATTTCAACAACCGTTCTTTTGGTGAACGTGTGGCAATGAACATGCCCATACAGGGTGCGGCGGCTGATATTATAAAAATCGCGATGATTAATGTTGCGAATCGTTTGATAAAAGAAAATTTGCAAACAAAGTTGGTGCTTCAAATTCACGATGAATTGTTGCTTGAAGCGCCACTGGCTGAAGTGGATGTCGTACAAAAACTGCTTAAAGAAGAAATGGAAAGTGCTGCGTCGTTGTTGGTGCCACTGGTCGTTGACATCAATGTAGGGGATTCTTGGTATGACACAAAATAACCGTGAAATGAATTGGCAGCACAAGCTTCATGCTTTAAATGAGAAACTCACGGGACTACCGGTTATTGGTGTGACCGGAAAATCCGGCAGCGGCGCCAGCGCCGTGTCAAAGATTCTTGAGCGAATGGGCGGCTTTGTGATCAATGCGGATGCCTTGGCTCATGAACTGTATTTGCTGGATGGGCTTGCATATGCTCCGGTCGTTGACGCATTTTCAAAAGAAATTCTAAATGGTGCCGGTGAAATCGACCGAAAAAAACTGGGCAGTCTTGTTTTTGCCGATCCCGATAAAATGAAAATCCTTGAAGGCATCATTCATCCCTTGGTTATCAAGTGCTGTTTAGAATATATTGACGACATTGAAACTTCGCGTGCCTATGCTTTTGTTGTTGTCGATGCACCCATGTTGATTGAATCGCATTGTCATCAATTTTGTACCACGACATGGCTTATTGTGGCGGAAAACGATGTGCGTATTGCACGCATCGTTAAGCGGGATCATATTTCTGAGGCGGCCGCACAAATGCGTTTATCTGCGCGCGTAGACGATGGACTGCTTGAAAAAAATGCAGACTTCATTATTGAAAACAACGGAACATTGTCAGCACTGGAAGACACCGTACACAATGCATTTGAACGCTTTATTTCAGGGATGATGGTGTGAAAAAATTTATTATTGCCGCGCTTGTTGTTTTTTTCACCGTATTTGTTGCGTTGTGTGTTTTTGTGCTTGTTCATTTTCCCGTTCGGCATTTAGACATTATAGAAGAACATCGCGGGTCACTGGATTCAGCACTGATTCTTGCCGTGATTCGTGCAGAGAGTTCTTTCCGAGAAGATGCTGTGTCACGGCGCGGTGCACAAGGACTCATGCAGCTAATACCCAATACGGCACAATGGATGGCACAAGTAAAACGCATGGATGATTTTTGTTATACGACTGTTTTTGAGCCGGAAGTAAATATCGCCATTGGTAGTTTTTATTTAAATTGGCTTGTTCAGTATTATCATGGAAACGTGAACCTTGCTTTGGCGGCATATAATGCAGGGCTTGGCAATGTGAATCGGTGGCTTGCAAATCCCAATTATTCATCAGACGGCAAACAACTTGATGCAATACCGTTTCCGGAAACATATCATTATCTAAACAGGGTGCGTATGTTTCGTGTTATTTATCAAATTCAGTTGTGGGTTCGTTCAATCTTTTTTTAAGACACCGTGTGAAGCATTTATGAAACAAATTTTTATATATAGGGTGCGCAGTGCATTACTGCGACCGGACTGGTTTATGACGTTGACGAGGGGGTATGGAATCGCGTATGAAAAAAATAATATTTTTTATAATATGTTTGTGTTTTTTTATGCTGGGTGCATGCGGCACACTGGATCGTTTGGAAGCATGGCTGTTGCCTGAACCGGAGGTCATGCTCACAGAGGATGAAGACTATGACTTTGAATTGCCGCCCATTTTGCGTGATGATGCGCCTTATTCGGTGGTGGACAATATTTTAAGATTGCCCATGCGCCATCCATTAACGCTTAATCCATTATTAAATGAAGATATAACGGTTGCGCCTATTTTACGGCTGATGTTTGAGCCGCTCATCACCATTTCTGATGATTTTCGTGCGGTATCTCATCTAACCGAAATAGAACTTGCCTCTGATTATTCGAGTGCATTTTTGACAATTGTTTCCGGAGCCATATGGAATGATGGTGCACCGGTGGTTTCCGATGATATTGTCTTTTCTATTCAAGCCTTAAAAAACGCTCCTGAATATGTAATCTATAAAGCGAATGTGTCCAACATATCTGAAGTTCGCCGCATCAATGAACGGTCTGTACAAGTATTTTTCACGCAACCGTCATTGCATGCAAGCCTTGCATTAAACATCCCCATCATTCCCAGACATATATATCAAGGGCAACAAACTTTGCGCAGTGCGCGCAACATGCTGCCGGTGGGCAATGGCCCGTTTATGTTTGAATCCATCACCCCAATGTGGTCATTAAATTTAATGCGCAATCCGTACAGTTTTAGAACGCCGGCATATATTGATGCCATTGAAGTGGTGTTTTTATCGGATGAACAAACCATGATTCATGCATTTGATCAGGGTAGGGTTGATGTTATAAACATGCCGTTGACGGATTGGGTGCGTCATCATTCTGTTCGTCCCATTCGGCATGAAAATGTACCCGCCATGTATTTTGAGTTTGTGGGGTTCAATTTTGACAATGAATTGTTCCATGATACATTGTTTCGCCGAGCGGTGGCACAAGCCGTGGATTTTGATGCTGCCATTGCTTCAATTTATTTAGATCAAGCGGTGCGTGCAATAAGTCCCATTCATCCGATGTACTGGGCTTCATCGCATCAATCAGGTTTAGACTTTAATCCAAACATGGTTTATCATACATTAAATATAGAGCAATATGAACCATTGGTGGTGCTGGTCAATGACGACAATCGCCAACGTGTTGCAATCGCACAGCGGTTGGCGCAATCGCTCACTGCTATTGGTTTGCATACGGTAGTGCATCATGTGCCGCTGGAAGATTATTTTTATCGTCTTCATGGCGGCAGTTTTGATTTTTTTGTCGGCGGAACACAATTGGGGATGATCCCTGATTTTACGTTTTTATTTAACGGGGAAGGTTTGTTTATGCAGGATACAACACTTGAAGCGAATTTTGATGCAATAAAAAATGCTTCAACAAGAAGCATGTATATGCAAAGCATTGCAACCTTTGAAGCAAATTTCATGAACCATGTACCCATCATCCCATTGGTATTTCGTCATTCCTCCGTGTTGACCACCATGCGTATTGCACCCGGTATTGAGCCTGCACCGGATTTTATTTATGCGAATATTGTGTATTGGCAGTTTAATTAATGGCATCGCTGCTGCGGCTGTTTGTATATAATGAGAATATGTTCTGAAAGTTTGTTTTTAAATTATAATCCTTCAAGTAAATCTTTTAATCCGGCACGTGCTCGTGACAATCTGGATTTGACCGTGCCGACAGAAATTTCCAAAGCTTCGGCAATTTCATCGTAACTGAGCTGCTGCATATCGCGTAATATAATAATCATGCGGTGTGATTCCGGCAGTTTTTTTATGGCACTTAAGATTTCATGGACGCGTTCATTGGCTTGCGCTGATTCTTCGGCAGAAGGCGCACTGGCCGGGACAACATCATCGGTGAGCTCCGTTGTTTGAGGGCGTTTTTTACGTAAGCTGTCCAAGCAACAACGTGCAGTTACGGTGCATATCCATGCTTTCAAATTGCCATCTTCATCAATCTTAACGGCGGATAAACCATTGTATATTTTAAGCGCTGCTTCTTGTGATGCATCTAATGCATCTTCTGTTGACGGAAAATAACGCCGGGTGACATGCAAAATAAGTCGCTCATAACGCAAGAGGATCTTTTCGAAGGCATCACCGTCTTCATATTCTGATTGTGCTTGTAAAAGAAGATCGTAATCAGAAATCTGCATGTCAAAACCTTTCTAAACAAAATAACCCAGAATACCGGTCCTATATTTTGACACCTAGCCTAGGGCTAGGTGGGTGTCCGCAACTATCTTTCCGAAATCCAATCAAGTTGGCATGACGTACGCATAGCGATAAATAGGACTCCCGTATTTCGTCTGTAGGTTCAAAATAATAGGGTGTCGAGCATCCCAGGCTCTATACCAAAATTATAAAGCGTTTTGAACTTATTATCAAGCATAAATACATTAATTTCTGTTATCGTGTGCGCACAGGGGTGTGTGATGCAAATGCTTCAACAATGCCCGCATAAATAGATTGCGCAAGCAACCATTGGTATGCGGACGTGGCTAAGAGTGCTGCTTCATGAGGATTGGTTAAAAACCCAAGTTCAAGAAGCACCGACGGCATGTAGGTATCACGCAGCACGACAAAATTGGGTTGTGTATTCATTAATCCGCGGTTGTGCGCACCGGTGGCACGAATCATATGCTCTTGCATAATGCTTGCAAGATGCCGGCTTCCAAATGGCAGTTGACGTTCGGCTTCTCGTTCGCCAATTGTGTACCATGTCTCAATGCCGTGAATGGTGTTGCGTGTTGCCGCATTTGCATGAATGGCCACAAACAGATCAGCACCCAGCGCATTGGCGAATTCCGCGCGTGCAGGCAGGGATACAGAAGAATCATCATGTCGGGTCATGTATGCCCGAATGAGTGGATTGGCATCAAGCAGACTCACCACTTTATGCGATACGGCAAGCACCAAATCCTTTTCAACGACACCATGATGAATTGCGCCCGGATCGCTGCCGCCATGGCCCGGGTCAATGACGATGATAAATTGATTGAGGTCCCGTGGTGTGTGTGCTCTGATAATATAATCAGTCGGGGTTTCATATACGGTAAAGCCTAAAATGGTTGCTGTATTAAATACCATATGCACATTGCCGTCAAGTGAGCGTGTCACATCAACAGAATTAATAAATCCATCAAAGATGCTGATGGTGCCCTGTCCGAGAACCGATGCTTGCGGCGGCAAGATGAGTGTGTAGCGGTATCTTAAATATTCTTCTATATGCACAATTTCTTGAATGTTCATGGTAAACCCATTGGCACGACTAATGATAAGCTCACGGTTGACCGTATCATAACGCACATCTTGAATGCCTTGATGCAACATCACCGCCACGGTATTAGAACCATGCACCAATGAAAACGACGGCCATACATCACCGACAAAGAGTTGTACATACACAGATCCGTCAGCGCGCTCTCCTGTAATAAAATGCCTTGCGAAAACGCCGTGTTCAAAAGCTCCTCCGGCTGCTTGCATGCGTGCATTGTCAATGTTAATGGTTAAAAAGTGCGGGAATCCTTCTGTCGAGATGGTGACGTTCGGCAACATGTCTGCTCTGATGAATAAGGTGTCACTATTTGCTTCACTGGTGCCATATACTGCGGTAATGCGGTTCTCAGAAAAGGCAACAGTAAGGATGGTGCGATCCGCAGAAAGCGACACACTAAACTCTGCCGGCCCTTCAATGTCAAAGACCACACGCGTTACACGTGGTTCATAAGAAAATTGTGATGTACGCACTTCATTTACAGGGATGCCGGGCGTTGCTGCAAAACGCGTGGCAATTTTTGAGGACGCATTATGAATGTCTATGACCAAACGGTTGTCGGGCAAGAGAAAATAAACAACCTCAGAAATGGCTGATGATGCGGCGATTACATAGGCCGCAGTTTGTGTTTGTTGCGGGGTTAACAAACTAATGATGGATGTTTCCGGAAAGGGTATGGTTGCAATATGTGTTGTCGAAATATCACGGGCAAGATTTGCATTACCGGTGCCGGGGTCTGTGACGGTCGCACCGGGCAGTGGGATTTCATCGGTGGGGCTTTCAGATGGATTGTCTACCAAATGCCCCCTGCCGTCATGCCATGTTGTGTCAAAGATATTGTTTTCATCTGAAACATCATCCGCTTCATTATTATCAAGTTCATCATAATCGTCGTCGTCAATGACAGGCGGAAGTGTGATGATTGGAATTTGATCAATCGGTGGAAGCGAATCTGCATCCGCATTGTTATTGTTGGTTGGCGAGTTGACAATTGCAGCCGGAATGGATTCATCCCAATCGACAAGAAACCCAAAGGCTTCAGAGGTGAAGCGCAGAGGAATCATGGTGCTGTCATTATAAATCATGGGTGCGGTGCGCATGGTAACAATCTGCCCATTAAGATTAGCCTGAAATGAGCCAATGGTCATTACGAGCACATGATCGCCATGATAAACGGTGACTTGGCGGTGACCCGCATGCCAGCCAACTTGTCCGCCCATTTGTTCAAAGACTGCGCGTGCGGGGACAAGCACATTATTATTATAGATCATGGGGGGCGTCGGAAGCCCGCCAATCGTTCTGTCGTCAATAATTAAGCGGACAGAGGATGCCTGTGTATGTATTGCTGTGAAAAATGTTGCAAGTATTATAAAACTGATGCAAAAAATTATTTTATTCATGTATTCGTCCTTTATATTTTAATAATAATTACCATTTCGCATATGTATCATAGTAAAAAACAGAGGAAAACGCAAGCTTGGCAATGATATTGTAATTTTTAAAGGGTAGCGCGTGATGTCATTTTGTTTGTATTCATGCACACGTAATATAAAAATAAATCATGCCAACCCATTTTTTATATTTGGTTGGTGACGGGTATGTGCTGTAATCGATCAATATCTCGTTTCGCTTAATTCATGGTCAGCATAAAAAAAGCTGCCTTGGGCAGCTTCGGTGGATAAATAAGTACTATGCGTTTACAGCATCTTTAAGTTTTTTGCCAACTTTGAAACGAGGTCTGTTCTTTTCAGCATGGGTCATTGGCTCACCTGTTTGTGGGTTGCGTCCTTCGCGGGCTGCAACTTGAACAACATCAATGGTTAAGAAACCAACCATTTGCACTTTATCGCCAGCGATAAGTGTTTCTGTGACAACTTCTTCGAAAGCGCCTAAAAATTTTTCGGCATCTTTCTTGGTTAACTCTGTTTTTGCAGCCAATGCAGCTACGAGTTCTGCTTTGTTCATTGGAAAATCCTCCTTTGGTTTTACCGCCTTCGCGGACTTGCTTCACGTATTTATAAACTCTTACACTAATTTTGTCAAGGTTTTTTAAGGCATTTAATGGGATTTTAATGAAAAAATTGAAAATTTGCATGTTTTATCGTATTTTAGGCACTTCTGCTTGAAAAATCTAAGGTATTGCATGCCTGCGCGTCATTTCCGTTCAATATAAAAAATAATTATGAATGCTGTTTGTTTTCTCGTTCGTGTTGTTTGTTTTTATGCCAAATTGCAAGTGCCTCTTCTTCAGTGTTTGCCACATCAGAACCGAAAACATGGGTATGGCGTGAAATAAGTTTATGATATATCTGCGCAATAACATCCTCTAAAGAAAATTGATTGGACATTTCCGCGAGTTTGGCATGAAATACAATTTGCCACAACACATCGCCAAGTTCTTCGCATAAGTTTGCCATGTCTTGATTGTGAATTGCATGAATAACTTCGTTGCACTCTTCCGTTAATGCACCGCACATGCTTTCATGTGTTTGTTTTTTATCCCATGGGCAACCGTTCGGGCCGAGCAGGATTCCTGTTAAATAATCTAAATCATCAATGGTTATATTGTCGGTTTTAAGCATGTTCTTCTCCTTCACATTAAATCCAAAAGTTGTCATTATGAAAAAAGTCACCGATATGTTTGATACATCGTCGGTGACTTTTAATTTCATTATACTGCTTTGGCAGCTTCAGCAAGTTTGCCAAATGCTTTTGCGTCGTTGATTGCCATTTCTGCAAGCATTTTGCGGTTGATGTTGATGCCATTGACCTTTAAGCCATGCATAAATTGGCTGTAACTTAAACCATGAATTCTGGCCGCCGCGTTGATGCGGGTAATCCACAGTCTGCGGTATTCGCGTTTTGTTTGTTTGCGTCCGGCAAATGCTGCTGCCATAGCACGCATAACAGCTTGTTTTGCTGCTCTATATTGTTTAGAACGCGCACCGAAATAACCGCGTGCGAGTTTTAACGTCTTTTTATGTTTTCTTTTCGCCTTAACAGCGCCTTTTATCCTTGCCATGATTTTATCCTCCTAGTTAGTGAAACGAAAATTTCCGTACATCGTTATTTTATGCGTACGGCATCATTGCCTTTACGGCTTTTTCATTGGTTTTATCAACAATACCGGCTTGGCGTAATCCCATTTTTCGTTTTGGGCTTTTCTTTGTAAGGATATGCTGTTTGTTTGCTTTTGCATACTTGAATTTACCGGTTCCGGTTGCTTTAAAGCGTTTTGCTGCCGCTTTTTTAGTTTTTAACTTTGGCATATTATTACTCCTTATTTTGTTTTTCCGCGTGTTGAGGCTTTGGCGCAAGGAACATTGCCATAGAGCGTGCCTCCATTTTTGGGGGTTTCTCAACATTCGCATATTCAGCGACTTGCGCTGTAAAATCGTTAAAAATCGCGTAGGCAACATCAGTGCGCCCAAGTTCACGACCTCTAAAACGAATGGTAACCTTGACTTTGTCGCCATCTTTTAAAAACCCAATGGCTTTTTTTACTTTGGTGTCAACATCGTGTTTATCAATATTGGGAGACAAACGAATCTCTTTGATATCAATTGTACGTTGTTTTTTACGTGCTTCTTTTTCTTTCTTTTGCTGCTCAAACTTGTACTTACTGTAGTCCATGATCTTGCAAACCGGCGGTTTTGCCGTCGGTGAGATTTTAACCAGATCCAAACGTTTTTCGTCGGCGATACGTTGTGCGTCACGGCTCGTAACAATCCCTAACTGCGCTCCGTCAGTATCAATAAGGCGAACTTCCTTATCTCTAATCTGCTCATTGATCATTAATTCGGTGATACGAATTCACTCCTTCTTACTTACACAATGTGTGCCCAATAAGTTAATATATTTGCCGGCACACATAACGGTGGGTGGGTGCTTGCTTTACAAAAAAATAAAGCAGGCGCATCAGCCCACTCAACAAAAAATCCATTTTGGATTATGCCGTTGTACCCGTTTGCATCTTGCTTGGGGTGAGAAGTGGCGCTTCTGCTTTCGGTCTATGATTGTAACAGAGTTTTAATAAAGTGTCAAATCATGATATAATTTTACAAAGAATCATTGTGTAACCAGACTGGAGTTATTTAAAATATATGATTAATTTATTAAATGTTTTCACAAACAGCATGACCGCGCTCGCGATGTGCATTCTTATTGGCTATATACTTCGTAAATTTAATGTTATTAATGATAATCAAATTAGCGGTTTTAGTCAAATTCTCATGAAGGTGGCACTGCCTGCGACAATTTTCATCTCCCTGATGCGCGTGTTTGATGTATCATTGCTTATTGAATCTGCACTGACATTTCTCATTACAAGCATTATTTATATTTTAGGGGGCCTTATCGGAAAACTGATTGCGAGGCTTGTCAATGCTTCTGAGCGAGAAAGTGAAAGTTATACTTTTGGCACTGCGTACGGCAATGTCGCGTTTATGGGCTTTCCGGTTATCATCGCTATCTTTGGGCATGAAGGCATGATTTATGCGGCGATGGCAACGGCATCGTTTAATGTGCTCACTTTTACGGTCGGTGTGCGGATCTTTAAAAATGCACCGCCGGAAGCGAAGCGTGTTAAATTTCTTTTAAAAAATCCGGTACTG
>Ga0209755_10004672_pt1 | contig 16042 bp, 9 predicted proteins | sample TergutCo191P1_FD_187301 | JGI IMG/M metagenome (GOLD analysis project Ga0209755, IMG submission 187301) | Cornitermes sp. P1 segment gut microbial communities from Petit-Saut dam, French Guiana - Co191P1 (SPAdes) (version 2) | ecosystem: Host-associated > Arthropoda: Insects > Digestive system >... | reverse complement strand
CGTGCCGCCTGTAATACCGCCGACATTTGTAGTTCCGGTAACAGAGCCTGATACAAAACAATTCTCTACAGTACCGCCGCTCAATTGCCCTGATATACCGCCGACAACTGTAGACCCTGTAATATTGACATTTACAAGCCCAAGATTTTGGACAATGCCGCCTTCTCCTATAAAGCCGAACAAACCCTGTCCCGAGGTTGTGCTGTTTATCGTTAAACCGCTTATTGTAAAACGGCTGCCGTTAAAACTTCCGGTAAATGGGTTTGACGAGGAAGCGCCGATTCGTTCCCAGTTGCCGCCTGTAATGTTGATATTCGCTGTCATTCTATAATGTGAGTTAAGCCCCCATACAGCGCCATCAAAAAATTGACCTGTGCCAACGCGCCGCAGATCCGCTTCATTGGAAATGAGCAGAGGATTGCTTGGACTGCCGCCTGTAATACCGGGGTTAAGAATCAATTTGCCCAAATCCGCGTCTGAAGCGCCGATAAAAAATATGGGACTTATAGACTGTGTTGCTCCGCCTGAACCTATAAAATCTCCAAGGGTTATATCAGCGGCCTGTGCGCTTGTTATATTGCTAAAGATAAAAATGTTATTCCACCACGTTAAAACTGTTTCTGCCGCTGCAGTGTTTCCGCGCAGATTCAACAAGTTAATACTGCCGCTCCATCCTGCCGCTCCGATCCTCACATTAGCGCCTGCGGTTGTACTTGTTCTGTTCAGCTTGAGCGCACCGATTGCGGCATTGCCTGAAATGGTAAAGCTGTTTGCCGTTGTAACCGCATGATAAACATCAGATGGTTCCGAGCCTTGCGTGTTGCCTGTAATACTGCCGCCTGTCATGGTGAATGTGCCGATTGTGAAAGCTACGCCGCCTGAAGCGGTTGTTGTCGATGCCACAGTTGTATTGTTGTTACCTGTGATACTTCCGCCGTTCATTATGAAACTTCCGTTTGTGGCTGCAATAATTACTGCCGCTCCTGTTGTATTGGCTGTTGTATTATTTTCGATGCTTCCGCCGTTCATTTCAAAAACTGATGTACCGCCGCTTATATTCACTACCGCTCCTGCCGTACTGCTTGTGTGCTCTCTGATTTTTGATCCTGTTTGCATAACAAACTTGCCGTTTGAAATATTAACAATTGGTCCTGTTCCAGCCGCGGTTCTTCCAATAATGGAAATGTTATTACCAAGCGTAAAGCTTGTATCAGTATTATTTATCGTGAACATGGTAGTGCCGGTTCCAATAGTACTGCCGTTAATCGTGCGTATACCGCTACCGCCTGTTATTGTTATATTTTGACCTGCTGTGTTAAATGTGTACCCTGCGGTTATCGTCTGGTCTTGTAAAAGCGTTACGGTAAAGTTTCCGGTTCGCGCGCCGATTGCGGTAAATGCCGAGGCAAGGTTACTGTAGCCTGCTGCCGCGCCGCCGTTTTCGCTGATTGTAACAGTCGCCAAGGCCGGATTAATCATCAATCTGCCTATTTCATAACCCGATGCGCCGATGAAATATGATGAGCTGATAGGCTGCCGATCATTGCCGGAACCGATTAAATCCCCAAGAGCGATATCGTTAATTTTAGCAGCGTTGATACCGTTAAATATTAATTTATAATCCCACCATTCCGAAACTGTCGCCGCTGCGGCAATGTTGCCTCGCAGACTGAGCGTGGTAATGCTTCCTGACCAGCTAGCCGCGCCGATATTCACGCCGGCGGCAGCGGTCGCGCTGGTCGCGTTCAGTTTGAGAGCGCCAATCGCGGCATCACCTGACATGGTAAAGCTGTTGGCGGTTGTAACCGCGTGATAAACATCGGATGCTTCCGCTGTACCATCTGTTCCCTGCGCCGCGGTTCCCTGCGTATTACCGGTAATACTGCCGCCGTTCATAGTGAAAGAGCCTGCTGTTACAGCCACACCGCCTGAAGCTGTTGTGGTTGCCGCCGCAGTGGTATTATTGTTTCCTTCTATGCTGCCGCCGTTCATAATAAAACCGGCTGTTGTATTTGTAGTTATTTGAACAGCTGCTCCTGTTACTGTGCTGGTTGTGTGCCCTGTGATTTTTGATCCTGTCTGCATAGTAAATGTGCCGTTTGTAATACTGACGACAACGCCTGTTCCTGTTGCGGTTCTTCCGCGTATAGTGACATTATTGCCAAGCGTAAGGCTTGCGGTGGCGCTGCTTATCGTAAACATGTTAGTAGCACCTGCGATAGTACTGCCGTTAATCGTCCGTTCCGCGCTTTCACCGACTATCGTTATATGCTGATTAGCGGTACTAATCGTGCGCCCAGCCGTCATGGTTTGGTTTTCTCTGAGCGTAATGATGAAGTTACCTGCTTGTGTTCCGATTGCGTTAAAAGCGGCGGTAAGGTCCGAGTATCCTGTTGTTACGCCGTGCACGGTAAGTTCAACAGGCGGAGTTGTTTCAATAACCGTAAACGGAATATTTATTTGATACAAAATCCCGTTCCTTGTTACGGTCAGTTTCAATACGTGCCCTCCTAAGGCTGCGTAATTTGGATTTGCTCCGTTTATTGTAAAGGTTGAGGCGGACGCGCCTTCAACAACATGAGAGGGCATTAAACCAACGCCTGCTATCTCCCATTTAAAATACGAATAATTACCCGCGTTTGATACGCTGACATTAAATGCCGCGGAACCGCCCAAACCGTTACGCGAAACAACGATAGGCGCCGTAAAAACCGGATCGCCGTTTTCTATCTGCGCGACACTCAGTGTAATGTTCGCGGAGCTTCCTACCCATCTAGCGTACAAGGTTATGTTGTTATAAACAGGATCGCTGAAATTATAAGCATTGACTGCGGCGGCGTCATTGTACCAGCCGTAAAAATTATAACCGTCTCTTACCGGCAGAGGCGCTGTGATCGTAGCGCCGTGCAAAACAGACTGCTGCACGCTGATACCGTCGTAGTTGTGATCAAACGTAACATTGTAATGAGTGCGGTAAAAATATTGGTCATCAAAAGTTATTGAATATTCGCTTGTAAGCGAGCTGTAAATGTAAAGCAGCTCATTCCATTCCGCTTCTTCGTCCGGCCTTGAAAGTTTGAAATTAACGTTGTAAATGCCGGAAGAAAGCGAATAACTGCCGCTGCTTGTTCCTGTGTTCGACAATGTTTCAGGATACCCGGATAAGGGCGCGCTTCCCTTCAATATTGTCATTGCTGCCTGAGTTACGCCGCTTGCGGTAATGCTTACGCTCCAGTTAAATGTACCTGATCCGGTTTCGGATAACGCTTTAAGCTGAACTGAAGCGGAGGCATTTGCTCCTGCTGTTATCTCGATGTCTGCGAGAGTCCCCTGCGCGGCCAGCTGTGTTTTCCCTGCGTCCAAATACGCGCTGACAGTCAAATCGTAAATTCCCGCAACAAGAAGAACCGGCTCCGATGAAAGCGTCGTATTTGTACGATCAACCGTAATACTTTGACCGCCGCTCGCTGCCGTAAACACGAGAGTAAAAGCGGCATAACCTGCAGGCGCAGCCGGAATAATCGTTCTGCCTTCGTTATCTGAAATGCATACAGAGAAAGAACCGTACCCCTGCGGCATATCATACGAAACAAAAGATTCATTACAAGAAATTAAAAATATAATCAAAAGAATTTCACACAGAGGCACTGAGACACGAAGAACACGGAGAACACGGAGAAGATTTCGAACATCAACTTCGTGTCTTTGTGCCTTTGTGTGAACTCTTTTGGTACTCTTCTTCATTTAAATTCCTTATTGAATAATTTGGAATACAAAGTTTGTTCTGTACTGCATGCCGCTTTTAACAATGTTCATTTCAACCGTGTGCCAGCCGAAAGAATTGTAAATTGTGTTGTTAGCGTCAAGATTTATCGGCAATGTTGTTCCTGTTACTGATTGGGCGGCATTCTCGCCCTTGCCTTTGATGCTCCAGGTAAAAGTATCGCCTGCGTTAAGGCCTGTTACATTTATATTCTGTGTTGCAGGGTTTCCGCCTGCGCCAGAGCGTGAAAGCGTTAAAGAAGGAGTTACCGCCGGAGCAAATGTTACACCTAACGCTGTCGGCAAATTGTCTATATCGATTAAAGTGATTGTTATATTGTTCGGCGTCCACTTTGCGTAAAGCGTCATATCTCCCATTACAGTGTCGCTTGCAAGATTCCATGCAGCGCCTGAGAATTCCGCGTTTCTGTACCAGCCGTCAAGGCGGTAACCCCTGCTTGTAATTGCGCCTAACGAACCTATTGTACCTATTACATCTGCGTGCAATACAGATTGAAGTCCTGAATGCAAACCAGAAAGCGCGTTTGGATCATAAAAATGCTCAGTGTCATTAAATTGAAATGTTACATTGTACTGTACGCGGTGAAAGAAGTTGTCATCAAAGGTTTTACTGAAATTACTTGTCAATGATGAGTACACATACAAGAGTTCGTTCCACTCCGCTTCGTATTGCAAAACAGGAGTTCCTTCCTGTTTTGCAAGTTTGAAACTTACATTGTATATTCCGGGGTTGAGCGCGAAGTTTGCGGAGTTTGCGCCGTTTGTTAAATTTACAGGAACTGCAGTTGACGCGCCTGTTGTTACGCCCGTAATTGTCATAACGGCTGAGGTAAGGTTTGCGGCGCTGATATTCGCTGACCAATTAAAATTTCCCTGCGTTGTTCCTTCAAGCAGAGCTTTTAATTGGACACTCTCAACAAGGTCTGCGCCTGAGTTAATTATTATTAAAGCATTTCCGGCTGCGGCAAGCAGTGCCGGCGCGGCTGTTGTTCCGCTAAGATACGCTTTGACTGTCAGATTGTAAGTTCCGGCAACAAGTATTACCACGGGAAGAAATCCGCTCTCAGCGTCAGACTGCGAAAATCTTACGTTATGCGCAAATCCGTCTGAAGAAGGCGCAAAGTCAAGTTCAAATACCGCGAATTGGTTTAAATTGGGAGCGGCCGGCAGTATAGCTCTTCCCGTTGTGTCTCCAAGCCGAAGCGTAAATCCGCCCTGACCGTTTGCCGCTAACTCATTGTACTGCTCTTCAATGCTGGCAGTACACGAAGTAATCAAGAATAAATTCACCACGAACCACACGAACCAACACGAACGAATAAACCAGAATCCTCCTCTGTGTCCTCCGTGTCTCTGTGTCTCCGTGTGAAATCTTTTTCTCAATTCCATCATATTACTCCTAATTTATCACCGTAAAAATTATATTCGTCTGGTATGCGAAACCGTCTATCTTCACTTCGAGCAGCAATGTATGCGCTCCGGGAGCGTTATACCTTTTGTCTTCCGCGTTTAACATAAACTCGCCGCTGCCTGTTATAGGATCGTTGTCATCTGTAATAAATGTTCCTGCATAAGCTCCTACGCCGGAAATCCGCCATGAAATACTGCCTGTGTCATAAAGAGCTTCGTTAACCGAAACAAGAGCCTTCACAGGCACTCCGCCTGTCCCAGTACGTGAAATTGTTACGCTTTCAAGCTGCGGAGTTTTATTAATTAATTCTTCCATGCTCAAATTTATTGTTATGCAGTTATGTATCCACAGCGCATAAAGAGTGATGTTATCTGTCACGATGTCCTGCGCAAAATTCCATTTAGTTAAACATTGCGCTTCTGTATACCAGCCCGCGAAGCCGAAGCCGTCTTTTACAGGCGGAACATCAGGCGCTGTGATTAAACTTCCGGGTGTTACTGTGATGCTTTGCGGATCGGCGTCAGTGTCGCCGCCGTTTTTATCAAATGTTACGGTGCATGTATAAACCGTAATCCAGTTTGCGTATAACGTAATGTCGCTAGTGGGAACTGTACTAAAGTTCCATGGCGTTTCAAAATTTTCACTTTCACTGTAGCCGGAAGCTTCGTCCTGTTGAGTTCGATAGTACCAGTTATCAAATATATGATCGCTTTTTACAGGATCCTGCGGTCTTACTACAGGATAATTGCGGTATACGATTTGATTTTCAATCTTGCTGCCGCCGTTTGTCTCGAAAGTCACAGTTTTGGGTTCAGCAATTTGGGTAATAAGAGGATTTGCGCATGAAACAAGATTAATAAGTAACCACAGAGATGCACAGAGAAACACGAAAGATATAGTCTTTTGGACTATAACCTTGTGAAATTCTATGGTTCCTCTTATTATATCCATATTCACTATCTTTATCTTATCTATGGAAAGAAGTTAAAAAAAGCGGTTTTTAGCTAAATGGAGCGGAATGCGTCTGAAACGGTGTAAGTTACCTATTAAACTAAAACCTTACCCCAGCTGACACAGAACCTCCGGCAATGAATGGAAAGCCGCCGCGTATCTGCGGTTCAATAAAAAAGGTGTTTCCAAACAAAAAACGCCAGCCAAAGCTGACTCCGGCAGAAAACATGCCAAATTCTGCCGGAAGCTCAATTTCCCGCTCTCTAGGAAAGAAGATTGCAGGCCCTCCTGTGAACTGGAAAAACGGGCCAGAATTGGCGGACCCTTTTAAAAGATATAAACGAAAGAGCAAATGTATCTCCAGCACGTCAAGAATATTCGCTTCATCAAAAAGAAAAGCCGCTTTTAATCCTATTGACGCTTTCTTTCCGTAAGCTATTGCAAACCCCGCGCCGTATGAAAAAGTATATTCGCTGTAAAAAGCCGTTTCCGCGCCCGGACAAAACCATAACTCTCCTTTTTCGGGCGGCGGAGTCAGAAACCTTTCGCTTTCCTGCGCAAATAAAGACAGATTAAGAAAAAGAAGATTTACCGCGAAACATACAAACCAGCGCGAATGTTTCATTATATTTTTACTCCAATTCCCAGCCATGGACGGAAGAAACCGAAATGATCCATTGTAAAAAATTGTGAATAATCCGCTCCGAGTTCAAGATAGATATATCGCGTAACAAGAAAAAGAAAAGATATTCCCAAATTCGCGTGAAGCGAATATAATCCTGTTGTTGATACAGGAGGAATGTCAGATAATAGAGAAACTCCCGCGCCGATACGGAAATTCAAAGCTGTTCTGCCGTTAATAAAGCGCATTTGCGCAAGAAAGTTAATGTCCACTGTTATTGATTGGGCTGCGTTTTCTGTAATTGATTCAATTTGGTCATACATTCGCCATGAGGCCAGTAACTCAAGTCCCGGACTTACAAAGCCTTGTTTTGCGGAAACAACGCTTACACGCAAACCTGCTCCCATAAGAGAAATATTTTTACCAAGGAAGAATTCATTGTCATTATAAACCGGCAGAAGTGGCATGTACGCCGCGCCTAAATATATATCGAATCGATTTACTTCGATTTGAATATTTTCAGTTTGAATATTTTCAGGCTGCGGGGATTCTAACTCGGCTTGCAATACTTCAAATTCTACCCAATCGTTTACATGAACAGGAGAATTTAAAAAATCATACGGAATAACCTGATAACGGTAATTTCCGGAAGGCAGCGAAACCTCTATATATTCCTCTTCTGTAAATTCACGAAAAAAAACTGAGTATCTTCTGTTATCGTATTTTTCAATTATCACTTCGTACCGCATAGCGTATTCGTCGCCTGCCCATGTTAGCCGCTGGATGTAACGGACATCAACGCGGTAATTTACATCCTGCGCGTATGCAGATAACGAAATAAATAATAATAGAAATATGATTGAGCTCTTATTGGCCATAAAGCACACCCGGGTTATCCATTTGAACAGGGCGCGGAGACGGGATGTCCATTGTAAAAGAATTTTCTCCTGCTCTTCCCCTTCTTTCTATTATTCCGTTTGCATTTCTCGTAACCGCTTCTACCTGCCAGATAAACGCGCCTCTTCCCAGAATGCTTAAGTCGTTAAGAATCCATCTTGTGCCTGTTACCGTTACGCTGCTTATCTGCCGCCGTCCTGAAGCAGTCTGCTGCAGCAATGTGACAATATACGCGTTTGCTCCCTGCACCGCTGTCCAGCTAAAAGTAATGTTACGTGAATTTTTTAACTGCTCAATACCATACACTTGGCCGTTTGCAGGCAGGCGGTTTGCGGGCACGGCGAACGGCGGCGGCGGTTCCGGCTCAACAGGAATTTCAATTATTTCCGGTTCGGGTATAGATTCTGCAACTACAGTATTGTTTACTATTTGTACAGCTTCTTTAACTTCTTCGTTTTCAAATACAGTAAATCTTCCGGAAGCGAGAATTTCATTCCCATGAAGAAAACGCCAGTTCCAGTCCCCAATACCCAGTATTTTTTCTAAAGAAGCGTTTCTTGAATCAAGGTCATTATAAACAGAAACATCCCGGCTAAAATTTCTGTCGGACGCGATTTCAAGACGCAGCAAGTCCTGCGGCTGCATATTAATGCGATTCCACGCAAACAGCACAGAAATTCCCTGCGAAGTATTTTTTTCATAACGCGCGTTAAAATGCGGTTGAGTTACAACTAACGAGGGCAGCAGTACTTCTATACCTTCGCTGTTAAGTGAAAGCTGTTCGCCTGAGGCTATTTCCTTGATTTCATTTCCTTCAACAAAAGTTACAGTTCCTTCGTTTACCTGAATGGATGTTCCGTCATTTGAAGCGGAAGCGGTAATGGAAGCTCCTGCTGAAGTTTCTACTATGCGTCCGTTCATGTTTAATTGAAGCGGTTTAAATCCCATATTAACGCTTTCTTCTGTTACGGTAATTCCCACGCTTCCTTCGGTTAATTCGATTTGTACGCCCTCTCCGTCAGGCGCCAATTGAATGCGTATAAGAGTGTTTTCGCCTATATCCAGCTGCTGCCCTTCAATATTTAATGTAGCGGACGACATTTCCGCTACGCGTATTAAGTCGCCAAGATACACAGGCGATTCAATTATAAGCCTGTCCCAAAGAACACGGTCTGCGATGCGCCGCTGAACAGTATTGTTTTTAATCGTTATGGTGCCGACAGGCTGCACATTTTGCAGATTAATTGTCTGGAATAAATCGAGCCTGAATAAATTTATAAAGTAGCCTGTAATAAAAAGACAAAATAGAATTACAATAAAATCCCGAAAGCGAAAACCTGTTTTTACAGGCTCAACATACCGCGGTTTAACCCGTTCTACAGTTGTCATTTTTCTTTCTTTTCACCGCCAATTTTATATTTTTTTTCATCGGCGTTAATATCAGTTTTTTCCAAATCGGGAGTTTCAATGCCTAAAAGTTTTCGCACATCAGCAAGGGTTTTTGGCCCTTTATTTGAACCTGACAGCCCGACAACCGCGAATATCCGCACCTGTTTTTCTTTTCCCTTAACTGTTACAGACGGCATTTCTTCCGTAATAAAATATTTATTTATAAATTTATAAGTGTCTTCCGAAATTAAAATGTCCGCGCCTAACGGCTTTGTAAGAGATTCTATCCGCGAAGCGAGATTTACAGGATCGCCTATTACGGTATACTCCATTCTCTGATCGCTTCCCAGCTGACCTGCAGTTACAATTCCCGTATTGATTCCGCATCCGATTTGAATCGGAGGATCGCTTAAGTCTCCTTTTCTGCGGGTCCTGTTCATATCGTACAGGGCTTTGCGCATCATTAGCGCGGCCATAACACAGTTAATTGCGTCTTTCGCGGGGCTTCCTGTCGTGTAAGAAGTTCCCCAATGCGCCATAACAGCGTCTCCGATAAATTTATCTATTGTACCGCCTGTTTTTTCCACGCAATCGATCATCTGCGTGAAGTATTCGTTTAACCAGTGAACAATGCGGTTTGACGCGTCCTCTCCGAACACATTTGTGAATGTTTCAGATTTCGCCGTAAACCCGCGGATATCCGAAAAGAAAACAGTAGCGTGCTTGGGAAGGCCGCCGGGTTTAATCTGATTGCGCATTGCTTTTATCGCTATTTCTTTATTTGTAAATCTGCCGAAAATATGCAGGGCAGACGTCATTTTTTGAAAGCTCGAGGTTAATACGCCGATTTCGTCGCGTCCTTTTTGCGTCAGGTTTATATCGAACTCGCCGCCTTCTATTTTACGCGCTGCAGCGGCAAGAACTTTTAACGGAATCGAAATACTTTTTGCAAAAAACCAGATAAACATCACTGAAAGCGCAAGGACAGCTATCGTCAGATAAATATTTCGCCTTGTTGTAGCTTCGATGCCTTCAAATACTTTTTTGTACTCTATGCTTGTTATTACAATGCAGCCGCCTGCGGTTAATTTTGTATATGCCAAAAACTGCGTTATACCGCCGCCTGTTTCAACTAACGCCTGCCTGTTTCTCTGCGGACTCTCCCTGATATCACGAATGAAATCCTGACTTGCTACATTTACGCTGTTTTTGATATTTTCAATGTCGCTGTGGATAATAATGTCTCCTGCGCCGTTTATCATCCATGATCTGTTTACGCCTGTTCCGAAAGAAGTGTTTAAATTTTCAGGCCAGAATAAAATAAAAGCGCCGTATTCCTCACCGGGAAAAAAAATGGCAAGAAGATGAATGGTAAAATGAGGAGCGGCGTTCAGCACCATTGTTTTTCCTCCCCGGGCATCCTGTAATGACACCTCACAGTTTTCCCTGTAAGAAGAAACAAGAGAAGCGTCAATATCATGTTTAATAAAAAAATCTTCATTTATGTACAGAGAATTTTCTTTAAGGCCGGAATAGCATATTGCCGCAATGCGCTGATTCTGCCTGAAAAAATAACTGCTTGCTTCTTTTTCGGCGCCGCTTCGCTGCGGAGAAGAAGCGCTTTCCAGCATTTTAACAGTATGTATAAAAACAAGCGCGTCAGACTGCATTTTTAAAAGAACGTCTTCCGCTTCCATGGACGAGCGGCGGTTCGTTTCAAAGTTATTTTCTTCCGCCGCTATTTGCAAATCCTGCCTTACAAGCCATGAAACAAGAGCCGTAATTGAGCCAAGAGAAATAATTACAATCAGGGTAACAATCGAAACAAGCTTAAAACCAATCGAGAAAATGGAATTTTTATCTGTATTGCGCCGTTTTTTAAGCTGGGAACTTCGCTGCAAATCCGCATCTTTTTCTGGTTTTTCATAATCAGACTTGATTATTTTGTATTGAGCCACATCATTCGATAAGATTTTACCGCCCACGGTTCTCACCTTCAATTAAAGTACGTAAATTTAATTATATTAGGGATAAAAAGTAAAAAAAGCGTTTTTTGCCTAAATGGAGTAAAATGCGCTTGAAACGGCGCAGAACGCAATCGAAACAGTGTAGAATGCAAAAATTGTAAAAAAAAGCTGTTTTTTGCAGGCTATAATGATAAAATGTCGGATATGAATATTCTGATCTGCGACGATATGCATGATGACGCCAAAAAATTGGAAAATGCTATTAGAGAGGCTGGGTTTAATGCCAATTTTATTTATTTTGAGAAAGGATCAGATGTTCTTGAATATATAAAAACAGGCTCGGCTCGCGGCGAACCTGCGCACGCGGATATTGATGTTTGTTTTCTTGACATTATAATGCCTGAAATGAACGGCATTGAGCTTGCCGCTAATATGCGCTCTGCGGGATTTGACGGAAAAATTGTCTTTCTTACTACTTCCAGGGATTACGGAGTTGAATCGTATCAGGTAAAAGCGTATTTCTATTTATTAAAACCTGTCACTTCTCAGGATGCCGCAAAATTGCTGAACGAAATAATAGAAGACGCATCAAGTGAAGATTCAGCAGGCATAAAAATTGAAACCAGAAATATGACAAGATTTGTATATTTTTATGAAATATCATTTGTAGAAGTTATTAATAAAAATGTCTATTTTCGTTTACTGGATGGAAGCGAGATTGTGATATTCGCTACATTGAGCGATCTTTTGCCCCAGCTTATTGCGGACGGACGTTTCGCTCAGTGCCACAGATCGTTTGTCGTTAATATGGACGCCATCACGCAAATTCAAGGCAAAGAAATATTACTGCGATGCGGCAGAAAAGCGCCTATTTCAAGAAGCTATAAAGAGTTTGATTCGCAATATTTTATGCGGGTAATGAGAAAGGATATGCAATGAAAGAGATTGCCCTGACTATTGTTCCTTTTTTCTCCGTATTTACAAGCGTTTTAGTATTAATGTTTTGCCTAACGTATAAAAAAACCTTTTTTTTTGTAATTAGCAGCTTTGCCATTATAACATTAGCCAGCGGATTAATAAATGTTACATTGATTTTTAACGGATATTTTGAAATAAATGAAAAAATAAAAATATTTCAATCATTTTTATATCTTCCGCTTGTTATTCTGCTTTTTAAGGAAATGCTGTTTCAAAGAATATTCGCGTTTTTTATGTTAATGACATTAATTTCTTTTTTCCGTTTGCTTGGAATAACGATCTCTGACCTTTTTATTAAGTACGGAGAAGCCGTAAGCTATTTATTATTAATTATTGTCACATTTGTTTTATATTCAGTTTATATAATTCTTGTGTTAAAATTCGGAAGAACTCTGTTTAAAAAAGTTTTTGCCTACGGACACGCAAAGGAATGGATACTATACCTGTTAAGCGCAGCCGCTGCATGGCTTATTTTGGAATATTTAACGCTATTTTATAAAACTAATTTAGTAATGTCGCTGGCGGTTATGTTTTTTGTTATGTGGAGTTTTATTATTTTACTGTTCGCCATTATTAACACGCACGAAAGAATGAAACAAAAGTATGAAGCCGATTTTGCGCGTGATATTATTTCTACAGGACGCGAACATTACAGAAAAATGAACGAACAATACGATGTTTTAAAGGTTATGAGACATGATTATAAATTTCACCTTAACACCGCCCTTGATATGCTTAGAAGAGGCGAAACCGAAAAAAGCAATGTTTATTTAAAGGGCTTACAAAATCAACTGGAAGAAAATGAACTGCTTAATTTCTGCGACAATCCTGTAATAAATTCTCTTGTCGCCGATTACGCGAGAAAGTGCAGGGAATTAAATATTGATTTTATTATATCCATAAAAATACCGCCCGATTTTATAATACTTAATTATGAAATGTGCATTGTTTTGGGAAACCTGCTGGAAAACGCGGTTGAAGCGTGCAAAAAACTTGAGAATGAAAAACAGATAAAACTGGTCGTAAAACCGCAGGGAGAACAGCTTACAATCATGGTGCGTAATACCTATGACGGCGAAGTTGTTCTAGACGGAGAAAAATTTATCAGTACCAAGGAGAACGGCGCATACGACGGCGGTTCAAACCCTGCCTGCGGCATAGGGCTTGAAAGCGTTATGGCGGTTGTCGGAAGCTACGGTGAAATCTTTCATATAAAATATGACAGCAAGTGGTTCAATGTGTTTGTTTTATGGAAACAGAACTGTAAGCAAAAAAATACAGACTTGTAATATTTAAAAGTAAATGTTATAAAATTAACTTGATTGGAGATTTACTTTGAAAAACGGGAAAAGTTTACCAAATGATATAAGAAACAAACGTATTAAACAGCAGATTATCTTAATTTCTTCCCTTTTTTGCGTTTTAAAGCTGGTTACAGGTATTATTTCATATAATTTAGCTTCCAATATGCTGGGGGAGCAGTTAATTTTTAAATGTAAAGCTGTAGCCTTAACGGTAGCTTCTGTTATTGCCTCCGATTCAAACGGTTATGAAGAATTTTTGCGCACCCTTGACATTGAATCTGATTATTACAACCGTACAAAAGAATTAATGATGGACATAAAAAACGCCAATTCAGATCAGGTTTTTTATATTTACACCGAAGCGCGGCTTGACAATGACACCATGATGTATGTAATAGGCGGCGAAGACCCAACAAGTCCTATGTATACGGCGCCCGGCGTTAAGGATATGCTGGTTGACGCGAACAGAGAAGCTTATGACAAGAAGCTTCCAACCGCCGGTACAAACTTTGAAAACACCAAATACGGCGTAAGGCTTTCCGCGTACGCGCCTATTATACATAAGGAAACAGGAGAGCTTCTCGGGCTTGCCGGAGCTGATATTACAAAATTTCAATATAACAATGTAATGAATATAATTCTGTTTGAAACAATAATAAGCATCACGATAGTATTTATATTTTTCTGTTTAATACTCTTTTTATTTTGACGTACGCAATATTTGATTAAAAAAAACCCGGCAGCATACGCCGCCGGGAAAAAGGAAAAGAATTTTTAATTAAATTTTATTAAGAGACCTGATAGATTTCTTGCCGCCTTCTTCACCGGGTCTTTCGGGCTCGGTTCCGGTTCCGGGGTTGTCATATCCTTTATAAATAAACCTGAATTCATAATTGCTCATCGTAAACGGTGTATATTCATTAAAGAGATTGGAATCTACCTTATTGCCGTTATCGAATAAGCCGCTTTCATCATAAACGAATTGATAATTTCCGGCAGGTGTATTCATCATAAAACCATTGACATATTCGCTTATTCCCATTGTTAACGTATGCATTTGAGGTTTTTTTACCATTACCGGCTCTGATTCAAAACCACCACTCCAATCAGGCTCTTCATTGAAGAAACCCATAGCAACAACGAGTTTACCCCATGTGTCTACGCCGGTTAAATTAACATCGGCGAAATTACCGCCGACTTTACCGTCCTTATTTATACTTGCGTATATTTCAGGTAACGCTTCCTCAAATGATTTAGTTACAGTCTGCGTTTTAAGATTCGGATCCACATACGTCGACCGTTCATAGTACACTATTATAGCCTCAAGCGTCGGGCGTACTCTCGTTGTGTTTCTTAAGGCTGATTCTTCCGGACTATAAGGATGGATAATCGGATAGGCGTAAGCAAAGATATTGTTACCCGGAGCTACGGTGTCTCTGATTTGAACATCACCGAATTCTATTTCGTTTACACCCTCAGGAGGAAGAGGCAATTTGGTTTGCGTGACGTATGCGTCAACCGCGCTGGAAAATGCCTCCAGACTGTCATAATCCAGCATTTCTAATACTTCAGTCATTCTTTTGTTGACAAAACTAGACGCGAGGTGCATCGGAGATAATTCGTGTAATAATTGGGAAAACGGCATGGTTATCCATTTAGCTTCTCTCCCGGGAGAACTGTGAGGACCAAACGGCCACTCAAATTCAGGAGGAGCTTCGGTAAACGATTTCGCTTCTTCAAAGGAATATGAATTAGTCTTATACCCGGGGTTGGGGCTCCAGGGACCGTTTGCAAATGTCCCATATCCAACACGATTGTATGAATTTCTTTCGACACGGGCTTTGTAATACAAGGGTACATATTTAACGCCCTGTTTTATGGCGTACTCTTCCCATAACGCGTTACTGAGTAAGTCGCGGCGGTATTGCCACATATAGTTCGGAAAAACCATCTTCGCGGCAGCATTAAGATTTTCCCAATCGGTCTTTGTAAACTTTTCTACCCATCTATAACAGTCTGTAAAATCCCAAGTCCAATGAATTCTGTAAGTTACATTGTCTACTGTAAAAATTTCCCCTTTCGCTTTCCCCTCGGCTAAATAAGCGTTTCGGTCCCAATTTGCATTATACAACCAATGGAAAGGATTAGAAGCGTTCGCATCCATCGCGTCAGCATATTCATCCCATAATTCAGCTATCCATATTTCCGGTGCCGGATGGTTTACTTCGCTCCAGCTTTCGAAAATCTCATTATAAGTGCGCTCACTAAAGGCTTTAGCAAGAGCCGCTTTATGCTGCTCTACATACGCCTGCCCTCTAACCGGAAGTACATGATCCTTATAGTATTCCCATAAAGAAGACGAGCTGCCCATTTTTAATCCTAACCCTAACGCCTCGGAATACATAGTATCCATAGGATTATCATTGCCAAAACGATCAGTGTACATGGCTCCGCCGGGATAGAACGCGTTCATCCATGATTCCTCAGTTGGCATATTTTCAGCGAAAACGACATCCATCGCGTTGGGGTTTCCCGGTACTGGTTCAAAATAGACAAAAGTCATGCGGTCTATTTCTTCAGGATAACCTTTCTCGGGATCGAATTCATATTTAGCCATCGCGGCAGGAGAAACCATTACCCACTCTCTGAAGTTATCGTCTTCCGCGAACCACGGAAGATAATATTCGTTATGACCTGACAGTCCTGAAGGAACTCCCGCGAGCCCTGTTGAAAAACCATC
>Ga0209755_10004671_pt1 | contig 16043 bp, 13 predicted proteins | sample TergutCo191P1_FD_187301 | JGI IMG/M metagenome (GOLD analysis project Ga0209755, IMG submission 187301) | Cornitermes sp. P1 segment gut microbial communities from Petit-Saut dam, French Guiana - Co191P1 (SPAdes) (version 2) | ecosystem: Host-associated > Arthropoda: Insects > Digestive system... | reverse complement strand
CTTGGCACAGCCGCATGCCCTCCATACCACTTGGCAATAGTTATAGGCGGTACAAGCGCAGACGCAAACTTAAAACTCGTTAAACTTGCAAGCACGGGATATCTGGACAACATTCCAACCACAGGCTCCAAAAACGGCAGAATTTTCCGTGATTTGGAAATGGAAGAAAAGGTGAAAATACTGGCTCAAAAAAGCGGAATAGGCGCACAATTCGGCGGCAAATACCTTGTGCACGATGTGCGCATAATCAGAGCAAGCCGCCACGCCGCAAGCTGCCCTGTTGGAATGGGAGTCAGTTGCTCCGCAGACCGCAACATAAAAGCGAAAATTACCGCAGAAGGTTTGTACCTCGAAAAAATGGAGCACAATCCTGAGCAATACTTGCCAAAAGGCGGCTACGAATCTCTTGGCTTAACACGCCCGATTAGCATAAACATAGACCGTCCGGTAAAAGAAGTTCTTGCGGACTTGAGCAAACTTCCTGTGAAAACGGCGGTTTACTTAACAGGAACCATGATCGTTGCACGAGACATAGCTCACGCAAAACTAGCGGAAATGCTGGAAAAAGACGGCGACTTGCCGGAATATTTCAAAAAGTATCCCGTATATTACGCCGGCCCCGCAAAAACTCCTCCGGGCAAACCGACCGGCAGCTTTGGCCCAACAACAGCCGGCAGAATGGACTCTTACGTGGCGGCTTTCCAGGCAAAAGGCGCAAGCCTAATAATGGTGGCAAAAGGCAACAGAACCAAAGATGTAACCGACTCCTGCAAAAAGAATGGCGGTTTCTACTTAGGCTCAATAGGCGGCCCTGCCGCACTCCTGGCAAACCAAAACATTTTAAGCAACGAAGTCCTGGACTTCCCGGAACTGGGAATGGAAGCCATTCGCAAAATAACCGTAAAAGATTTCCCCGCCTTCATAATAGTGGACGACAAAGGCAACGACTTCTTCGAGGAGCTAATTTAGGATGCGAAAAAATCATGTTAATCCTTTAATCATGTTAATCATGTTAATCATGGTTCAGACAATTGTTTTGACACTCTCCTGCTCTTCAAATAAGTTTACAGGTTCCTTAACCGATGCGTGTGTTCGGGAATACAAGGTTGCAGAAGAAAAGTTCAAAAAAGGCAAGTATTGGGGCGCAAAGGAAGATTTGGCTGAAGTCATGCAGAACTGCACCGGAACAGGCGTTATGGAAGAATCTCACTTCTTGCTTGCGGAGTCTCATTTTCGCTTGGAAGAATGGCTTGAGGCTCGTGCTGAGTACGGGAGTTTCGTAAATTTTTTCCCTGGCTCGCCTTATGTGGAAACCGCTGCTTATCGCAAAGCCGTATCCGCATATAATTTATCTTACAAGGATTCTCGCGATCAGTCGAATACAACTTTTGCAATCAGAGATTTTAGCCGTTTTGATGCGGAGTTTCCCAATTCCGTTCTGCTGGACAGTGCCTATATGTATTTGGACAGTTTGAGCAACAGGGTGGCAGAAAATGATTTTCAGATAGCAAGGTTGTATTCCAGAATGGGAGAACCGGGGGCGGCTGCAATTTACTTAAAAGCGTTTTTAGAAGATTTTCCGAAAAGCCCACGGCAAAGAGAAGCGATAGTTATGATCATAAACAGCTACATTGACATGAAAGAATTCGCTTCCGCAAAATTTTATCTGGAACGTTTGCGTGAAATTTACAGTGCAGATGAGAGAATGCTGGCTTCGGCAAAAAAGCTGGAAGATCAGATTGTAGGTGCGGAGAAGTCTTTTGAAAAAAGGCTGGAAAGAGAGCGCAAGCAAAAACTTCAAAGAAAAGATGAGAACAGTTGAGATTTCCAAAGCTCCAAAACGCAGGCCATGGCTGGGTGTTATCAGCCATTGTTGCGGAGTTTATTCAAGAGCTTATTTGAGTGTGCATGGCGAATGGACCGGGCATTGTTCAAGGTGCGCCCGGCGCATTGTTGTGCTATAGCAGCGACTCGTCCCAGCTTTCGTGTTTTTCAAAGCCTAGGAGATTGGCAGTTGTAGCCGCAATGTTTGAGAGCCCTGCGTTTGGCAGGTTTTTAATAGCGAGCTTGCCGCCGGTTACATTATCGTAAAGAATTAAAGGAACCGGATTTAGCGTGTGTGCGGTTTTCGCTTTAAACGAGCCGTCTTTGTTCTGCGCCGGCTGTTTTGTTTTCTTGTCAATCTCATACATTTCGTCTGCGTTGCCGTGGTCTGCGGTGATTAGCGCAACTCCACCCAAAGCATCTACTATCGGCAGAATTCGGGCGAGTGCCAAGTCCACGGCTTCAACGGCCATAGTTGCAGCTCTGAATGAACCTGTGTGCCCAACCATATCGCCATTTGCAAAGTTGCAACGCAAAGCGTTGTATTTGCCGCTTTTAAGAGCTTCAATCATCACATCTGTTATTTCTGCGCTTTTCATCCAGGGACGTTGCTCAAATGGAATAACATCGCTTGGAACTTCAAGGTATGTTTCGCCGTCAAATTTGCCGGAGCGGTTTCCGTTCCAGAAATATGTAACGTGCCCGAATTTCTGAGTTTCGGAGCAGGCAAATTGCTTTATGCCGCATTTTGAGAACCATTCGCCGCTTGTGTTTTTTATCGCAGGAGGCGGTACCAAAAAGCGTGAGGGGAGTTTTAAGTCGCCATCGTATTGTAGCATTCCTGCGTAAGTCACTTTTGGGCGGCGTTTGCGATCAAATTTGCTGAAGGAATCTTCTTCAAATGCACGGGTGATTTCAATGGCTCTGTCTCCACGGAAATTGAAGAATACAACGGAATCTCCGTCTTGAACCGTGCCGACTGGCTCGCCGTTTTTTGCTATTACAAATGGCGGCAAATCTTGGTCTATTGTTCCTTTGAATTGTTCACGCAGGGCTTTTATCGCTGCGGATGCGCTTTCAAATTTGTCGCCTTCACCGAGTATATGGGTTTTCCAACCGATCTCAACCATTTTCCAGTTAGCTTCGTATCTGTCCATGGTTATTTTCATTCTGCCGCCGCCGCTTGCTATGCAGGCATCAAAAGAGGAGTCGCTCAATTCTGCGCAGAATTTTTCAAAAGGCTCTACATATTCCAAAGCACTGGTTTCCGGCACATCACGGCCATCTAAAAGAATGTGAACTCTAACACGTTTTAAGCCTTCTTTTTTAGCCTGTGCCATCATCGCTTTAAGGTGATCTATATGGCTATGAACATTGCCGTCTGAGAACAAACCTATAAAATGTAGCGTTGAATTTGCTGCGCCCTTTGCTATCTCTTTCCAGGCATCTCGCTCCCAGATTTCACCGGCTTTTATGGACTCTGCAACCAAGGATGCGCCTTGATTGTAAACCTGGCCTGCGCCAATGGCATTGTGCCCAACCTCGGAGTTTCCCATATCTTCGTCGCTTGGCATTCCGACTGCTGTGCCATGCGCTCTGAGCAGTGTGTTTGGATACTTTGCGAAAAGCTTATCCAGAGTGGGTGTGCGGGCAAAGGTCACCGCATTGCCCTGTTCGTTTTTGGAGATTCCTACTCCGTCCATCACAACTGTGAGAATTGGGCCTTTGATACCGTCGAAAGAAGAGAGTTTTTTTAGCATTCGCTAAAAATAGAAAATTCCTAGAACGATTTATTATACATTAAATACGCATTAAGCTTGCCATGCTGGTTAGGCAAAACTGCCACATTGAAATCTCCGTATTTATTATTGTAAGCTGTTTTGCGAGGTTTGTCGTAACTTGCGACACGGGCAATATTGTATATGAAGTTTGATACAATGGCTAAAGCTCCAATTGCAAAGTATGTCTCATCAAAAGCGGTATAGCAGTCTTCATAATTTCCGCCATAATAGCTTCCATAAGTATCACATCGTTCTTCAATGCTGTTTACAATAAAAAATATTCCGCTCCCAATAAATACCCATTGGACAATTGCTCCGGTCCAGTCGTCCATAACGGCAATAGAGCCTACGCCCGGAATAACCCAGTTTAAGAGTCCGGCTCCAATTCTGCTTCCCACGCCAAAATTTTCATAAGAGTCACTCGATTTTGCGCTATAGTTGTTCGGGTTGGGTTTATCGTAATTTATGGAACGAGAAATGTTATAAATAAACCATGATGTTCCAAAAATAGAGGAAATCGGATCATCCGTAAAAATAGCGCCTCCGATCAATCCCCACTGGACGGCTGCACCTGTCCAATCACCCATAAGAGCGATAGAGCCTAAACCCGGAATCAAGTTTAAGAAAAATGTACCCCATCTCCTTTCCGTGCTAAAATTTTCATATTCATTTTCGGTTTTAGTATAAGGCTCTGTGTTAGCTACAGTGACTTTGGGCCTTTCACTTTGTTTTATATCCGTTATATTTGCAAACAAGCCTGGTGATTTTTCTCTTATTGCGCCAAGCAAGCCTCTCAAATTATTGCTTTCCGTCACAAAACTGCCCATAAGGTTGCCGCTTATGGATTCGTAAAGCTCAACGGTTAAGGTTAGCATGCCGTCGAATTCGCCTACAAAGCCCTGTGTTACATATTCTGCGCCAATCGCCCTGCCAATGTCAATTGCGCAACTTTCAGCGAGGCACCTAGCTTCTTCGTTGTCGGATGGCATTAGCGACAGTATGTTATCACGAGTAAGGATTGTATAGCCGCTTCGGGGCAGGGCTTCACGGGCACGAGTTCGTAATTCATCGGTCAAGTGTCTGTATTCTGAGACTTTTAGCTCCATATCTCCCGTTGGAATTATTTCCAGAACGGCAACAGTTTTTACTGCATGTGCTACTGTAGATAATAGAATTGCAAAAATAATAATCCTAATCATAGATTCTAAATATAGATTTTTTTCTCTCAAAGCGTATCTTTCCCAACCTGAACCTAAAAGAGTCTTTTTTTTGCAGTTTTTCGTAGAGTTTAGCATCTTCGTTTGTTTCTTCCCAGCTAATGCCTTTGCTGCCGAGCCATAACCGAAAAAGTTCGCCATAACCTTGTACAGGCGGTAAATAAAAATACTTCAACGCTACAGAACCTTCTGATGAAACTAAAAACGGATTGAAATAGGAATCCAGTATTTTCAGCACTTTCGGGTAAACCCTTTGCGAAAGCTCTGCTATGTGCGCAAGGCTGTTTATTGTGCAGCTTTCCATTTGCGGCAAAATTTGCAAACGAACCCGGTTTCTAAAATGATTTACATTTTTGTTTGTGGAGTCTTCTCTCCATTCTATATTGTTTTCTTTTGCGTATTCCAGCAAATCCTGTTTTGTGAACTCAAGCATAGGGCGAATCACTTTGTCTTGTCTCTCCGGCAAAATTCCTCTAAGCCCTTTTAAGCCTGCTCCGCGAGCCATGCGTAAAAATACGGTTTCTGCCTGGTCGTCTTTGTGATGCGCAGTGGCCACCCATTCTGCGCCCAATTTATTTTTCAATTCAAACAGCGCATTATATCTGGCTTTTCTCGCTATGGCTTCAAAGTTGCTCTCAAAAATTTTCGGATCTATAAAAATCTCGTGAAACGGCACTCCGTATTCTTCGCATTTTTTTTTGATCAATTTTGCATCTTCGCTTGCATCTTGCCTTATTCCGTGATTTACGTATGCCGCATATACGCAATTGTGAGCAAAGCGGTGTAGCATGCACATGCTGTCCAAGCCGCCGGAGATTGCGAGCAATGTGGGTTTATTCCAAGGATGCATCCCAATCTTTCCATACCGGGTCATAGCCGTTTTTTCTGATTTTCTGTTCTATTTCTTCGGGGCTTCTGGAGTCGTTCACTTCCCATTGCGGGAGTTCGGTTTGTGAAATAGCATAACCGCCTGGGTCTGTGCGGCTGCCTGCACTCATGGTGGTAAGGCCGAGCATCATAGCTCGGTCTCTAAAATCTGCTGATTCCCTTGTGCTTAGGGAAATTTCCACATCGGGGAAGCATATTCTGTATGCGCACATGAGCTGAACCAGCTCTCTGTCGGTTGGGGTGTGCAATTCAAAAGTTTGCCCTTCAAAGGGCCTGAGCCTTGGAAAAGATACGGAAAATTTGCTTTGCCAATATGTATTTTGCAAATAGCTCAAATGCAACGCTGCAAAAAAACTGTCCACCCTCCAGTTCTCCAAGCCCAGCAATGCGCCGATTCCTATTTTTCTCACGTCTGCCATTCCAACTCTGTCCGGGCAACGCAGGCGTTCTTCAAAAATGCTTTTTTTGCCGTTTGGGTGATGCTGCTTGTAGGTTTCTTCTCTGTAAGTTTCTTGGTAAACATAAACGGCAGTCACTCCGTTTTCTGCTAGTTCTGCGTATTCTTCCGTACCCAAAGGCTGAACTTCTATTGAGATTGCGGAAAAATGTTCGTGGCAAAGTTTTACGGCGTTTAATATGTATTCAAAGCCTGCCTTTTTTGGGCTTTCTCCGGTTACCAAAAGTACGTGCTCAAATGGGCCTGCCTTTTTTATGGCGGCAATTTCTGCGCATATTTCGTTTGCTGTGAGAACTTTTCTATCTATGTGATTTTTTTGGTTAAAGCCGCAATATACGCAGGAATTTGTGCAGTCGTTTGAGAGATATAGCGGTATGTACAACTGGATTATTTTTCCAAATCGGCGCAGGGTTAGTTCTCTGCTTTTTTTTGCCATCGCTTCTAGGTATGGAGCGGCGGCGCTGGAGATTAGTGCGGCAAAATCCTCTATGTTTAAGTTTTCTTTTTTCATCAGTGCACGTTCAACGGCTTGCAGAGATGTGGTGGCTATTTGCTTTTCAACCTCCTGCCATGTGATTTTAGAAAAAGTTTCAGAGAACAATTTTACCCCTTTGCTAACAGATTACCGCTATAACTTTTGAAAAATTCATTCAAAAGCACATCACATTCAACAAGATTTGAAATAACTTCTGCTATAGGTTTACCGCTTTTGTAAAGTTCTCGGTAGTTTTTTTCCAAAAGCGCAATCCTCTCTTCGGAAAAATTGTATTTGCGCAATGCGTGCAAGTTTAAGCCGGCAAAGCGGGCCGGATTTCCCAGCGCACGGCATGCAGGCGGTACGTCTCTGTCTATTTTCAATGTTCCTCCGGCAAACGAGTATGCTCCTATTTTTGCAAATTGCTGAACGTAAGTTCCGCCGCCTATGGTGGCAAATTCCCCAACCTTAACATGCCCGCCAAGCTGCACTCCGTTGGAAATAACAGCTCCCTGTTCCAAAAAACAGTCGTGGCCAACATGGGCGTAGGCCATAATCAAAACGTTATTTGCAATTTTGGTAATTCCGTTTTCGCCGCAGCCTCTGTTCAAAGTTGTGTATTCTCTTATAATGCAATTTTCGCCAATTTCCAAAAAAGTCGGTTCGCCTTCATATTTTAGTGCCTGAGGGTCTCCGCCAACAACGGCTCCATCAAAAATACTGGTCCCTGCTCCAACGCTTGTATTGCCCAAAACATGAACCCGAGCGTCCAAAACCGCATTTTCCGCAATTTTCGCACCATCTTCAACAATACACCATGGCCCAACGCTTGCATTTTCGTGGACCTCTGCTTTTGGATAAACTAGTGCGGACGGGTGTATCACGGTATGGAAAGGTAGAAAAAATCTATATTTAGCTTTTGAAACTAGGTGAAAATTGAAGATGCGTATTAAATTTTGCGTTTTATTTTTAGTTATGCTGGCAGACGTGGCTTTTTCCCAGTCTGTGATGGAAGCTCTATCCGTAGTTCAATGCGCTTCCGGAGATTTCAGAGGCGTTGGCATTGCGCAAAATGAAAACGAGGCTATTGCTCAAGCTCGTTCAATGATAGCCAGCCAAATAAAGAGTTCCGTTTCTTATAAGTCGGAATCTAAAACAGACCAGCGAATTGTCGCTGGCAAGGAACAGTTGGATTCACGAAATACAATGCGTACTCAGCAGGAGTCTAATCTTTTAAATGCGCAAGATGTTCAGGTAAAAACAAGCATTGTAAAAAGCGGTTCTTATGGCGTGGTAGCTTGTATGAGCCGTACTAATGCGGCAAAGCCTTATGCGGCAAGGCAAATGCGAATAGCCGATTCTCTTTCAATACTTGCTCAAGCGGTTTCTGTTGAAAAAAGCCCCAAAAGCAAAAGGGCGCTTTGGCAAAGAACAAGCGTGTTTTATAGTGAATATTTGGAAAATGATAAAGTTTTACAGAGTTTGGGCCTGCCTTCGGAAAAAAACGAAGAAATTTTGAAGTTATACGAATTTGTGAAATCCGATTATCAAAATTTTTGCTCAAATCAGGAAATATATTGGGCAGGAGCAGATAATTACGGTTCAAAAATCCTGCATTCCAAATTGTCCGGTGATTTTGTGATGAAACCCGGTAAATGTGAAAACGGTTTGCAACTTTCCTTGCTGGATTCCGATGTTCAGTGTGAATACAAAGCTTCGCTCGGTAATTATATGTGTTTATTCAGGCCTATATTAAAGGGAGAATCCTGTGCCGGAGAGGTATTTTTCCAGTTGCCGCTCAATCCGGCTTTATCAATAGCCAGCAAAACACCGCAAGCTGCGGAAAACAAGCTTGAGGTGCGAATCAGAAACGCAGACATCGGAGAGTGGAAACAAGATCTTAAAAAATGGATTTCATCTTGCGCAGAGTAAATGTAAGCGTAATTTTCTATTTTCCAATCCATGCTAGACATTAAAAAAATTCGTGAGAACCCTGAGTTTTACCGTGCAGAAACTCAAAAAAAGAATTCCGGCGTGAGCATAGACTCCGTTCTGGAGCTTGATGTTAAAAGGCGTGAGCTTATTGCAGAAACCGAAAAACTGAAGGCAGAGCGCAATGCGGCATCAAAAAAAATAGGCGAACTTAAAAAGACCGGGCAAAATGCAGACAGTGCCGTTGAAGAGATGCGGATTGTTGGCGACAAAATTTCCGAGCTTGATGCTAAAATACGCCAGATTGACGATGAGCAAACCGATAAGCTGCTCCGCATTCCGAATGTGGCGCACTCCACAACGCCGGAAGGCAGCACCAGCGAAGATAACAAGGTTGTTCGCAGTTGGGGAGAGGAGCGCAAAATTGACTTTGCCGCCCTTGACCACAAGGCTTTGGGCGAAAAACTCGGCATATTTGATTTTGAGCGTGGCGCAAAGATAAGCGGCAGCGGATTTCCGGTTTACAGGGGCTTGGGCGCAAGGCTTGAGCGAGCTCTGATTCAGTGGTTTTTAGATTCTCATCGTGAGCGTTTCGGTTTTGAGGAGGTTATTCCGCCTTACTTGGTAAATCGCAAAACCATGATAGGCACAGGGCAACTCCCTAAGTTTGAAGAGGATATGTATGCCTGCGATAAAAATGACGATTTGTTTTTGATTCCAACGGCGGAAGTGCCGGTTACAAACCTTTATGCCGATGAAATTATCCAGGAGAGCAGTTTGCCCTTGAAATTGTGCGCTTATTCGGCGTGTTTTCGCAGGGAAGCCGGGAGCTATGGCAAGGACACCAGAGGGTTGTTGCGTTTGCACCAGTTTAACAAGGTGGAGATGGTTTATTTTGCCCATCCGGAAAAGAGCTATGAAAACCACGAGGAATTGGTAGGTTTTGCCGAGAAGCTTTTGCAGGAACTGGGTTTGCAGTACAGGGTTGTAGCTCTTTGCAAAGGTGATTTGGGCTTTTCTGCGGCAAAATGCTATGATTTGGAGGTTTTTGCCCCGGTTGAGAAAAAGTGGCTTGAAGTCAGTTCGGTATCCAATTTTGAGGATTATCAGGCTCGCAGAGCCAATATTCGCACGAAAATCAACGGAAAAAACACCTTTGCGCACACCCTGAACGGTTCGGGCCTTGCAACCCCCCGTGTTATGGTTGCTATATGCGACCAGTATCAGCAGGCAAACGGCTCGCTTATTATTCCTGAAGTTTTGAGGAAATATATGGGCGGAATTGAGAAAATTTGAAAGTTTTTGTGCGCAAAGGCAAAATAAATTATATATTTATTATATGCGCGCTTTTATTTTTATATCCGTCTCTCTCTCAATTCTCCTTTCTCCGGCATTTGCGGTACTGGAAATTGACAACGCCCAGCCAAAAGTCGGGGCAAAGCAATGGAAAGTTGTTTTGGACAATACTTGGGCTGGCATGAAAGCTCAAAACATAAAAGAGTGTGAGAGCAAGCCCATTTATAATGGAAAATCGGTAAGAACCGGCTTAATTTGCCGCCCAAAGAGCGAAACTCCTTGGGACGCTGTTAGCGAAGGCATTGGTTATGGAATGCTTTTGGCTTTGTATGCGGACGATCAAGAGACTTTCGATTTGATTTACAAAGCCGGCAAGGGATTTTCGCTGAACTTTTGCCAGGATTGGCATCAGCCTCCTAGCGGCAGCAAGGGAATGAATGATGGAGGGTCTGCGACTGATGCGGATGAAGATATCGCCATCGCCTTAATCTTTGCGGATAAGCTTGTGAAAAAAGGCAAGTGGGCATCCAGTGATATAAATTATGCTGGGGACGCTCAAAGCGCAATTAATTGCGTGTGGGGTTCAATGCAAAGTGGCAAGCTGTGCCCGGGCAATAACTGGTGTCCCGGGTTTAACGTGGGGTATTTTGCGCCTGCATGGTATCGTATTTTTAAGGATTATACTTCAAACCAAAGCCAGAATTGGCAGCTTGCCATAGATGAAAGCTATAATCTTATAGCCCATGCGAACAATACCGGCTATGCCAATGGCATGGTTCCGGACTGGAGTTCATCAAACGGAACTCCCGGCGGCGGTGGCTATAATACCTATCGTGGCGGGCAGGCTTTTTTCAAAGATGCTATCAGAGTTTTGTGGCGTATAGCAAATGATGCTATTTGGTTTGATGAGCCAAGAGCGAAGGCTTTTTTAACGAATTCATTGAATTTTATAAACAGCAAAGGCGGTCCGAATGCGGCGAACTTCTATGATTTGAACGGGAGCCTTATTCCTGCAGATGACAAATGGACTGAATTTAACGACCAAAATAACTCAAATACCTGGCGTTGGCGCAGGGAACACAGCCATTTGACAGTGGGGCAGTGGCTAACGGCGGCTATGGCTGTTGGCACAGACAAAGATAAAATCGCTTGGAGCAGTAAAATGGCAGAATTCTATGATTGGGAAAACAAGGTTAGTTTCTTTGGCAATGCAGTTGACCCAAAAGGCGGTCAAGAAGACACTTTACACAATGAAATGTATTTTGACCAGTTTTTGGCTTGGTTTGGCGTTAGCTTAATGAGCGGAACCTGGGTGAATGTAGTTGAGCTTTTGGATAATCCTGTGGCAAATGTGGAAGGAATAACTACACAGCCATGGCCTGATTCCTCTCCAATCATGGCAAAAAGCAACAGGCGGCACAGCATTGAAATAAATCAAAATTCGGGCATTCTTCACTTGCTATCCACGGCTGAGGTTTCATGGAAAATCCACAATTTGCAAGGGAAGCTTCTTTTTAGCTCAAATTCAAAGGAATGCTCCTGGAATAGCGGAAATTTCAAAGGAACAGTGGTTGTCAGCGCGAATTCGGAGAGAAAGCTCATAGCAATACGTTAAATTGGCATGCTTTTTGCATTCCAATAGGTATGATTCGTTCTCTTTACACCGCAGCTACTGGTATGAAGGCTAACCAGACCTATGTGGACACCATTGCCCATAACCTCTCCAACGTGAACACTCTGGGCTACAAAAAGCAGCAGGTTGAGTTTGAAGACCTGATTTACCAGAATTTGCAACGCCCCGGCGGTGAAATGGAAGATGGCAACCGTGCTCCGGTTGGCATAGAAGTTGGTCTTGGTTCACGGGTTATTGCCCTGAGCCGCTCATTTTTGCAGGGTAATTTAGAGCAAACCGGCGAGGACACACATGCCGCTATAGCAGGAACAGGATTTTTCCAAGTACGCCTCCCTGATGGGGAAATAGGTTATACGCGCAACGGCGCATTTAAAAGAAATGATGAAGGCTACCTAACAACAAGCCAGGGCTATCTCTTAGATCCTCCTATAAACATTCCTGATGATGCCATGTATTTGGTGATATCGGAAGCCGGAGAAGTAACTTGCGACAGGCCGGGAAAGACGGACTCCGATTTTTTAGGGCAAATTGAACTTGCGAGATTTATAAACCCGGCCGGTTTAACAGCTAACGGCGGAACAATTTTCAGGCAAAGCGAAGCCAGCGGAGCGCCGATAATAGGTATCCCGGGCGAAGAAAACTTTGGTCCGTTGAGAAACCAGTTTGTGGAAAGCTCAAATGTGCAAATGGTAGAAGAAATGGTGGGCATGATAGTAGCTCAAAGAGCTTACGAAATAAGTTCCAAAGCCATAACCACAAGCGATGAAATGCTGCAAACTGCTAATAATTTGAAGAGGTAATGTAGAGTTTAATCCTTAATTGAGAATGGAGAATTGAGAATGAAGAATAGGGTAAATTTAAATGCAAAAAGAACTGATTTGTGGAATAATTCTCAATTGATGTTAGCATTAATATTAGCCCTTTGTAGCTCAGTCTTCGCTAATCATGTTACTGTTGCGCTTAGAGCTCAAGCTACGATTGAACCCGGAGTTATTCGCTTGGGACAGATTGCGGAAATTAATGGAGATAAGGTTCTTGTAGATAAAATTTCAAATTTGGAAGTAGGAAAGATTTCGGAGCCTGGGAGAAAGACTAGAGTTACGGAAAATGCCGTAAAAGGCTTCTTTATCAAATCGATTGCAGACAGCAAAAATGTGGTTTTTAACGGAGCTAAGTTTAGTGATGTAACTGCTAGTGCCGGGCGTGTATCTGCTGATTCTTTGAAGGTTCTTTTGCTTAAGGAAGTTCGTTCGCAAATGGCGGCAAATTTGCAGGAAGATAAGGATTGGAAATTTGAGGCGCCTAAGATGCCGAGCTTAACTACACCGGAGCGAGGCGGCAGAATTCTGGTAAATCTTTCCCCGCAATTTTCAGGGGCAGGGCAGGAGATGTCCGTGATTCGGATTTTTGACGGAAATAAAATGATTTCAAAACATAATGTTCCTTTTATAGTGCGACGTTTTGAGCACGTGGCAGAGCTGAAAAATTCCGTTCGCAAAGGAGAAATGATAGGAGCAAAGGATTTTGAAATGATATGGCAGGAGACAACTTTTCAAAAGAGAAAAGTCATAAAAAAAGCAGAAGAGGCAATTGGCAGAACAGCTATTCGCGCATTGAGGGCAGGAGAGCTTTTGGTGGACAATTCTTTGGAAACTCCTTATGCGGTTAAGGAAGGCGACGTGGTTAAGCTTTTTGCCAAATTCGGCGAATCTGTTGTTCAAATAAACGCAATAGCTCAGAAAAGCGCATTCAAGGGGCAAACAATTTCCGTGAAAAATATGGATACCGGAAAAAATATACTTGCTACGGTATCAAAATCGGGTGAGGCTTGGGTTAATTGAGTTTCCCGTGTTTTCTGAATAGATGTCTATAAAAAGTTCCAAACCCTTTGAAGAGTCTCTTTCTTTCTGCTTTGTTGAAAATTGCCATTGTTCCTTGCTGAATTAAATATTTAGGACGCAGGTAAAATTTTCTGCGCGCTCTGTCGCAAAAATCCACAAGGTCTTGCGATGAAAGTCCGGGGCGATGTATGGTTGTGCGGTGGTAGCCGTCTTTGTCCAGCCATTGATTGTAGTCTTTACTGCTCAATGCGCCGCTTTCCAAAGCTTCTCTGTATGCGGATGTGCCGGGATAAGCCATTATGGGGTAAAATTGCGCTGTGTTGGGAGAGAGTTTTTTTGCGAATTTCAATGTATCTTCCAGAGTTTCTTTTGTATCGCCGGGATTGCCAACCATAAAACAACCGTGAACAAAGATTCCGGCTTTTTTTGCGGACTTCATAAAGGGAATGGCTCCGTCCAGCCTTAAACCCTTGCGAACACTGTTCAAAACATCAGCATTTGCAGATTCAAAACCAACGCACATTTCACGACATCCGGCTTGCTTCATAAGCATGAGCAAATCTTCGGGGACATCTGCCCGTGCGTTGCAACTCCATGTAATTTTCAATTTGCGGGTCAAAATTTCTTCGCAAATAGCTTTTACATTTTCCTTGTCTGCGGTGAAAGTGTCATCTTCAAAAAATATTTCGCCCAGATCTTTGAAGTTTTCTTTTATATACTCAAGTTCATCCACAACATCTTTTGGTTCTCTTTTACGGTAAGCATGCCCGTTCATGGTTTGCGGCAAAACGCAATATGTGCAGCGATAAGGGCATCCTCGTCCGGCGAGAATTACCACGAGTGGGTTTAAATTAGCTCCGTAAAAATATTTTTTATAGCAGGAGTACAGGTGTTTATGGTAAGTTTTGCTAACCCATGGAAGTTCGGTAAGGTTTTGAATCTTTTGCCCTTCAGGTTGAAAGTTAGTTTCTCCGCTTGAGGTTCGCCATGCAAGCCCTGCAATCTCAGGCAAATTTTTCTCCCCATCTCCGCGCAGGTGCCTTATTAGAGTTCTTATTGTGTAGTCTGCTTCTCCGATTATGCAAAAGTCCAGAGCGGGCTCAAGGCTTAAGGTCTCCAGCGGTTCTGCGCTTACATGAGTTCCCATTAGAGCGACAGGCTTTTGAGTTTTTTCTTTGACGGCTTTTGCAAATTCCAAATCGTTTATTATGCTTGGAGTGGAGGTTTGGCAAACAGTTAAATCCGGCGCAAAATTCTTTAATTTTTGAAGAACATCCTCTTTAGCCAAGTCCATTGTAGGAGCATCCAGCAGCAAAATCTCATTTCCGTCTGCTTCTGCGGTTCCGGCGGCGTAAGAGAGGAACATGGGGTAATAAAGCGTTCCGGACTTCGCAACGCCCGGGCTGCGAGACTCCCTGCTGAATCTAGGAAAATAAGGTGGATTGATAAAAGCCGCTTTCATTGGAGGGTAATGTAGAAATTTTTTTGCTATATTGCCGTTAATGCCAAATTGTATTAACTTCAATGAAGCCCCGTTTTTAGGGAGCGAGTTTGAGCATATAAAAGATGCCATAGACTCCAAGCATATAAGTGGGGGAGGCAAGCACACTGAGCTGTGTAACGGCATTTTGGAGAAAATAACCGGAACAAAAAAATCTTTGCTCACGCATTCCTGCACTGCTGCATTGGAAATGAGCGCATTGCTTTTAAATATTGAACCGGGGGATGAGGTAATTTTGCCTAGCTATACATTTTCTTCTACCGCAAACGCATTTGCCTTGCGTGGAGCAAAATTGGTATTTGTAGATATAAAAAGCGATACTCTGAATTTGGATGAAAATTTGCTGGAGCAAGCTATCACAAAAAAAACAAAGGCTATAATTCCCGTGCATTATGCTGGGGTTAGCTGTGAAATGGATAGCATTCTTGAGCATAAAATTGCGGTTGTTGAGGATGCGGCACAGGCAGTTGGCAGTTATTACAAGGGGAAGCCGTGCGGCGGCATTGGCGATTTGGGTTGTTATTCTTTTCACGAAACAAAGAATATATCTTGTGGAGAAGGCGGTGCTTTGCTCATAAACAACGAGCGTTATGTTGAGCAGGCGGAGATAATTTTAGAAAAAGGCACGGATCGCAGCAAGTTTTTCAGAGGACAAGTTGATAAATATACCTGGGTTGGATTGGGCAGTTCCTATTTGCCAAGCGATATGCTGGCCGCTTACCTGTATCCGCAATTGCAAAGTGTTGAGCAAATAAATGAACATCGTATTGAGTTGTGGAATAATTATCATAAAAATTTTGAAGGGTTAAATATAAAAAGGCCATTTGTTCCAGAACACTGCAAGCACAATGCTCATTTGTATTATTTGCAGTTCAATTCTTTGGAAATGCGAAATAAGTTCATTGAATTTATGGACAGCAAAGGCATTATGTGCATATTCCATTACGTACCTTTGCATTCTTCACCTGCAGGCAAGAAATACGGCAGGGTTGCCGGTTCAATGGAATGTACCGATAATGCGTCAGATACTTTGGCAAGGCTTCCGCTTTTTTACGGAATGAGCTTGGAGGCACAAAGTAAAATTATAGATTGCGCAAGGAGTTTTTTGGCAAAGTTATGAAAGCAATTCTTAAATATATATACAGAAACCTTTGCGGAAAGCTCTATTCTTTTGAGAGGCGTTTTGCAAAAGAGCAGC
>Ga0209755_10004669_pt1 | contig 16045 bp, 15 predicted proteins | sample TergutCo191P1_FD_187301 | JGI IMG/M metagenome (GOLD analysis project Ga0209755, IMG submission 187301) | Cornitermes sp. P1 segment gut microbial communities from Petit-Saut dam, French Guiana - Co191P1 (SPAdes) (version 2) | ecosystem: Host-associated > Arthropoda: Insects > Digestive system... | reverse complement strand
CCAGTCTTCTAACCACTTTGTTTTTTCTTCTTTGCTGTAGTGCATAGTTCCCTCCGGGGTTTGGTATATTCCGGAAGTTTACGCTGCTTTTTTGGATACCGCTAGAAGTGGTTCTTTTGACGGTTACGATAAAGAGGGCAACGTCGTCTGTTACTTCAAATTTCCCTCTGATTTTAGAATCCGCATCCCCAAGGTTATTCTCAATTATAACCCGGATTGGGGCATAGTCCGCCTTGACAAAAATGGAAACAAAACCCTGCATCTTGTCCGGGAGACCAAAGGCAATATTGATGCCGATCGCTTACGCTTTCCCAATGAACGCCGCAAGATTATCTGCGCCAAAAAGCACTTCAAAGCGCTCGGTGTAAGTTATCGTCAAATTACCGATGAAGTAGATGAATGGTGGCTAGATGATGGGGAAAATCAATAAACTGGCGGCAGCGCAGAATTTGCTGGGTGCAAAGGCGGTTTTACAGGCCCTAAAAACCCGTTTTCCCCAGAAAGGCAGACATAAATCAAGCGAAAGGGCACCTATGCCTCCCAACGAGGAAGCGCCCCAGTTATAAAAGAACTGTTCTTTCATGGATATATGTTTGCCAAAAAGAGGAACTGGTTTGGGTTTTTGGGAAATTGTGTTTACAAAAAAACAGAACTAATTCGACTCTTTTGTAAATTGTGTTTGGTAAAAAACAGAACCAATTCTGCTCTTTTGCAAATTATGTTTGTAAAAGAGCAGAACTAATGGAGCTCTGGGAGAAGCAGGTTCTCAAAAAAGGATAACTATGGTTACTTTCTTGGGGAATTCTGTTTCCGAAAAGAGGAACCATTGAGGCTTTACCCCCCCCCCCCCCCCGCAGACAGCAAAGCCGCATTCAGCGGCCCACTGTCTGCAAAAAGGGCCTTAGTACCCCTTAACCCCCAAAGGGCAAGGCTCCCCAGATATTCCCGATAAGTATACCGGTGAAGTTACCGATGATGACGCCGTAAAGGGCTACAAGAATACCGGGAACAATTAACTTGTTCCATTTCATTGTGGCGCACAATGCGGCAACGGTCGGGGGGCCGCCGATACATGCGTTGATACATGCCATCATATTCTCAAGGCGCCATTTGAAGAACCTTCCTATCGAGAATATGACCAGACAGCAGATGATAAATGCCATGATATACGCCAAAAGTACTATCAGGCCGGAGGTAAGGATTAACTGTAAGTCCGCGGTCGTGCCGATTGTTACGAACCAGACGAGCATGAGCATGGTGCCCATTTCTGTCGAGCCTTTTAGGTTGCCCAAAAACTTGGGGAACAGTGTTGCAAGGATTGTCGTGATAATGGTCATGAGAATCCAAATGCTGCCGAACATCTGCCCAATTACAAAGGGTACGCCCTGAATCGAATTTACCTGGCGGGCTATCAGTGTGGATGCCCCAAAGATCATCAGTGCAACCATAAGGGACTGGAAAATGCCGATCATATCAATTTGTTTCTGGTTTTGATCCGTTCCTTCCTGGGCAAATGCTTCCATGCTTTCTTCGTTTGCGCCGTAACGGAAATTCTTCTTGAAGAAGTTCATCTTGTACATCGCGTTCAAGAAAAGGACCATTACCCCGACAAAGAAGTTGCCTACAATTGTTATGCCGAACAAAAACTCCGGCGACAGGGCAAAAATCTGCGAAAGTGCGACTACGTTTACTGTTCCGCCGATAAATCCGCCGGTTTGCGCGGCTGCATATTCCCTAATTCCTTCAACATTCGCCCATACAACCGGAATGAGCAGTGCAGAGAAAAAGGCGGCAACTGCTATTATGTTATAAATAAGCAGCATTTGACCGGATTCTTTTATGATCCTTCTCAAGTCCGATTTAAACAGCATGAGCGGTATGGCCAGCGGCAGCAATACGCCGCTTGTCGCCGCATATACAGGCGATGTAAACGGAATAACCCTTATATTGGCCAGAATCATCCCGATTAAAATACAAAGCACAAAGCTGCCTATGGTCGTTGCCCACTTCCACTTCCTCTCCATCGATACCGATATTCCTACTACGGATATAACAACCATCCACATCAATACCGTATCTTCCCCGCGAATCAATGACTCCATACCACTCCTCCGTTGCGTTTAGTTTGTTTCTATCGTCTAGTTAACCAAAAAATCAAAATAAGTATCCGGGTATGGCTCACCAGATAAGGTATAATGCCACCATTCCGTCTCATAGGCCGCAAAACCGGCGCTTTCCATTGCTTCACGTAATATCAGCCTTGTGTCTGCCTGTTCCCGCGTAATCAGCGGGGAGCCGTGCATGGAGGCTTCGCCAAAAAAGTCAAAGGCTGTCCCCATGTCCAAATCCCTTCCTGTCATCATATCGGTAAGGGTTAAGTCAACGGTGCTTCCCCTGGAATGTGAGGAACGCTCGGCGATAAAGCCGTCCGGAATAATACGGCTTTTGCATATATCCGGGTAAAAAAACGCTTTTGTCAGCGTATCATGTACATCCCCCGCCCATCGTACAAAATGGTTTACGGCAGCCAGGGGGCGGTAGGCGTCAAAAACCTTTAAGATTAATCCCTTTTTGTACATTTCCCGTGCCGCTTTTTCCAGTTGGACTGCCGCCGGTTCTGTGGTAATGGCAACGGGCCTCAAATACCCGTCAATGGGGGTGCCGACACAATTATATGAAGTATAATAACGAATGTCTAAAAGTATATATGGTACAATGTCTGTTAAGTAAACAAAGCCTTTGGGCAGCGTTTCCTGGATTACCTCTGCCAATGGAATTTGCCTTTTTGCAAAAGATCCCATTTCAGTCTGCATTTTTCTCAAAACTCCTTAATATACTATAATATTTTATGATGCTAGAATTATATAAATTGGCCGTTTTGTCAACCAGTGGTGTCAGGACATCTAGCCAGGAATATAGTATGGCTCATTCCGATTGACTATTCGCAATTAGTGTGGTGGAATATTTTGATGAAAAAATTAACCGTTTACAGCATGGCTGCCGTTATGCTTGTGCTGGTATTCGCCTCTTGCAGGTCTACCCCTCCGTCCTGGATGGATGATACCTGGAAACCGTCTGCGGAACATTTTGAGTCAATACGCAGGGGGCCGTGGATCCAGGAAGGAAACACAAATTATCGGGTTTATATCGCCCATGAAAATCAAACCATCTATATAACAGGGCAGGAAAGCCGGTGCAGAGAAGACTGGAGGGACAACTTTTCTTTGTGGACCCGCAGGGGGCCGACAGCTTCCTGGTTTGGGCAGATACGGGTACATGCGGGTTTTCTTAGGCAATACGAAAGCGTACGGACCACATTGCTGGAATTAAGTGCATACTATACTGATTATGCGATTCGCCTTTCCGGATACTCATTGGGCGCGGCATGGCTGCAAATATTTATGCAGGATGTGCTTCACAAGTGGCCCGAAAGGGACATTAAAGCGATATTTTATGCGCCGGCAAATCCCTGGCGGTGTCTGCCCATACGATACAGAAGGTTGTTAAGGGAACGAACCATTTTTGTCTATAACCGATGGGATTTTATAACAGGTATGACGTTTTTGGGTTTCTTCCGATACGGCCAAAATATTCGTTTGGGAAGGGTATGGCGGATGCGGCCAAATCAGCATCATCCATACCAGATTATCAGGGGATTGCAGGAATGGGAATTAAGGAATACTCCTGAAGATTTGAATATTGAAAACGCCCCTTTAAGTCAAGGCGAATATGATATATACTGACGCATGATCATTGGCCTTCGCCATAAGCATGTTCACACACTTCTTTTAATTTTTCTCGCTGTTTTTATTATGTCCTGCGCCACCCGGCCTCCTCCTGTAGTTATTGAACCAGAGCTCCCCGTATTACCCATAGAGCCCGCCGATCCCGTTGTTATAACCATTTACAGGCCGTTCCTGCTGGATGAAGAAGAGCCCGCAGAACCTTTTGAGCGTGCACTTTGGAATATCAAAATGAATACTCAGCTTTTCGAAAGGTATTTTAAAGAGGGTGCGGCTGTTGCTGCCGGACGCGGCTTTGCGGGTACGGAGAATATAATAGTAAGGGGGAGAGCCTTCATCGGCGGAAACGAATTTCGGGTAACGTACGACCTGGCAAATGCCGCCATAGCCGGAAGAAATATTTTTTATATCCCGTTTTTTCTTGAAAACCTGACAAACGGCGTTTCCCGTCATGCAGGGCTTCTTTGGAGTCCCATGGATGAGCAGTCCGGGATTCTCCTTTCTTTTGATGATGAGTATTGGGACGCATGGCGGCGGAATTTCGACCTTTTTGACAGGTATGGCGCGCGGGTTACTTTTTTTGTCCAGGGCAGGTTTGAACCGGAAGCCTTAACCGAAGTTGAGCTTTTTTCTCTGGAAGCCCTCGACCGCGGCCACGATCTGGGCTTTCATACCATAAATCATCAGGATTTAAGAAGGGTCTCGCGGGAAACATTTTACGCCGAAACAATTGAAGCTGCCGAGGTGTTTTTACAGGCCGGAATACCCTTCAGCTCTTTTGCCTTTCCTTTCGGGTTTTCAGAGCCGTGGATGCATGAGTCCCTTGCGCCGTTCTTCCCGTTTATCAGGGGCTATGGCCGCAATATCCGTTTTCTGGATACCAGGTCAATAAGCCGCGGCTATTTTGTTTCAACAGCAATCGACAATATCGTATTTCCGGACGAGACCAGGTTTAGAAACGACATACGCCTGATCCTGCTTGCGGCAAAGTTCATCGGGAACATTATTGTTCCGTTCACAACGCATGATATTGCTGACGCGGTTCAATGGGGTATCACTCCGGGGAGGCTGGAATTTCTGCTTCGAACAGCCCGGGATCTGAGATTAAACTTTTATACATATCACTGCTTAATATTGCTTTCTGAGGGTAAATAGGGAATAATTAAATTAGTGAAAAATCTTTATGGTGTTACCCCCTGGGGAGCCTGGTTTGTTGATGTATTGGAGAGCTATCAAATGGGCTCGCGCCTTGACAGGGGCAGAACCTATGCCAATACCGGCAGGGTGCTTTCCCTGCTGCTTACTTCAGGACGTGCGCTTGCCAGGGTCGAGGGTAATTTTCGTCCTTTTTACCGGGTGGAGATAAGTTTCCCCCCCCTGGAAGAAGCGGCTCAGGTTTACAGAATGATCCGGAATGATCCGTCTCTTTTGGCCCACATTGCCGCCGGTGAACTGCCGGAAACTTTTTTGCAAAGGCTGAAAGAGCAGGGCATTGACCTTATTCCCCCGCGCTGGAGTGATATGAAGCGCTTTTGCTCCTGTCCGGACGAAAATGACCCGTGCAAACACATGGCCGCACTTTATTACATTATCGCCAAGGAAATAGACGCAGACCCCCATGTGCTTTTTCGGCTGCGGGGCATGGATCTGTCAACGCGGTTTGGGAGGGCGGCTGTTCACAAAATTACGCCGCCCTTTACAGTAAAATGCATGGTTGAAGAAAAAAAGTCGGCGCAAAAAAAGCCCAAGCCAAAGAAGCCAAAAGTTGAGCCGATTTCTCTTGAAGAAATTCCCCATTGCGCGGAGCTTATCACTGCGCTGCTTCCGTCCTCGCCGCCGTTTTACACCAGGGATTTTACAATGGTTATGGCGGAGTTTTACCATCAATGTGCCCATTACCAGGCATGGGAATCGGTTGAGACTGAAATAAATTCTGAAATGGAACATAATTTTTCCCGGTCGGTCTGGACGCTTGTCTGCCCCAAGCCCGCGCCGGGGTCTGAAGTTTTTCTGGATGCAAGGGACATAAACGGGGAGGTAAGGAGCTTAACTGTTTACGATGCCTTTGAACATTTTGTGCAGTTCTCTTCTGAAGACGGAACAGCATCGTACAGTTTTCTTTTTTATCTTTTCAAGTTTCTGAATTTACTTTGTTCTTCCGGCGCTTTTATTCCCTACATTCTTGCGACAAGCGGAACACTTGAAATCATCTGGCGGCCTTTTGAAACCCTGCCGTCAGTTGCCGGCATGCTTGAGGCTCTTGCAGTGCGCGAAGGGGGCTCGCTTGCCGGACTGCGTGCCCTGGAACGTGACCCGTCAATTTTGTACAGGCCGGGTTTTGTTTCCGGCATGCAAATATTAACGGGCCGCAGTGTTGTTGACCTTATTGCTGCCGCTTTTTTGACTGAGTGGGTTCACAAGAGGATGCTTGCTTTTAATGGAAGTTTTAACAAGCATGGCGCGGGAAATGAATACCGGGAATTGCTGGGCATGTTTTTCAGCGGGGCATCCATTGACATTTCTTCCCCGGCCCGGCGCAGTCTGCCGGCGGCCATAGACCGCTGGCTTTCTGTACTGCATATCAACTTCGCCGCGTATCGTTACAGCCTGACAATAAGGGAGCCGCGGCTCAGGGAAGACGGAGAGGGATTTTATTTTTCCCTTTCCATGGAAGTGCAGATTGAGGAGAGCGGCAAAATAAGAAGGACATCCATTTCAAGATGCAGGAAAGTGGACATGCTCCGTGCGCCGATAGCCCTGTCCAATTATCTTCCGGAGATTCGGGAACTTGTCTCGTCAGCTCCGGAGGCGCTCCGGACGGTGCAGCTTTCAGAAGCCAGGCTTGTTGCGTTTCTTGATTCCGCAGCTCCCCTGCTTACCCGTCTGGGCATGACAATCAATCTTCCTCGATCTCTGGCCAAGGAATTAAAACCCCGCCTTGTAATTAAGGGAAGCCCCAGTGCCTCCTCGCTTGTGCACTACCTTGATTTGGAAGCGCTGCATGATTTTGAATGGCAGATAGCGATAGGCGACACTGTTATGAGTCTTGCGGAATTTAAAAGCCTGGTCAAGGAAAAGCGGGAGCTGGTGCGTTTTAATGACGGCTTTCTTAAAATGTCGCCGGAAGAGTTTTCGCGGCTTTTAAAACGCGCAAAAAACACCGCGCCAAACCTTAATGATTTTTTAAAAGCGTATTTTTCCGGCGATACTGTTCTGGCGTTTGATGCCCGCGAAATCATTGACAATCTTTTCCGTGAACATGATTACCCTGTTCCCGCAGCCCTTAAAGCGGAACTGCGGCCCTATCAAAAGCGGGGCTATAACTGGGTTTGTTCCCTTTTGCTTTCCGGCTTTGGCTGTATTCTGGCAGATGACATGGGACTTGGCAAAACCGTCCAGTCCATAGCCGTACTGCTCAGGTTTAAGGAAGAAGGCTTTTTGGACAAAGCGGCGGAGGGATACCACGGCTGTCTTATCATTGCTCCTGCGACACTGCTTAACAACTGGGAAAAAGAGTTTTCCCGCTTTGCCCCTTCCATAAATGTATCACGCTATCATGGCCATAACCGTATTCTCAACAGAAACTACGATGTATTTCTTACGACATATCAAACAGCGGTTCGGGACGCGGCAAAACTCAAAAGTATTGCTTTCTCCCTGCTTATTGTGGACGAGGCGCACTTGATGAAAAACGCCGAAACCCGCCTTGCCAAAACGGTGAAGCAGGTACGCTCCCAATACCGCCTTGCGCTTTCGGGGACTCCGGTAGAAAACCGCCTTGAAGATTTGCGTTCCCTTTTTGATTTTATTCTGCCCGGTTACCTGGGAAACGCCGCGGATTTTAAAAAGCAGTATCGCATCCCCATTGAAGTAATGCGCAGCCGCGAGCAGGCGGATATTCTGCAAAGAATTACTTCCCCGTTTCTTTTGCGCCGCCTTAAAACTGACAAAAAGATTATCGAAGACCTGCCTGAAAAAATTGTCGCCAACGAATACGCTGTGCTGGAAAAAGAGCAGGCCGCGCTGTACGAAAGCGTTGTCGCTGAATCCATACGAAAGTCGGAAAAAAGCGACCCCGAAGAACGCATTGCCCTGATTCTCTCGCTGCTTACTTCCTTAAAACAAATCTGCAACCACCCGCGTGTATTTGACAAGGAAAGCCCTGCTGTTTCGGCACTTTCCGGAAAAGCCCAGCTTCTCATCACCCTTTTAAGGGAAATGCTGACAAACCGGGAAAAGATCCTTATTTTTAGCCAGTACGTGGAAACCCTGGACTGCCTTGAGCGGATCATAAAAAGGGAGCTGGGCGAGGCGGCGCTTGTTTACCACGGCAGCCTGGGGCAAAATGCCCGCACCGAAATCATCAACCAGTTTCAAAGCGATCCTTTGGCGCGTATTCTCCTTGTCAGTTTGAAAGCGGGCGGTCTGGGACTTAACCTGACAGCGGCAAGCCGGGTGATACACTACGACCTTTGGTACAATCCGGCGGTGGAAAACCAGGCTACAGACCGGGCCTTCCGCATAGGCCAGAAACGCACCGTGTTTGTTCACCGGTTTATCACAAAAAACAGTTTTGAGGAAAAAATAGACGCAATGATTTCCAGCAAGCAGGAACTTGTTGACATGACCATTACGTCCGGCGAGTCCTGGCTTGCGCGGATGAGTCATGAGGAATTGAAGTCTTTGTTTGACAGGTAGATTGTTGTGCGCTGTTGGGTAAAATTACCTTACAAGGAGTTACCATGAATAAATTTACCTTTATGATTTTCGCTATTTTCGTATCGCTGCATCTTTTGGGCTGTAGAACCCTGGAAAAAGAAACAGGTATGGAAATAATCCCTGAATTCAATAACTTACGCTGGAGCGATTTTCACTCTGAAATCAAAGAGGCGCACATCCATGATGAAATAGTCATAATGTTTGAAACAAGAAATATACCTGAAAATGAAATTGTTTATGTCGAAATATGGGAACAGACTGATAACGTATTAATGGATTTTATCGAACGTCTGCAGGGAACGGTAAAAAATAATGCTGTTCAGATACAGTGGACTATTGGGCTTGACTTCAACAATGAAGGTGCGAATTTTAATCAGGAAATAGAACGTAACCGCTACACAATTGTTGACCTGGTTTTTCTGGTAAAACATGAAGACCAAATTATATCAAGCGGCTTGTTGGCTGTATTGGGATTAATGAATATACAAGTGCTGTGCGGCGAAACACGTGAGCCCCGGCGAAATATAGACTTGGTCGTAATCAGTCCAGTCAATGAACGGATATATGCCAGAACTGATGGTGATGGATGGGCGAGAATAAGGAATTTAAGAAGAATCGGGCATTATATGGTTTTCGCTAATGAATAATGCTGCGGGGATGCGTTGGGCAGCAAAAATTGCTGCCCAACATTGTTTGAGCAGGGCTTTTTATGGCTGTTCCTGAATCTCTCTCAAAACATCCTGAATGGACACGTTTTTTTCACGCGCGATTTTGGCGACATCTTCGTGCTCGGGTTTTGATTTTTTCACGCCGAATCCGCAGGCGGTTTTTATTCTTACGGCTCCGTATTTTGTCTGTGCTTCCGACTGTTCCCTTTGCAGTGTGTAACGGCGTATTGTGTTTTCCCTGATTCCGAGTGTGGTTGTATGCTTGAAAATAAGCGATACCATTTTGTCCTTTGCTTCACTGCGGCACATGCAGTTAAAGCTTAAGGCGGCGCGGCCTTTTTTCATGACTATCGGCACAGTCCATACATCAAGCGCGCCTTCGTCAAACAGGAGCTGCTGCGCGAATGTTACGGCTTCCGGCGTCATGTCATCAAGGTTACATATAAGCTCGGTAACTTCTTCATTGCCGCCTGCCGTGTTCCCGATAAAGGCGCGGACGCAATTTGCCTTCTCAAAATCTTTTTTTCCCATGCCGTATCCGACTTTGGTGACAGTCAATACCGGCATTGTGCAGAATTCTTTCGCAAAATGTTTTAGTAACGCAGCCCCTGTCGGCGTGCAAAGTTCGCCTTTTATTTGATCATTGTACATGGGGACATTTTGCAAAATGTGGGCAGTTGCGGGAGCCGGTACAGGCAAAACGCCGTGGGAACAGCGGACATGGCCTGAGCCGGTATTAACCGGAGAAGCCAAAATGGTGTCGGGTGCAAGTTCTTCCATTAACATGCAAACACCTACAATGTCTGCAAGGGCGTCCATTTCCCCTACTTCGTGAAAGTGTATTTTGTCTACCGGAACGCCGTGCGCATGGCTTTCTGCTTCGGCTATCAGTTTGTAAACTTCAAGCGCGTTCTTTTTTACTGCATCCGAAACATTCAAATGACCGATTTGATGTTCAATGCCGTGATAACTGCTGTGGTCATGATGGTCGTGTTCATCATGCGAATGTTCGTGATGTGAATGCTCATGATGGTGGTCATCGTGCAAATGTTCATGATCGTCATGAGTGTGTTCATGGTGATGATGATCATGTTCGCCGTGCGTGTGGTTATGGTGATCTGAATGGGCATCTTCTTCCTTTCCGTTTATTACAACTCTTATATGTGTTCCGGTTATGCCGCATTTTACGGATGCCTGCGCGCTTACAAGTACGCCGGGAATACCAATGCCATTCAGCCTGTTCAGGAAGTCTTTTGGATTGTTATGCAGTTCAAGCAAGGACGCCATCAGCATGTCGCCGGCAGCGCCCATGTTACATTCAAAGTAAAGTGTTTTCATTTTGACCTTATGGTATATCCTTACTGATGGTTGATCATGCTTGCCAAATAACCGCCGCCGAATCCGTTGTCGATATTGCAGACGCAGACGCCTGAGGCACAGGAATTAAGCATGGTTAAAAGCGCGGACAATCCGTGGAACGAAGCGCCGTAGCCTACGCTTACAGGAACGGCAATAACCGGGCAGTCAACCAGGCCGCCGATAACGCTGGGCAGTGCGCCTTCCATTCCGGCTACCGCGACAATGGCCCGTGCGCTCATGACAACATCAAGCCGCGATAACAGCCGGTGAAGTCCGGCAACGCCGACATCGTACACGCGGACAACCTCGTTGCCGAGAGCTTCGGCGGTGAGCGCGGCTTCTTCCGCTACATGCAGATCGCAGGTGCCGCCGGTAGCGACTACAATTTTCCCGATGCCGTCGGGCTTGGGCATTTCGCCGATTATTCCGACACGCGCCCGCTCGTGGTATTTTAACGACGGAATATTTTTTTGTACCTTTTCGGCTATGTCAGGCAGGAGCCTTGTTGTCAGAATCAGGGGCTGGCCTTTGTCAAGAAAAGCTTTTGAAATACCTGTGATTTCTTCCGCTGTTTTGCCCTCTCCGTAAATTATTTCCGGAATACCCTGGCGCAATGCGCGGTGGTGGTCGGGTTTGGCATAGCCCAAATCTTCAAAAGGTTCCATACGCAGTTTTAACATTGCGTCTTCCGGCGACATCGCCCCTTCCTTCACTTTCTTTAAAATGTCCAAAGTTCCCTGTTTGCTCATAATGTCTCCTTATGATAATTTTGTTTTGCACAGCCAAAGACTGCACTGTTATTGTGTTATAATCGTATGAAACTACGTTTCATTCCGTCCTTCCAAATCCAGAAGGACGGTCGGGAAATACGGTTTAATTTCCTTAATAACATCAAGGCGTTTTTCCAGCAGTGTATTCATCTGGTTTTTCGGGAATTGCAATTTTGCGGCTTCGCCCATTACCCTGACGCGAAAATCAGTAAAGCCAAACGCGAATAAGGCTTCTTCCGCTTTTTCCACGCGGTGCAGCAATTCCTTTGTGATTGCGCGTCCCGGAGGTATGCGTGTTGCAAGGCAGGCGTAGGCGGGTTTGTCCCAGGTGGGCAGTCCCGCTTCTTTTGAAAGACGGCGCACATCGTCTTTTGTGATGTTACATTCCCGCAAGGGCGAGCGGACGGACAGTTCTGTCAGGGCTTTCATGCCGGGGCGGTCGGAGGCGTCATCGGAAGCGTTTGTCCCGTCGATAATGAGCGGGATTCCGTCCGCGCGCGCCTGGGCGCACAATGCCCCGAACAAGACCAGTTTGCAAAAGTAACAGCGGTCAGGCGGATTGGCGGTTACCTGCGCGTCGGCCAAAACGTCCTTTTCCAACACGGTTATTTCCGTCCCAATATGAGATGCCACATGGAGCGCGTCTTTTAGCTCAAACTCCGGCTGGAATACTGTTTTTGCGTAATAGGCTTTTACTTTTGCGCCGTAACGCACGCCCGCATACAACAAATACGATGAATCCACGCCGCCTGAAAAACCAAGTGCCACCACCGGGTTTTCTTTAAAAAATTGTTCCAATGTCATAGAATTACCTCCTTGTTCTTTTTGGCTGTCATATTAGTCAACCATAACGATTTTCCGGCCATTAACCTCTGTTACAGAAGATCTTATTCCGTAAACAACAGAAATCGCTTCTTCCGTAATAATTGACTCATCGCCGTATCTAAAAACTACGCCATCCCGCATCAACAAAAATTTATTGCAGTAACGCAGTGCAAGATTCAGATCATGGATAACAATAAATACACTTATATTTCGTTCCTGTGCAAGCCCCTGTATAAGAGACAGCATCTCATGCTGGTTTTTCGGATCAAGATTGCTGGTTGGTTCGTCCAAAAGCAGCAGTTTTGGCTGCTGGACAAGCGCCCGTGCCAGCATCACTTTTTGCAGCTCGCCGCCGGAAAGTTCGTCCATGTACCGCAGCTTAAAGTGCGCGAGGCCCAATTGTTCTATCACCGTACTGCAAAGGTTTAAGTCGTGCCGGGTGAGCGCCCATTTTATATAGGGACGCCGCCCCAGCAGCACGGAATCAAATACCGTCATTTGGCTTATTTCGTTTTTTTGTGCCACATACGATATGCGGCGGGCGGTTTCCATCCGGCCCATTTTCAGTATGTCCTGGCTGTCTATATAAACTTCGCCGGTTTTTGGCGTAAGGATTTTATTCAGGCAGGTAATGAGCGTGCTTTTTCCCGCACCGTTGTTGCCCAAAATCCCGACACAGTCACCGCTCTCTGCGTCAAAGCTAATGCCTTTCAGGACTTCATTTCTGCCGTAGGAAAAGGAAATGTTTCTGACTTCGATCATGTTTTTTGCGGCAGTTCTATCGGTCATTTTATTTTCCCTTTTTTTACAATCATGTACAAAAACAGCGGCGCACCAAGAAAAGAGGTGAGCGCCCCAATCGGCAGGATAGCGGGAGCGCGCAGCATCCGCGAGGCAAGGTCAGCACCGAGCATGAGCGCCGCGCCCATGAGAGCGGAGCAGGGTATAAGAAAGCGGTGATCGTTGCCGACAAACTTGCGTACCATGTGGGGCGCGATAAGGCCGACAAAATTGATGATTCCCACAAAAGCCACAGCCACGGCGGAAATTAGGGCCGCAATGGTCATGCTTACAAGAATGAGCGTGTCAACATTAATGCCTAAACTTTTTGCGGTGTTTGTGCCGCTCTCCATTGCATTATAGTTCCAGCGGTTAAAAAAGAAATACAGGAACGCGGCAATGCCAAGGCAGAATATCAGGGTGATTTCGTTCCAGCCTGTCCTGCCCAGACTGCCGAATGTCCAAAACACGACAGCGGCTACCACAAGGTCATCGGCGAAATACTGCACCAGCGTGGTTGCGCCGGAAAACAGTGCGCTGAGGGCAACACCCGCCAGTATCATGACAGACGGCGTAACTTTGGCTATACGGGACAGCCCCAAAATTACGGCAGTGGTGGCGATGCCGCCCAGAAATGCAAAAAAGGTTACCATGTAAGGATTTGTAATGGTAAGGGTGTGGGTGGTGCTGGTGCCGATTTGGATTCCGGCGTTAAAGTAAGCAATGGCAAGCGCCGCGCCAAAAGACGCCCCCTGGGAAACTCCAAGCGTTGCCGGGGCAGCCAGAGGATTACGAAGCACATTCTGCATTATGCAGCCCGCCATGGCAAGCACGATGCCGACGGCTATGGCAGTCGCAATTCTTGGCATGCGCACATTCCAGATAATTATTCTGCTTGATGCTTCGCCGCCGCCAAAAAGGGCGCTTATTGTTTCCGACAGCGGAATCCTGGAGGAACCCATGGAAAGGGACAGCACTGTCATGAGAAACAAGATGCCGGCAAGAAAGAACAGCGCCATCCATTTCCTTTTGATGTACTGGCTGTATGTGTTTGTCTCCTCTGCGTTTTCCATTCCGGTATGCGTCAAATTAGTTCCCTATTGTCAGGTTCCCGAAGAAAAGACCATTCTCCGCCATAATATCGAAAGTGTTCTTGCCAAGGAAGAATGTCAATATTTCAGCAGAAATTTCGTTGATTTCGATATCGGCAAAGCGCTCGGGGAACAAGACCATGCCGGCAAAGTAAGCGTTTATCAGCGCGTAGGTTATGTTTGTGGCGGCAAAGTTGAATGACGGCATTGTATAAATGCGGCCTTCCTGTACTGCGCGCAATGAGTTAAAGAAAGCCGGATTTACGGCGAACTCGGCATTTACCAGATCCATGCTGCCCGGATCCAAAAAAATAATGTCCGGATCCCACACAACGATCTGCTCAAGATCCGCCTCAAAAAATCCTTCCATGCCGGCTTCGTCTGCTACATTCAGTGCGTTAATTCCCATGAGCGGCCCAAAATTGGAATAGGTTCCGGTAAAACCCCGCCTCCCGTTAAAGGTAACGGCACCGGTATATACCCTTAATTTCTGGCTGTCGGAAATGTCGAATGTACGGCGATTAAGCTCTGTTCTGTGATCCACAATAAAAGACAGCAATTCCTCGGCACGTTCCTGTCTGCCTACAACTTCGGCAAATACCCGCATTGCATTGAAGAATGTTTCGTCCACAAAGTTAATGCTGCGATACGGAATACAGACCACGGGAATACCTGTCTGGGAAAACAGTTCTGCTGCAGCCTCCGGTGAAAAAGCGGCAAGGATAACGTCAGGTGCAAGCCTGATAAGTTCTTCGGGGTAGGCATTGTTGTTCCAGCTTCCGCCGCCCCGGCCCACAATAGGCAGGGCCCTGAATGTTTCGTGGTGGACGGGATTAAAATCCCTCAGCACGGAAAAGTTTTCGGCGTCCATTCTTTCAGCGCCTATCATCATGTCCACAACCCCAAGGTAGGCGGCAATGCGCGGCGCGCCGGAACCCAGGGTTACGATTGTCCGCACTTCCGCCGGGATTCTCACCTGCCTTCCCCATACGTCAGTGACAATTCTCGTTTCGCCGTCCATGGCGGACGAAACGCCGCGGCCCCCGCAGGATGAAAGGCTTACGAACAGAGCCGATATTATGACTACAATAGTTAACTTTTTCATTGTTCGATACTCCTTAAAATGGAGGGATAAAAAAAGGCGCAACAAAATTGTTGCGCCTTCTGGCGTAGCCCCCGGTTCATCCGGTGTACATCAATGTTAGTAAAGGGGTTACGCCCTTTTATATTTAAACCCCACTTCTGTGGAGGACAGAGCTTCATGCAATGACAATTTTAGTTTATACGGTTTTTCGCGGAATTGTCAATAATGGAATTGCCAACATGGTTATTATTGGTTACTATAATATCTAAAGAAGGAGCAGATAAATGAAAAAAATCACCATTATCACCATTTTGTTTATATTGTTCGCCATGCCGCTGTTTTCGCAGCAGGCCCAATTAACCCAGGCAACTGTTGTGCGCGTTATTGACGGCGATACAATCGAGCTGGCCGGCGGCGAACGTGTAAGGCTGATAGGCGTAGATGCCCCCGAACGCGGCAGACCCGGCGCAAACGAGGCAGCCCAGTTTGTAAGGGAAAGGACAGAAGGCCGGACTGTCTGGCTTGAGGCGGACGGAGCCAACCAGGACAGGCACGGCAGATTGCGCCGTTATGTATGGTTACAGCAGCCCGCAAACCCGCGGGACGAAAACCAGATACGCCAGTACCAGCTGAATGCCTTGCTGCTTGCAAACGGCCATGCCAGAGTTATGATAGTCGGCAATGTAAGAAATGCGGCGCTATTTCGCCAGCTGGCATACGCTGCGCCGTAAGCGGGGAAATATCGCATCTATGGTTTAGGTGCCGGAAACAAACTTCTTCCAGTCCGACGGCGAAAAACCTGTTTTGTTCTTGAAAAGCCGGGAAAAATAATACTGATCCTCAAAGCCCATTTTAAAGGCCACTTCTTTTACGGGAATGTCTTCCTGTTCCAAAAGGCCTTCGGCCTTGTGTATTTTGATTTGAATAAAATACTGATAGGGGGTCATTGAAGTATAGGTTTTGAAGATTTCATTCAGGCGTGAAGTGCTGACTCCAAGCTGGTCGG
>Ga0209755_10004668_pt1 | contig 16050 bp, 9 predicted proteins | sample TergutCo191P1_FD_187301 | JGI IMG/M metagenome (GOLD analysis project Ga0209755, IMG submission 187301) | Cornitermes sp. P1 segment gut microbial communities from Petit-Saut dam, French Guiana - Co191P1 (SPAdes) (version 2) | ecosystem: Host-associated > Arthropoda: Insects > Digestive system >... | reverse complement strand
AAGCCTTAAAATACACGCCGGAAAAATGTTAAAAGAAAAAGACGATTACCAGGGAGACTGGGAATTTTCACTGAACGGTCAAAAAAGATATTTTAAGGCGTCATCGCACGGTCTTCCCGGAGGATCGGGCGGAACTCTCATGTCATTATATGACATGACGCACCTTGCCGAACGCGACGAAATTGCCGCCATGAAAGACAGTATGAAAATCGGTCTTTTCTTTATGGATAAAAATTTCGTTATACAGGATCACTATTCGCGTTATCTGGAAGAAATGCTTTCTGACACCAGATTATTCGGAAAAATATTTACGGATTTAATTTCCGATTCTGTGAGCGCGAACGAGCTGGGAGCTATAAAAGATTACTTTGGCATGGTTCTTGAACGCACTTATGATTTAGACATGCTCGACGACATTAATCCTCTTAATGAGCTGCATTATGTGAATAAAGAAACAGGCGATAAAAAAGTTTTCCAATGCGCTTTTTCTACAGTAGAGCGCGACAGAGGCGAAGTTTTTATCCTTGTAACAGTTTACGATATAACAATCAGGGTTGAATTACAACAGAGGTTAGCTGAAGAAGAAGCAAGACGTCAGGAAGAAATGGCTTCTGTCTTTGAACTTATTCAGGTACAGCCTGATGTATTCAATGATTTTATGGCTGACGCTGAACATGAATTTGATACTATCGATAAAATACTCAAAAACGATGCATTGTCAGCGCATGACGCTCTTGTAAAAGTTTACCAGTCTGTTCATGCCGTAAAATCGAACGCGGTAATTCTTGGATTAAATGTTTTTGGCAACAAAGTGCATAACCTTGAATCAAAAATCAAAAAGTTACGCGAAATGGAAGGCGAAGTTCCTTTCAGCGAAATGCTCGATCTTACAATGGATATTGAAAAACTCTCCAAGGAAAAAGACGGGTTCAAAGATATTATCGATAAGTTAAAAACTTACACAAACGCGGACGCTTCCGCCAACGCCAGTAAAAAGCAAAATCTTACCGTTATGGTTGAATCTCTTACAAAGGCGGCAAATAAAGCCGGAGAAGATACAGGCAAAAAAATACAATTTATCGCTAACGATATTGATGCTGAAACCTTGGAAAGAGGCCCCAGACGCGAAATGAAGGAAATCCTTATGCAGTTAATCCGTAACTCCGCGGTACACGGCATAGAAGTTCCTGACGTAAGAAAGAAAAGGGGCAAGAAAGAAACCGGCATAGTTAAACTGTCCATAAAAATGTCAGAAGACAATAAAAATATTGTTATTAAACTTCAGGATGACGGCGGCGGTCTTGACTACAAGAAGATCGGTGAAAAAGCCCTTAGCAAAGAAATGATTAAACCGGAAGATGTAAACAACATTGATATACTGACAAAGGTAATTTTCTCCCCCGGCTTTAGTACCGCGGAAACTGAGGGCATACACGCGGGGCGCGGCATTGGTCTAAATCTTGTGCGTGACCGCCTAAAAGAAATAAAAGGCACTGTAAAACTAAAATCAGAACCCGGTAAGGGAACGCTGTTTATGATGGTTATTCCCGCTTCCGCGCAGAAAAAATAAAATTATTCCGTAAGCCCGGCGCCGATTGCGGTTGTATACTCGGCATACTCAGGATATAAAAAATCTATGCCGTATAAAGAGGAAATATCTGTAAGCACTTTGCGCCCAATCATATTTTTACTGCCATTGCCTGTAACAATAACTTGCTTTGAATCTTTTGCTTTCGCCGCTAAAACAGAAAGAACGCCGATTACCTGATACACCAGATTTATAATGCCAAGCGCAATGTCGGATGAATTTGCCGTGTCAAGCATTTTTCCAAAATTGGAAGCTGTGCTTTCTCCGTTTAAGAAACTCAGGCGGGTGTCGGTAATATCACCCAGCAAAAGATCAACCTGATTTATTTTCCCGTTTTGCGCGAGTTCCAGAATATCGTTGAATTGCGCAACCGGCAGCAATTTTTTCGCAAGACCTAAAATTGTGCCGCCGCCAACGCCTGAACCGCCGACATGTTTTATTCCGCTGTCTCCGGCTTCGAGTATTACAGTTCCTGTTCCAATGTTTGTTATTATTATGTCCATCATGCCGGAAAGAAACATTCCGCCGACGCCGATTGCCTCAATTTCGCTCACCCGCGTAGTTGGAATACCAAAAATATTATCTTTAATTTTTGAAGCGCCGGCTCCGGTTATTTTTATTTTTTTTATAGTTTTAATATCAATTCCATTTTCTAAAACTATTTTTCCAAAAGCGCCGGTTGCGGCAGTTACGGCATCCTGAGCCCTTGCTTTAATTCTTTTTAAAATTTTTCCATTCTCTATAGATACCGCTTTTGTAGTTGTGCTGCCTATATCAATTCCAATAATCAATTTTTTACTCCAACTATTCTTCTTTAAATTGATCCGCAATATTCAAAAATATTTTTACAAGTTCCGGATCAAACTGAGTGCCGCTTCCCTTTCCGATAATCTCTATCGCTTCTTCATGCGGATACGCCTGCTTGTACGGACGCACAGAAACAAGAGCGTCATACACGTCCGCGATTGCCATGACGCGTCCCAAAAGCGGTATATTAGTTCCTTTTAAATTGTTCGGGTAACCTGTGCCGTCCCACCATTCATGGTGGCTGGAAGCAAAAATCTTCGCGTATTTTAAAAATTCACTTTCCATGGCAAGTATTTCTACTTTTTCCATTATCTGTTTTCCGACATGGGTATGAATTTTCATATCTTCGTATTCGTCATAATTAAGTTTACCGGGTTTGCGTAATATATTATCGCTTATAAATATTTTACCTACGTCATGAAGCTGCGATGACTGCACCAGGGTTTCAACATTCCAGCCCTTTGTTTCATCAGCATAAAGACCGTTTTTAATAATTTCGTTGAGAAGAATTCTAAGACCATGCTGGGTCCTCTCTATATGTCTGCCGGTAATATCATCGCGATATTCAACAAGCTCCGCCATTGTTTTTAAAAGAGCGTTCTGCAGCTGCAATATGTTTTGGGTTTTTTCATCAACCATCTTCTGAAGATTTTCGTTGAAATATTTAAGTTCCGCCGCCTGCTGCGCCAGAGTTTTTTTTTGCGCTTCAAGTAAAAGGTGTACCTCTATGCGTTTTAACAATAGAGACGGCTGAATAGGTTTAGTAATATAATCTATCGCGCCAAGAGAAAGAGCAGCAAGCTCAGCATCGGATTCTGTGCGCGCCGTAAGAAAAATTACAGGAATGTCTTTGGAATTCATTTTTGATTTAAGAACTTTTATTGCCTCGTATCCGTCCATTTCCGGCATATCAACATCCAGAAGAATTAAATCCGGAATATTATTATCTAAAAGATTAAAAAGTTTTTCCGCGGACGGCGCTGTAGCAACAGTGTATTTTTTTGCGAGGATATTTTTGCCAATGCGAAGATTGGCAGGATTGTCATCTACCATTATTATTAATGCTTTATCTCCGTCCATAAACACCCAATCCTCTTACGCGAATTATATTCTATTTATTAATCTTTGTCATTAATCAAACCATCAATTGTTTTTATTGCGCTGTCAAATTCAGCCATTAAAATGTCGTCAGATATACGGTCAAAGGCATCTTTTGTTTTTTCATCCAAAGTTAACCTGTCAATTTTATTAAGTATCGGGTCTATATTCTCGGCTTTTTGCGATTTAATCGCTTCTGATAATTTAAAAAGAAGCGTAATAATTTCAACTTCTCCCGCAGGTTTGGAATCCTCGGAAGCGCCTTTGTCGTAGGCTTTTTCTATATCCAGAGCGATTTGTATTCCCTCAACTACCTCAGTCAGGTTATCGATATACCTTTCGATGTTGCCGTTAATATAAGCCCTGTCTTCTGACTTACCGGCGTGCTCCAGTTTTGCAGCCTGATCAGACAAATCCGCCGCGCCTATGGAAGCGGACGCGCTTTTTAACGCGTGCACGTTATTTGTAAACGCCGACAAAGATACATCAACAGAAGAAGACCTTAAATTCTGCAGCCTGTCCAGCGCGTCTTTTCTGAAAGTTGATAAAACAGAAGCGTAGCCTTCTTCTGTGCCTCCCGTCATGGTAATTCCCTTCTGCACATCTACTCCGACAATTCCCGGAAATTTATATTCCATCTTCTGATACGCGTCTATTCCCTGCTCTCTCTTGTCTTTTGATATCCATCTGTTAAGAATCTCATCAAGCGCGGATACATCAATCGGCTTCGCTAGGAAGTCATCAAAATCTTTTTCTATAAACATATCGCGGATACCGGAAAGCGCGTTCGCGGTTAAAGCGACTATTGGTATTCTGTCTAAAACAGCGTCTCCCCTGCCCTTTTCCCATTCGCGAATGTGCAATGTTGTTTCTATTCCGTCCATTTCCGGCATCATATGATCCATGAATAAAAGGTCATATTTATATTGTTTTACAAGCTCAATAGCATCAAACCCGGAAAGACAGGTATCAACTTTTACGCGATAAGGAACCAATAAGCCTCCGGTTACTTTTAAATTGGTTGGAATATCATCAACAACAAGAATGCGCGCGGATGGGAACGCGTAGCGGATAACGCCCGCGATGCTTGGAGCGTCTGAATAGCCCTTGTTGTCTTCTTTGCCGTTTAAAATATTCGCTATAGATAAAGATTGAACCGGCAAAGAAACAAAACGCACATCCGGTATATAGGTTTCTTTTCCCCACTCAATCATTAACGCGAGAGGTGGTTTTACTCCGCCGGGATAACAATTAACAGGTTTGTCCATAACACGCCTGATCATTTCGTAGATGCCGTAACCGGAAAGAATAAGCGACCACTCATGCTCAAAGAGAGCCGCGGAGAATTCGTCTACATTGGTAACTAATTTATGCTCAACGCCCATATTTTTTAATGACCAGCTCAGCGAATTGGCGTAAATCATCCTTCCTTCATAAATAAGAACTCTCTTTTCGCTTGCGTTATCGACAGCCGCGAAAGGTTCAGTAGAATCTACTCCCTGGGGAATAGTAACCATAAACATACTGCCCTTTCCGGGTTCGCTTTCCATGTTAATATCGCCTTCCATGAGCAAGCACAGTCTTTTTGTTATAGCGAGACCAAGCCCTGTTCCTTCCACATTGCGGTTTCTTTTTAAATCTACCTGAACAAACTCCCCAAAAAGTTTTTTTCTGTCCGCCTCTTTTATACCTCTGCCTGTATCGGCAACAGAAAAATCCAGCCAGACTTTATTTTCGCTCTTGCCCCGGACAGTAATTGTTAAGCTAATATGCCCTTTATCCGTAAACTTTACGGCGTTAGAAAGCAGGTTAAGAAGGACTTGCCTAAGACGGACTTCATCGCCAATTAAAGTGTTGGGAATATTTCCATCGATGTTTGTAAAAAATCTTATTGGTTTTTCTTTAAGCCTTGTGCGGATAATATTTACAGTATCGTTTACAAGCGAAGAAAGCAGATATTTAACCGGAACTATTTCCATTCTACCTGCTTCAATTTTTGAGAAGTCTAAAATATCATTTATAATGGTAATTAAACTGTTTCCTGCCTGTTTAATATCCTGCGCGTAGCCCCTCGCTTCTTCCGAAAGATTCGTGCGCATAAGAAGTTCCGCCATACCTGTAATCGCGTTCATGGGTGTGCGTATCTCATGACTCATACTCGCGAGGAAGTTACTCTTTGTGCGGTTTGCCGTTTCCGCTTCTTCGCGCAGTTCTACAAGACGCCTGTTCTGAGTTCTGATTTCATCAACAATATTAAATACATATTCACCTGTTTTCTCTACGTTATTCTGATAAACAATCAACATTCTGTAAATATCTTCTTTGGAAATATTTGACTGTTCAATCATGGCATTAAGATTTCTCTTTAAGCTTTCATAGTTAGAGTACCCTGCCTCATTATCCATACTTCCTTTTAAATACGAAATTGTAATATTTAAAAGTTCACTGCGGCTTACAATATCAAATACAAGCGATTTTAATTTACTGTCTGTGTAATGAAAAAGACGTTTTGTTTTATACGGGTCTGCCATTCCCTGTTCAGGCAGGGTTCCAAAGAAAACCGCCGTAAGCGTTTGATTGTGATGTGTAAATAATTCTTCGCCGTAAGTATTAAAGCCTATCATTGGGTAATCTTTAAACACATCATTAAATTCATTTATTAAGTCTTTATCGATTAATTCCAATTGACGCTGAATACAATTAAAAATAAGGCATCCCTGTATACCCGGCAGAAATTGAGCTGTCCCTTCAAGACTCTGCCGCGCATTAGCGATAATATCGCCCTGTTTTAACAGGAATACCTTTGTGCCTGCCTCAATGTAACAGTAGAATTGGATACCTCTTCCGTCAACAATTAAATTGGGGCTGCGTATATAAATACTATCGCCGAGTAAAAGACCTAATGGATTTTTCGCGAAGATATCAATGGTTAGTTCGCTTACGTCATTTACACCGACTTGCTTGGCGTAAAACTGCGCGGCAGGCTCGCCATTAATCTCCCACGCGATTCTTTGCATAATTTCTACGCGGTTAATTACAAATGATTTTTCTGTCGGTGTATAATGCACATAATGATTAAAATAAAAAGGAATTTTCATTTTTAAAATAACTGCGACAAGACCATCTTTGGAAAGGGCGTTATTGTAAGCGATTAAAGTTTTAGTAAATGTCATTTCGTCAGCGGCGGCGCCACCGATAAATGCCATATTTAAATCCTTCTCCATGGAGAATTCTTTCATTATTAGTTCACCCAAACAAAGACCGTCAAAAAATATTAAACCAAGGTATTCATCAGGGTTAATTTTATGTCCGCGTGTTTTCTTTTTTAAATCATAAAGAGCGGCGTTGGCGGCAAGCACAGGGTCTCCTTTAACGCCGTCCTGAAAAGTAACAAAAACTTCATCAACTTCATCAGAGGAAAGAGACATAATCGAAGCGCCATTGCTTACAGCGCCTTCGCTGCACCAGCCTCCGCACATGGAAGCGCCGACACACACAGCTCCGGGAAAAGCGCTAACAAGTGCTTTATGAATATCCTGCTTTTCCAGAGACATCGAGAAAAAGTAAATTATTGCCTTTATATTGGGCTGCCACACTCCGGCGACTACTTTTTCAATGTCCCATTCCCGAAGAGACGTTACTTTAACAGCCATTCTTTCCTCTACACTTTATTTTATACTTTAATTATAACATAATATTAGAAAGAAATGCGGGAAAAATTCGATTTACTCTGCCAAGTTTACTGTTAAGTCTTTTTCTTTGCCATTAATTCTACGGCTTCATGAGGAGAAGAAGCGTAAATTATGGCGTCTCGTAAGGTTTTATCTCTGAGGATCGCTCCGATAGCGGCAAGGAATTGAACATACAAGCCGCAATCCTTTTTTGGAGAAACGATTAAAACAAAAAGCTGCGAAGGCTGGCTGTCCATTGATCCAAAATCTACGCCTTCTTTTTTAATTCCGACAGCGACAGCGGTATCAACAATTCCATCTGTTTTTCCGTGCGGCAAGGCAATGCCATGATCCATACCGGTACTCATTGTTCTTTCGCGCTCAAGCACATCAGCAAGAACCAGATCCTTATCAATTAATTTACCTTTAGCGTCAAGCAAATCCACCAGCTCACAAATTATCTGCCCCTTTGACGCGCCTTTTAATTCCATGGTAAAACATTCAGGATCGATAAGAGCAAGAATATCTTTTGTTGTACGGGCTTCGGTGTCAAATAATTCTTTTTTCATCTGCATCGGGCTTGCCGATATTTTTAATCTTTCTATGTTATGGTAAAGATCCAGAATTACTTCGTAGACTTCGTTTTTAACAAAAGGCATATCTGTCTTTGCTGTAGATATCATTATTGACGCGTGTTCCTCTGTAATAAATATCGCAATGTCATCTTTGCGCGCCTGAGAAACGCCTTCGTCAATATTCATTTGAATATAAAAACCTTCGTTGCGAAGTTCGCTTAAAAGATTATCAACAACAAGGTCTGCTATTTCTATAGTTTCAAAGTTCCAAATTTCACGGACACTGTCGTCGTGTTTCACAGGCTTTCTGGTTCCCTGCCCCGGAATTTTTAACGCCAGACCAAGAAGCGGAGGAGAAACAACGATTGTTAAAAAGATCATAAAAACCGCTGCGGAAAAAAGCTCGATACTTAGAACATTTGTCGCAAGCCCGACACCGCAGGTAATTAAAGCGCCTTCGCCGCGCGGTATTAAACCTACGCCTATACGAAACGCGCCCCTGCGGTTAAATCCGGAAAGAAGCGCGGGACCGCCGCCGCCGATTACTTTGGATAATATTACAGCCAGCGTATAAATACCGCTAAAGATTAAAACAGACGGCGTCGCTATCGCTTTTAAATTTACCATCATGCCCATTACGGCAAAGAACATCGGGACAAAGAATACATAAAGCCCGTGAATGCGTTCCTGTATAACGGCGGCAATATCAGTTTTGGAAAGAGAAAGACCCGCGATATACGCGCCGATGATTAAAGCAAGCCCCGGTTTTTCAAGCAAGCCCGCGAGAATCAATGACAAGCCCAAAGCCAACACAGAAAAGTCGATACTGTTTTTAAATGACTTTAAGAACGAAGATAAAAATTTTGAACAAAGCAGCATTAACGATGTAACAAGAAGCCAAATACCAAAAATCTTTCCTGCTTTGGCAAGGACAAATTGCACAGAGATACTGCTTCCGGCGGTTCCAGAAGTAGCGGAAGATATTCCCAATACAACCGCTAAAATAATAATCCAAATAACATCATCAAAAACAGATGCCGATAAAATTGTTACGCCCTCGGGTGAATCAAGTTTTTTTCGCTCAGAAAGAGTTCTCGCGGTAATTCCAACAGAAGTAGTGGTAGCGATAACGCCGAAAAAGAGGCAGCGCGGATCCCAGAAAGAAACGTCATGAACGCCGAAAAGAGGCAGCAAAAAAATACCGCAAAAAGTGCCGACAACAAAGGAAACGAGCGCGCCGCTTACGCCAATAATGCCGCCGGCAATCGAATACCGCAGAAAGAGGCTTAAATCGGTTTCCAAACCTGTTACAAAGAGTAAAACAATGGAGGCGACTGTAGCAAAAGCGTATAATTCCGGGCTTACGGCAAGAGTGTATTCGCTTGTCATTACATTTGGGAAAATGCCTTCGGGAAACAAAGGTAGTGGAATGCCGCCAAGAGCAAAAGGACCAATGACCACGCCTGCTAATAATTCACCCAGTACCGAAGGTATTCTTATCTTCTTTGCCAGACGCCCAAACAGGCGAACTGCCAGCAAAATAAGACCAATCTGGAGAACCAAAGCGGCTACTAGTTCAGTTATTAACATTTACATTCTCTGCCTTTTATTTTAGGACTTGGTTAAAATAGTGTCTAGTAGGTCATGACATTGCTCAGGAAACCACTTGCAATCTATGCGAATAGAGGAGCATAATTATAATAAATGGCATATAAAAATGTTTTTGCATTGCCTGTTTCTCAAAAACGCCAGATTTCGTTGAAACGCAGAATTATGGTGTTTTCTTCGTTTTTATTTTTGGTAATTTTTGTCCTTGGAGGAGCAGCCTTAATCATCCAAATGGGGCAGATGATGGACAAAAATGTATCGCATGAATTAGCCAAAACCATCGAACTTGAGCGGCTTAGACTGGTAGCTTCCATAAATAGCGAACTTGCCATTGTTTTAAAAATGGCGGATTCCCCCTTGATTAGACGGTATTTTTCCAATCTTAACGACCTGGCTTTAGAACAGTTAGTAACTGATGAAATAAACGCGTACTCCCGTTTTTTCGAGAATAGGTTTATTTTCTGGGTGAATGATAAAGACAAGTTATTTTACACCACAAACTTTAAACCTTATATCATTAATCCTGATAATCCTGATAATTATTGGTATAACATGACGCTTAATGATTCGGGAGAAAAATATAATTTTAACATTAATTATAATCCTAACCTGAACGTAACAAACCTTTGGATCAACGCGTCTGTTGTTAATGACGCCGGGGAGCCGCTGGGAATGCTTGGAACAGGCGTAAATTTATCAAACTTTATTGATGAAATCTACAAAGTTTATTCAGGAACAGCAGACTTGTATTTCTTTAATTCAAACGGAGAAATTACAGGAGCGAAAAACATCGACCTTGCCACTAATAAAATAACCATTGACAAGGAACTTGGTTCCATTGGCAAAGAGATCCTTGATAATTTAAAATTAATTAAAGGCGACGGTATTGAAACACTTCATGTAAAAAATAATTACGTTGTTGTTTTTGGAGCAATCCCGGAACTGGAATGGTATATTACCGCTATTTACCATTTTAGAATGGGAGATGAGCTGCGAACGGGAATGACATTACTTTTTGCCGTAATGATGATGGTAATTCTTACAATTCTGATAGTAATTAATATTTTTATTTCAAGATTATTGGAACCGCTATATCATATTGTAAGAGAAATAGGACGTATCTCAAACGATTGGGATATTAACCAGACTAACTCATTTAATGAAAAAGACGAGATTGAGACACTTGGCGAATTCCTTAACATGACAGTAATAGACCAATTAACAAGAATTTACAACAGACGCTTCTTTGACGGAAACATGAAAATGCTGATTAAATCGCTTTCACGCACCGGAAGCAATATGAGTCTTTTAATGATAGACATTGACTTCTTTAAAAAATACAACGACACATACGGACACGACATGGGCGACAAATGTCTTAGAACAGTGGCGGCAGCGATTTCCAAATGTATTATAAGAGAAGAAGATTTCGCGGCAAGATACGGAGGCGAAGAATTTGTGGTTGTGCTTCCCAATACCGACGAAAAAGGAGCCGGTATTATAGCGAACAGATTATTAAGCAGAATCCGCGATTGTTCCATTCCGCATACCAGCAGCGATATTTCTGATATTGTTACAGTTTCTATAGGCGGAACAACAGGCCTTGTAAATCATTTACAGGAAGAAAGCGATTTTATAAAATGCGCCGACATAGCCATGTATCAGTCCAAGCAAAACGGACGAAACCAATACACTTTTAAAGAATTAAAAGACTCGGAACAAAATCTATTTAAAACATAAAGTTATACTTTAAAACGCGAAACTTCATTTACAAGTACGGTAATATTTTCCCTGTTTGTCGCGCTTATCTTCTTAATATGATTTATGGCAAGATTAATCTGATCCGCGTTTGAAGCCATTTCATTCATACCTTCGACAATCTGCCGCGTAGATTCATCAAGCTCGGAACTTTCTTTTATAACATCATTAGCGGCTTCATGCATAATATGAGCCCTGTTTTCTACCTCATGCGTAATATTATTAACATTACTTATTCCGTCAAGAACCTGCTTGCTTCCGGTTTGCTGCTCTTCCATTGAACGGCGTATATTATCTTCCTGCTCCGCGACAGTTTTAATTCTGGAATTGATGTCTTCGAATTCATTTAATACATTTTGAGTAGAAGTGGTTATTGAATCTATCATTGTTTTTATTTTTTTAAGTACCGCGCTGATTGTCTTGGATTGTTTGCCGGAATTTTCCGCCAGTTTGCGGATTTCATCAGCGACAACCGCGAAACCTCTGCCCGCCTCTCCAGCGTGAGCCGCCTCAATCGCGGCATTCATCGAAAGCAGATTGGTTTGAGCGGCAATACCATTCATTACCGAGTTGATACCCAACAGACCTTCAGATTCCTGTGCGATTTCCTGAATAGCGCCGACTACTTTCTTTAAACCTGAGCGTCCGTCATCCGCCGCGTCTTTTAGAAGACCAATATTCTCTGTGTTTTTTATAAGCGTATTTGTAACAGAACCTGTATTGCTTACCATTTCTTCTATGGCGGCAGTAGCGGAAGAAATGTCAGAGCTTTGTTCCTCTACATTGGCGTTTAGTTCTTTAATGCATGAAACAACTTCATCCATTGTTTTGTGCGTTTCAACTACATAATCGCTCTGGCTTAAAACACGCTCTTTTACTTCCAGAATGCTTGCTGTAATTTCGTTTATTCCAGCGGCGGTTTCGTTCATACTAATCGCGAGATCATTTCCGGTATCAAAAAGCGTTCCTGTCTCAGTCTTGATAGTAATAATCATCTGACGGATTTTTTCCAATGTAATATTAAAATCGGAAGCCAACTCTCCAATTTCATTCTTGTCTTTTATATTAATGCGTGCTGTTAAATCACCTTCGCCCTTGGATATTGTTTTTAAAATACGATGCATCTGATGAATTGGAGTAAAAATCTTTTGTATAAAAAATAACAATAATAAAAAGCCGACAACTACAGAAATGCCGCCCAGAAGAATCAATCTAATTGTACTCTCTTGAATCGCTTTCTGCAGATGATCCCCGGAGAAATCAATTCCTACTATACCGACAATAACCCCTTTTGAATTATAGATAGGAGTATAAACCGATATTAACCATCCCCATCCATCCTGATATACAAGATTGGAAAGCGCGGTTTCGCCTTTGTTTATGGCATCCATAAAAGCATGGTCATACCCGCTTATGTCATCCTGATCTCCAAGCGCGGAAAAATTTTCTTCGTCGTCAGGCTGAGCGCTTCCGTCAATTACAAACTGCCACATATTCCCAGCAACATGCGACATGGTATAGAGATAAAGACACCCTGAATTTTCCTTTAATTCAAGAAGTTTAAGCCTGGTTTCTTCATAATAGGGGTCATCAATATCCATTGATTTTACAAGAGCTTGAAAGGAATCTCCGTCAACAAGAGAGGCAGCTTTATGAATAATTTCTACACCCTGTACAGAAAATGAATCAACAACCGCTTTTGATAATTGCCGTATTCCAAAAACAGAGGTCAAAACACTTATGATAACTATAAAGCTTGAAAAAAGCGCTATAAAAAGAAATTTTATTGAGTGAGATGCCTTCATCTTATCCTGCCTGTAAATACATTAATAATTATATAATTTTAGTATAAAAATACTAATTATTCAAGATTATTCGTAATATATATAAAGCTGATTGCTTATAAAGCTGATTTTTGATACATTAACACCATTATGAATTATGCCGAAGAATCATTAAAAAAACATTATGAATGGCGCGGAAAGCTGGAAGTAACGCATAAAATGCAAGTCTCAACACGCCAGGATCTGTCGCTTGCTTATACGCCCGGCGTTGCCCAACCCTGCCTAGAAATTCAAAAGAACCCGGAAAAAAGCTGGGAGCTGACAGGGCGCTGGAATACTGTAGCGGTTGTCACAGACGGCACAGCGGTATTAGGCCTTGGCGATATAGGCCCCGAAGCCGGTATGCCGGTTATGGAAGGAAAATGCGTATTGTTCAAAGCCTTCGGCGGCGTCGACGCCATCCCTCTTTGCATTCGTTCAAAGGAAGTTGACGTTATTGTTGAAACTGTCGCAATGCTCGCGGGCAGCTTTGGCGGAATCAATCTTGAGGACATTTCGGCTCCCCGCTGCTTTGAAATTGAACGAAGACTAAAACAAAGATGTGACATCCCGATTTTTCATGACGACCAGCATGGCACCGCGATTGTAACATTGGCGGCGCTGATTAACGCGCTCAAGCTAACAGGCAAAAAAATGGAAGATATCAGCGTGGTAACATTGGGCGCCGGTTCCGCCGGTATTGCTGTGGTCAGGCTTCTGCAAAAAGCCGGTCTTTCCGATGTGGTACTCTGCGACAGACAGGGAGCCATTTACAAAGGCAGACCCGGGTTAAACAGCGAAAAAGAAGAAATGGCGAATATATCCAACAAGCAAATGAAAAAAGGAAACCTTGCCGATGTAATGCGAGGCGCTGATGTATTTATCGGTGTTTCGGCTCCGGGCATGGTTACGCCGGAAATGGTAAAAACTATGGCAACTAACGCGATACTGTTCCCGATGTCAAACCCCACCCCGGAAATCATGCCCGATGAAGCGCTCGCCGCGGGAGCCGCGGTAGTTGGAACAGGGCGCAGCGATTTCGCGAATCAGATAAACAACGTGCTCGCCTTCCCCGGCGTTTTCCGCGGCGCTCTTGATGTACGGGCAAGCGACATTAACGACGAGATGAAAATCGCCGCCTCTTACGCGCTTGCTGGTCTTATCGAAGAAAAAGAATTACGAAACGACTATATAATTCCCGCCGCCTTTGATCCAAGAGTAAGGGACGCTGTCTCAAAAGCCGCGGCGCAGGCGGCTGTCAAAAGCGGAGTCGCGAGAGCTTAAGAAAATCTCAGGCTGCCAAGGAAACGCTTTAAGCGTTCACTGGAAGGGTTATCAAGCAGAGGCGGCGGTCCGTACTCTACAACATTGCCTTCGTCAATGAACATGATGGTATCCGCGGCTTCGCGGGCGAACCGCATTTCATGCGTTACTACGATCATTGTCATTTTTTGTTCCGCGAGAGAGCGTATCACTTTTAACACTTCTCCTTTTAACTCAGGATCCAGGGCAGAAGTGGGTTCGTCCAAACACAAGATGTCGGGTTTAAGCGCCAAGGCTCTCGCGATAGCGACACGCTGCTGCTGCCCGCCTGATAATTGGCGCGGATATAAATCTTTCTTAGAAGATAATCCTATTTGTTCAAGAAGGAGCATTCCATCGCTCTTTATTTCTTCTAAAATGTTCTTTTTATTTTTTTTATATTCGGGATTTTTTTTCGCGGCAAGCTCGCGGGCGAGCGTTACATTTTTAAGCGCCGTAAAATGAGGAAATAAATTAAAAGAATGAAACACAAGCCCGAGGTGCCCGGTATTTTTATGATTCAAAGTTTCGCCGCGAAATAAAATGCTGCCTGTATCAGGTTTTTCCAGAAAGTTTAAACAGCGTAAAAGCGTTGTTTTACCGCTGCCCGAAGGTCCTATCAAAGCGAGAACTTCGCCTTCATTAAGCGTAAAGCTGATGTTAATTAAAACTTGAGCCGAATCGAATCGCTTTGATAAATTTTTAACTTCCAAAACAGCCATATAATACCTAATTAACAGTTTACAAAAAATATTAATTGCCTGTATACTGATAGTATCATGATTTTTCGGGGGAAATAACATGACGGATGATTTAGAATGGATAGATAATCCGGAAACTTTATATAACATTGGCAACGCTGCCGGAATGATTAACAATTTCGCTACTGCTTTTGATTGTTTCTTAAAGGCCGCCAAATTAGGTCACGCTCCATCTCAGTGCAGTTTAGCTTTCTGTTACGAGAAAGGTCATGGCGTGCCGCAGAATTTTTTAAAGGCTGTTGAGTATTACCAAAAATCCGCGGATACGGGGTTTGCTCCCGCTCAGTGCAATTTAGGCTGGTGTTACGAAAGCGGTTTTGGCGTTGAACCGGATATGAAGAAAGCCGTAGCGTATTACGAAAAATCGGCGAAGCAGGGGTACGCGCCCGCGATGGGTAACCTTGGATTTTGCTACGGAAACGGCAGCGGTGTCCAAAAAAATTATGATGATGCCTTTGAGTGGTATAAAAAAGCCGCGGATCAGGGTAATACCTTCTCGCAATACAATATTGGTGAATGTTACGAACATGGCAAGGGCGTTGTAAAAGATTTAAACAAAGCGCTTGAATGGTATAAAAAAGCCGCGGAACACGGATACGCTCCGGCTCAAAACAGTTTAGGAACATTTTATGAAAAAGGAATCGTCGTTCCAAAAAATCTTCTTAAAGCATATGAATGGTATAATTACGCCAAACTCCAGGGAAACTTCGCCGCGAAAAAAAATATTGATAACTTAAAAACCCAGGGCTTAATTTAAACGCCTTATTTATTTTCTTCCAGGAAAGGCGCTAACTCAGTTAGAACAGCGTCAAGCTCTTCTTTTAGTTCGATCATCTGGTCTCTTGTAACATTATTCACGCCGTCTTTTAATTGATGCTCAACAATAAGAGCCGCTGACTGCAAGCCATTCTTTCCAATCTGTCCCGAGTTGCCTTTTAAAGTATGCACAAGCCTGTGAGCGAGTTTTATATCGTTGTCTTCCAGAGCTTTGGTAATCTCTTCGAATTTTTGTTTATTGCACTTTACAAAGTATCTGAACAGAGACCTCTGGAATTCTTC
>Ga0209755_10004667_pt1 | contig 16051 bp, 15 predicted proteins | sample TergutCo191P1_FD_187301 | JGI IMG/M metagenome (GOLD analysis project Ga0209755, IMG submission 187301) | Cornitermes sp. P1 segment gut microbial communities from Petit-Saut dam, French Guiana - Co191P1 (SPAdes) (version 2) | ecosystem: Host-associated > Arthropoda: Insects > Digestive system... | reverse complement strand
CGCGACCCTCGCTGATGGGCGCGGAGGAGGGAAGCCCCAAGAGGGTTGCGAGTGAGGCGAAGGCCCCGCAGGGCCACCGGAGGGAGCCGTTTTTGAGGAACTTTTTGGGCGAGCAAAAAGTTCCCCGCCGGAGGCAAAATGCCCGGAGGGCGAAAAGAAACGTTTTCAAAAAGAGCCCGGGCCGCAGGCCCAAAGAGAACAACGTCCGGAGGGCGAAAGAAGCCGGGCCGCATGGCCCTATAAAAACATTCTCAGTTAAAAAACCCCGCCCGAAGGGCAAAAAGGAACCCTTTCAAAAAATGGCCCGGGCCGCAGGCCCAAAAAAAACATTCTCAGTTGGCAACAGAACCCCGCCCTAATGGGCAAAAAAGAACCCTTTCAAAAAATGGTCATTCAACCAACAGTGGCGCAAAACGGCGAGGAGGAGAGCCAAGCGCCTCGCCAAAAGCATGCAGTTATTTAAAACCACCCTCGTGAGGGGGGGGCAGGGGCGGTTTCAAAAGGCAACGCATGTTAACGCAACACCAGGCTAACCTTTCCTCCGCCCGGAGCCCATGAGCAACTCGTCCAACCCTTGGCCGCGCTCTTCCAAATAGCGGTGGAAGCCGGCTTCAGAGAGCCCCAAGTCCTCAAGGGTTTTGGAAATAAGCTGCTCCAAAGGCTCCTGGGTTTGTTTTTTGAGGGCAAGGGCCAATTTTAGCATGGCAAGGCCATAGAGGCCATCCGGCATGTCCTCAGGGGCGGTGGTTTTTTGAGTCAGCGTACGGACTTGAGTCCGTTTGGTAGGGGGGCGCCGTGGCATGGGAGGGGAGACTATGCTGCAAGCCAACATAATTCAACCCTAATGCCGCCCCATGCACACAGAAGAAACTCCCCCCTACATAAACCATGTGCAACCCACCTAAAACATGGCATAAACGAAGTGTGCTGACGGCGAGCTTCAAAATGGAGACGGCGGAAGGCCAAGCATATACATGAGGCGAGTGCGCATTCCACACTTGGTTGGACTAACCCTTTTTTGCAGGAGGTGAACCATGAAAAAGGTCACCATCCACGAGTTACAGAAGCGGAAGGCGGCAGGGCAGAAAATTTGTATGGTGACGGCCTATGACGCAGCCTTCGCACGAATATTTGACGAGGCGGGGGTGGACGCTTTGCTGGTAGGGGACTCCCTAGGCATGGTGGTGCAGGGCCACACGTCGACTTTGCCTGTTACCATGGAGCACATGCTATACCACACCCAGGCTGTTTCGCGCGGGGCCAAGAGGGCCCATGTTGTTGCGGACTTGCCGTTTGGAAGCTACCAAGCCTCCGACGAGGAAGCCACACACAACGCCATGCGGTTGCTTTCCGAAGGTGGGGCAGGCAGTGTGAAGTTGGAGGGAGGGGAGGACTATGCACCCACCATACGGCGCCTGGTGCGTGCCGGTATTCCCGTTATGGGGCACATAGGGTTGATGCCGCAGCAAATACACAGCACGGGTGGTTTTGTGGTGCAAGGGCGCAGCGAGGAGGACGCTCAGCAAATTGTCCGCGACGCGAAGGCCTTGGAGCAAGCGGGTGTGTATGCATTGGTTTTGGAGGCCATACCCATGGAGTTGGCCCGCACCCTCAGCGCCATGCTTTCCATTCCAACCATTGGCATTGGCGCGGGCAAGCACTGCGACGGGCAGGTGTTGGTATGCTATGACTTGCTGGGCATGCTTGCGGACTTTAAACCCAAGTTTGTCAAGCAATATACCCACCTCCACACCACCATTTCCCAAGCCACCCGGCAATATTGCGAGGAGGTGCGCACGGGGCATTTCCCAAGCGAGGAGCACACGTTTCGCTCCATGAGGTTGGTGTCCTCCACGGAGGAGGAGCCGGAGCGTGCCAACTCCGTATACGGCGCCCCCATATGAGTCTCTCGTTTTTGACGACAGCCGAAGAAATACGCCTGCAAACAGCGGCCCTGGTTGCACAGGGGCGCCGTTTGGCATTGGTGCCCACCATGGGTTGTTTACACGCGGGGCATTTGGCTTTGGTGGAGGCGGCGCGCAAGAGGGCGGAGGTGGTGGCGCTTTCTATTTTTGTCAACCCCATTCAGTTTGGCCAAGGTGAGGATTTTGGGCGTTACCCTCGGCAGTTGGAGGAGGACACGAGAATTTGCGAGCGTGCGGGCGTAGACTGGCTATATGCGCCCACCGCAGAGCAAGTTTACCCCCCGGGTTTCCAAACCTATGTAACGTGTGAAGCTTTGAGTCAGCCTTTGTGTGGACAAAGTCGCCCCACGCATTTTCGCGGCGTAGCGACGGTGGTGTGCAAGTTGTTGGCATTGTTTCGTCCCGCTTGGGCGGTGTTTGGCGAGAAGGACTTTCAGCAGCTTTGCCTTATTTGCGCAATGAACAGGGACTTGGGCTTAGGGGCAGAGGTGGTGGGCGTCCCCACGGTGAGGGAGGGGGACGGGTTGGCCCTAAGCTCGCGCAACAAGTTATTGTCCATGGAGGAGCGCAAGCAGGCGACGGCGCTTTTTCGGGCATTGTCAACGGCGAAGCAACGTTGCTGCCAGGGGGAGCGCTCTGCCCCTTTTCTCATAGAGGAAGCCCGGCAGAGTTTGCTCCAAGCGGGCATTCGCACGGACTATATAGCCATAGTAGACGGAGCGACGTTGCAGCCGGTGGAGCGCATTGAGGCCGAGGGCGCGCGTATGCTTATAGCGGGTTTTGCAGGGACGACACGACTTATTGACAACATGGTTTTGAGTCCAACATGAAAGGAAGCCCAGCCAAAACCGCGCTGCGCAAAATAGCCGAGAACCGGCAGGCGCGTTTTTTCTATGAGGTAGAAGAGAGTTTGGAGGCGGGGGTGGAGTTGTTGGGCAGCGAAATAAAGTCCTTGAGGGAGGGGAAAGTCAGCCTTGCAGAGGGCTATGCCGCCCCCAGGGGCCAGGAGCTTTACCTCTATAAAATACACATTGCCCCCTACAAACCTGCGGGCCTGTTTGGGCATGAGCCTTTGAGGCCGCGCCGTCTTTTGCTACACCGTCGGGAAATTGAGAAATTGTCTTCAAAGGTGAGGGAGAGGGGGCTGGCGTTGATACCATTGTCTCTTTATTTTAAAGAGGGTTGGGCCAAGGTACAGTTGGGATTATGTTATGGAAAGAAGCAGGCTGACAGGCGTGAAAGTGTGAAGGAGCGCCAAGTGCAGAGGGAAATAGCCGTTGCACTAAGGAGGCGATAATGGAGAATTCACTCCAGGACAAGCAAAGCAAACTGGAGTCCATGCTTGAGAAGGGAATGGTGATGGTGCACTTGGATGCGCGCAAGCCGGGTGTACGTTTGCCTGCGCACCTCAAAAACCAGATACATTTGACACTCAACCTTTCCCACCGTTTTTCCCCTGCGGACTTGACGGTGAATGTATGGGGTGTGCGAGCAACACTCAGTTTTGAGGGGCGACCATTCCCTGTGGCCATTCCCTGGTCCGCCATTTTTGCCATCCGCAGCCATATTACCATGGAGTTTTGGCTTTTTCCGGAGGACGTACCCGAAGAATTTTTAGAGGCGGAGAAGGTGGCAGAGCCTTTGCCTGTGAAGGTGGACAAGAGAGCGACGTTTCAACTGGTACACTCCGTACCGCAGGAAGCAGGGGGCGAGGAAGCGGCAGCAGAAGAAAAAGAAAAAGAAAAAGAAGAAGAGGAAGGAACACCAGAGCCCTCCGACAAGCCGAAGAGGCCTTCGCATTTGAAGTTGTTGCACTGAGGTGGGCCTTATTTCAGCCGACGGTGTTGGAGTGCAGGCAGGCGGCTGCGTATTTCAGCAAGCAGCTGCAAGTCTATTGTGGCCAAGGCCATGCCCTCTGCCTCCTCGCACCTGGCCACCACCTTGCCCCAAGGGTCCACGACCATGGCGTGTCCGAAAGTTTTGCGGTTGGGGCTATGTTGGCCGGTTTGTGCGGGGGCTGCCAACCAGCAAAGGTTTTCAATGGCCCTGGCGCGCAGCAATATTTCCCAATGGGCACAACCTGTTTCCCACGTAAACGCCGCAGGCACCCAAAGCAACTGGGCCCCTTGGGAGCTCAGTTGCCGATAGAGCTCCGGGAAACGCACGTCATAGCAAATGGACAGTCCCATAATGCCCGCAGGGGTATGTATGCAGGTGGGGGAGTTGCCGGGGCTAATGTTGGCAGACTCGTGGTGGTGCTCCCCCGTTTCAGCGTCGAAGAGGTGGATTTTGCGATAGACGGGCAGGCATTCTCCCTGGGGGCTCAAGAGGACGCTGCTGTTATAGGGTTTTTCGGAACTTTCGTGTTTTTCGAGAAAGGAGCCCACCAATATTCCGACGCCCAAGCGTTTGGCCAAATTTGCCATGGCCGAGACACTGGGGCCTTCCAGGGTTTCGGCCATGTTTGAGGTTTGTTGGGGGGGCCCCATCCAAAAGCAATTTTCGGGAAGTCCCACCCAGAGAGCGCCTTGTTGGGCGGCTTGGGTGACGAGGCGTGTAGCGGTTTGCAGATTGGCATTTTTGTCAGCCAGGGAAGTCATTTGCAGGGCGGCGAGTTTAAATGTTGTCATGGAGGGGTTTGCACCTCTTGTAGGATTGTAGTAGGCAGAGCAGGATTTTTCAGCGAGAGAGAAGTTGGCGGGTTGAGTGGGCCCGCTTTTTTTGTGCAAGCGTATGAGTACAGGTGAGAATTTACAGACGACGAAAGACAAAGCCAAGGTGTTGCTGGAGCCTTTGCTGGAGGCGCAGGGTTATGAGCTTGTGGACATGGAATACCGGCAAGAGTTTGGGCGTTATATATTGCGTTTATTCATAGACAAGCCCGGAGGGGTGAATTTGGAGGATTGTGTACACTTGACAGGTGTTATAGGTCCTTTTTTGGATGTGGAGGATGTGGTTCCTCAGGAATATAACCTGGAGGTTTCCAGCCCGGGGTTGAATCGCCCATTGACGAAGCCGCAACATTTCGCTCAAGTTTTAGGGCAGAAGATTCGGTTGAAGGCCAGAAAGCCGCTCAGCCAACCGTCAAAGCGGGTGTTGAAGGGGCGTTTGGTGGGAGTGAATGAGGCGGCGATTGAGCTTGACGTAGAGGCGACGGGGAGGGTGTGGATAGCGTTTTCGGAAATTGCAAAAGCGAATTTGGAATATGAGTTTTGAGACCTGGTTATGCATACAGGTGTCAACATGTGCGTCATGAAGTACCCTAAGGAGAATATTTATGGCCCTTGCCAATGAAGGACCGTCGTTGGATGACATCATCACTCAGGTAGCCAAAGACAAAGGCATTGAGAAGTCGACATTGTTGTCCAGCCTTGAGGAGGCCATGCGCACGGCGGCCAAAAAGCATTTTGGGCAGGAGCGCCGTTTGGAAGCGCAATACAATGCGGAGAAAGGTGTTGTTGAGATTTCTCAAGTTATTTCCATTGTAGAAGAAGTGGTTGACCCGTTGAATGCCGTCAACGAGTTGACTTTGTCGCAGGCCAAGCAGAAGGGTTTGGACGTGGAGGTGGGGGACGAGCTTGTTTTTCAGATTTTCTATCGTGATGAAGATGCGACGGAGGCCAAGGCGCAAGACGAGCGTTGTGGTGATATTCTCGGGTTGAAGACATTCAGGCGTGGGTTTGGACGGATTGCGGCGCAGACAGCCAAGCAGGTGTTGCGTCAGAGGACGAGGGACGTGGAGAGGGAGAACGTTTACAACGAATACAAGGACCGCAAGAACGAGATTGTCACAGGCATTGCGCGGCGGCTTGAGCGCAGGAACCTCATTGTTGACTTAGGGCGTGCTGAGGCTGTTTTGCCGGAGAGGGAGCAAGTGCCCCGTGAGGTTTACCGTCCTGGGGACCGAGTCCAAGCCTATGTGGTGGATGTATTGCGTGAGTCTCAGGGGCCGCAGATTGTTTTGTCTCGCACCGCTGTCAATTTGCTCGTCAAGTTATTTGAGATGGAGGTCCCAGAGATTTCAGAGGGGGTGGTGGTGATTGAGGCGGCGGCCAGGGAGCCTGGGCGGAGGGCCAAAATAGCGGTGAGCTCTCGGGAGCAGGATGTGGACCCCATAGGGACCTGTGTTGGCATGAAAGGCAGCCGGGTACAGGCGGTTGTCCAGGAGCTTCGTGGGGAGAAGATAGACATTGTTCCCTGGGATGAAGACCCTGCGCGTTTTGTGTGTGCTGCGCTTGCGCCTGCTGAAGTTTCCCGTGTTATTATTGACGAGTCCAACCGTGCGATGGAGATTGTGGTGCCGGATGACCAGTTGTCCCTGGCCATTGGCCGGCACGGGCAGAATGTTCGTTTGGCTGCGCAGCTGACGGGTTGGAAACTGGACATTAACAGTGAGACGCGGGTGAAGGAGATAAGGGAGTTTGCGGCCAAGAGTTTGGGGGCGTTGCCGGGGGTGAACGAAGTTTTGGTGGAGACACTCTATGCGCATGGTTTTAGGCAAGCGAAGGATGTTGCGGAGGCTTCGCCTGAAGTGTTGATGCAGATTCCTGGGATTGATGTTGAGCAAATAGAAACCTTGCAAAAGGCAGCTGTTTCGCAGCGAGTGGTGGATGCGAATGTGCAGGCCAGGCTGGAAATGGAGCAGGTACAAGCCCAGCAGGAGGCAGAAAACCGTCACCCGGATGAGATGAGGCCCGAGGAGCGGTTGCTTCGCATACGCGGAATAACCGAGCAGATGCTGACGCTTCTCGCCAAGGAAGGCTACAAGGCGGTTGAGGATTTGGCCAAGGAAGAGGATTTGGTACGTTTGGGGAGCATAGAGGGCGTGGGCATAAAACGTGCTCGTTTGTTGAAGACGGCGGCGGAGCAATATTTGGAGTCAGAGTCTCGGCGCAGGGCCAGTTTGGATGCACAAAGGGAGGCCCAAGCGGGGCCAGGGGGTGAGGAGGGGGGTGTTGTTTTGGAAAATGGAGCAGACAAAGGCCCGGAGGAAGAGGTATGAGCGATTCTCCCTGCATACAAGAAAAGCCCAAGAGGCTGCCCAGGCGTACATGCGTGGGGTGCAGGAAGAGGAAGCCGAAGCGAAAGTTATTGAGGTGTGTCATTGGGGAGGGGGATGTGTTTTGTTGGGACAAGTCTCAGACGTTGGCAGGTAGAGGTGCATATGTATGCGGAAACGCTTGTTTGAAGAAGGCGCTTGCGGCAAAAGCATTTCAACGGGCTTTTCGGGGACGGCAGGTGAAGTTTGGTGAGGAGGTGGAGGGTGGTGGATGAGGGTTTGAGAAGGGTTTTGTTGTTGCCTGTTTTGTTTGTCAGAATGGATTGTTGAAGTGTGGGGCCCACATGTCGAAGAAGCGCGTTCACGAGATTGCCAAAGAATTGAGAAGTCAAGGCATCGAGTTGGACAACAAGGATGTTGTGCAAGAGTTGGTTAACTTTGGCTACGAGGTGAGAAGTCACTCCAGCTCGCTGGAGGATGACCAGGCTGCTGCTGCCATTCAAAAAATATTGGACAAGCGTCGCCCCAAACCCGCTCACATTGCGGCCGCGAAGGGGTTTGTTGTCCGAAGGCGGGCAGGAGAAGAAGTCGCCATGCCTGAGGCAAAAGCCCAAGAAAAGTTGCCGCCGCCCAAGCAAGTTTTGAATTGGGTTGAGGCCCCTGTGTTTCCTCAACTGGAGCATGGCGCGAAAGAAGAAACTCAACCCATTGCAGTTGCCTCCGTGTCGTTTTTGGCTGTTGAGCAGAAGGAAGAGGTTGTTTTTGAGCCTCCTTCTCCCATACAAGAAACCTTGCCTTCAACCCTTGAAACTGCCCCCTCACCTTTGCCGGAGAGTCCGGCCCCAGAGAAAAAAGCAGTGACGTCGCCGCCTATGGAAACGGTTGTTTTAGAAGCTTCGCCTTTGGTTTCAGAACGCAAGCAGGTATTTCCTGCGCAACCCCCTTTGAAAAAGCCGGTGCATGAGCGCGCGCCGCTACAGACAAAGCCAGGGGCCCCTCCCCAAGCCCGTGCGCCTTCCAGGGCAGCTACGGCTTGGCCGCATTCAAATGTTTCTGCCGGGGCAGCAGCTTCGCACCAGGGAGACGGGCGTGTGTTGCGTCCAACGGCCACGCAGGCGGTGATTGTCAACCGTCCGTTGATTCAAATTAAGCGTCCGGCAGCAGCGCCCAGCAACCGATATGCTGGGACGCCAAACCGTCGGCCGACAGACGCAAGGGAGACGAAGCCTTTGGCGCAGCAGGCCCCCGCTTCTCCGGGCCGTATTCGCGAGACGGTGGATGTACTGCGGACAAAAGAGAAGGAGCGTCCCAAGAGGGGGAGGACGGGGGAGAAGGACACGGGTGCAACCCAACAGGACATTCGCGAGTTTGTTTTTGGCAGGCCGACCACTGCTGTCCGGGCGCGGAAGAAAAAGCAAGTGAAGCGTGGGCAGCGCACACCCATTACAGAGATGGCAGAAGACAAGAAGGTGATTCGTCTCCAGCAGGGGATTACCGTCAACGAGTTGTCGCAGCGTATGGGCGTCAAAGTCAACGAGTTGATTCGGCGGTTGATGCAGGCGGGCTCCATGGCGACAGCGAACCAGATGATTGATGTGGATGCGGCCACCCAAATGGCCTCTGCCTATGGGTGGAAGGTTGAGAAGGTGGGTTTTGAGGTGGAAGACTTTTTGGGTGACATAGAAGTGAACCCTGAGGACATTTGCCCGAGGCCGCCTGTGGTGACGGTGATGGGGCACGTGGACCATGGGAAGACTTCTCTGTTGGATGCCATACGCTCCACGGATGTGGCCCGGGGTGAAGCGGGCGGTATTACGCAGCACATTGGTGCCTATACGGTGTCGACGCCTTCGGGGGATGTGACATTTTTGGACACGCCGGGGCACGAAGCGTTTTCTGCGATGCGCGAGCGTGGCGCCAACATTACGGACGTGGTTGTTTTGGTTGTTGCCGCAGATGACGGTGTGATGCCTCAGACGAAGGAGGCCATTTCACATGCCAAGGCAGCTGAAGTCCCCATTGTGGTAGCCATTAACAAGATGGATTTGCCCACGGCCAACCCGGACAGAATAAAGAAAGAGTTGGCGGACTTGGAGTTGCTTCCCGAGGATTGGGGTGGCCAAACCATAACGGTGCCTGTCTCTGCCAAGGCGCGCCAAGGCATTGACTTGTTGTTGGAGAACATTTTGTTGCAGGCCGAAATTTTGGAACTGAGCACCAACCCCAACCGTCCTGCAGTGGGGACAGTATTAGAGGCGAAGTTGGAGAAGGGGAGGGGGCCTGTTGCGACGGTGTTGATTCAGGAGGGCACCCTACGCCAGGGGGATGCCATGGTAGCCGGGACGCACCATGGCCGTGTACGCATTATCCGCAATGACAGAAGTGAGATGGTGAAAGAAGTATTCCCCGGCTATTCTGCTGAAGTTGTCGGCCTGTCAGGCGTACCGACAGCAGGAGAGGCTTTGAATGTTGTTGCGGACGAGAAGGTTGCCAAGGAAATTGCGGCGCACCGTTTGCAGCAGGGGCGTGCGAGCGAAATTGGAAAGACGGCGACGGACTCGTTGGAGGCTTTGCTTGGCCGTATGCAGCAGAGTGAGACGAAGGAGTTGAAGGTTATATTGAAGGCGGACGTGGCCGGCTCCCTGGAGGCCATTGTACAGTCCATTGAGAAGCTGTCCTCGCCGAAGGTGAAGGCAACCATTGTCCAACAAGGCGTGGGGATGATGACCGAAACCGACATGAATACAGCGGCGGCGTTGAAGGCGGTGGTGATTGGTTTCAACTCAAAGCCGGAGTCCGGGGCGGAAGCTGCGGCGAAAACCTTGGAAGTCCAACATGCTTCATTTTCCATTATTTATGAGTTGTTGGATGGTGTGTTGAAGATGATGGAGAATTTGCTTGAGCCCATTCGCATAGAGAAGAAGCTGGGCCGAGCCGAGGTGAGGAACATATTTAACGTACCGAGGCTGGGGGTGATTGCAGGCTCCGCCGTTACAGAAGGCCTTGTGCGCCGTGGTGCGAACGCTCGCCTGTGGAGAGAGAACAAGCAGTTTTATGCTGGGAAAATAACCTCTCTCAAACGTTTTAAGGACGACGTACGCGAAGTAACTTCCGGGTTTGAGTGCGGCATTGGCATAGAGGGGGCCCCGGAGATGGTGGCGGGGGATGCCATTGAAATATTTGAAGTGGAGGAGATTCGCCCCAGTTTGCACTGATTTTTTGGAGGAATGAGGGGCTTTGCCGCCATGCATGTTTGTATTGTCCGTGTCCTATTGGAGATACCGTCCTCGCACTCGCAGAAGAACAAGCGGCAGGTGATGCGGAAGCTGTTGGACAGGCTGCATGCGCGGTTGGACTTGTCCATAGCCGAAGTAGGGGAGTTGGACACGTGGCACCGTGCCTCTTTGGGGTTTGCGGAAGTTGGCAGCAGTGCGGCCCAAGTCCACGCGCAGGCGCAGAAGGTACTCAACCTCATTGAAGAAACCTACCTCGCACACATTGTTGAGCGCGAAATGGAGACGCTTTCGTTTAATGAGGATTTTTTTGGCACGCCCTTGGGGGACAGTCCCCTCACGGTGGCCCGTACAGACAGGAGTTTGGCGGAGAGGGAGGGGATGGGGAGTTGGGAGGGGCGCTATGGGGTGGGGGTGGCGGCCAAAGTTTCAGCCAAAGCCTTGTTACCGGAGGATGCGCGTGCGCGGGCAAGGCAGATGCGAAGGCGGAGAGATTGGGAGAAGTGATGGCGAACCACACCAGAGCAGAACGTATAGGCCATGAGATACAAGCTGCCGTAGCGGAGATTTTTGCCCGTGGGCTGATGAGGGACCCGCGCATTGGCTACATTACCATTACGGGGGTGAAGATGTCGGCAGACTTTCGTATAGCGCGTGTTTACTATTCCATGTTGGGGGACGAGGCGCAGAAGCTTGCGACGGCGGAGGGGTTGGAGGCGGCCAAGAATTTTATACGCAAGGAGGTGACCTCCCGGGTGAAGCTCCGCTACTCTCCGGAGGTTTATTTTGTTTTTGACGGCTCCGTTGAGGAGGGCGACAAAATAGAGCGCCTGTTGCGCGAAATACGCAGCAAAGAAGGCTGGTAATGGACGGGCTTTTGGTGGTGGACAAGCCGGAGGGGCTGACGTCTTTCGAGGTGGTGCGGAGGGTGCGTCGCCTATGGGGGGGGGTGAAGGTAGGGCACACGGGGACGTTGGACCCTTTGGCGACAGGGGTATTGGTGCTTTGTTTGGGGGAGGCTTGCAAGCTGGTGCCTTTTTTAACGGAACTCGACAAAGTTTATGGTGTACACATTGCGTTGGGCGTTGAAACCGACAGCTATGACGCGCAAGGCAAGGTTTTGCGGACAAGCCCTGTGCCTTGCTTGACGCCCGCGTTGCTTGAAACCCACCTCTCGGCATTCCGTGGAAGTTTTTTGCAAATGCCGCCCATGCACTCAGCCATTCGGCAGAATGGGCAGAGACTCTACGAGTTGGCGCGCCAAGGCATAGAGGCAGAGCGCAAGGCGCGCCCCGTCACAGTACACCGCCTGCAGTTGGAAGGTTTGGAGGGGGAGGTGGTGCAGTTGGGTGTGCATTGCTCCAAAGGTTTTTTTATACGCAGTTTGGCCCACGAGTTGGGCAAGCTTTTGGGTTGTGGGGCCCACGTACGGCATTTGAGGCGCAGGGCGGTGGGCCCTTTTGTGTTGGAGCAAGCGGTGTGTTTGCCGGCCCTTGAGGTGGAGGGGGCCCCTATGCAAAGCCGTCTTATTTCCATGGAGGAGGCTTTGCCGTGGTTACCGGCCCATGTTTTGAGGGGGGAGGAGGCCCAAAAAATACGGAATGGTGTACGTTTTGAGTTAGAAGCTTCCCCTGGCCGACTTCGCCTGGTGGATGAGCGAGGGCATTTGTTGGCGCTTGCCGAAGTACGACATGGAGAGCCCCTACATTATTTGCGGGTTTTTCCTTTTTTGCGGGGCAGTTGACTTCCTAAGGCAGTGTTTTAGCATAAGTTGGGGGTGTTGTATAGGTTAGGGCAGGCGCGATAGGGTGGAGCCCCCGCCTTATTCCAAACGGCCTCTTATATTTTCTCAAGGACAGAAGTTGGTTGCTACTCGAAAGTGATGTATGGGCCGAACACCTTCAACAGAAAAAGACGCTTTGCCGAAAGCTGCGCTCCGACGCCCCCTCAAACCTCCTGAGGGCAGGTGGAGGGGTTTTGTACGGTTTTGGCACAGGTGGTTGTTACCGAGTTTATTGGGGTTACTTGTTGCAGCAGCGACGAGTTTGGTGATGCCGTTTGGGTTTTTTTTCCAAGCCCTACCGGACTTAAAGGAGGAGGACGTGGGGCGTCCTTTCCAAGGGGCAGTACCCTTCAAAGTTGCGGGGGATGTGGAGGTGGTTGATGAAGTAGGCACGCGGGCCAAGCGGGAGAGGATGCGAAACCAGGAGCCGGTGGTTTTCGACTACAACGCATTGACTCAAGAAACCGTCAAACGGAACACCCAAGAAGGCTTTAAAAGCATGCGTGCGTTTTTGGCGAGTGAAAAAGGCGCAGCCAAGCCCAAAGGAGGCAAGGCGGCCAAGCAAGGGGAGGCGGAAAGACAGGCATGGTTGGAAGGGGTGAAGGCCCGTTTCCTTCAGAGTTTTTTTGCCCAGGAGGATGAGGATTTTGAAGCTTTGGTTGCCGACAAATTTTCAGAGTCCGCGGAGAAAGCAGTACAACTGTTGATAGACCGGGCCTATGGCAGCCGTCTCCTGACTTCTCGAGAAGGGTTGGGGGCCAGCGACATTCGCGTACGGAATTTAAATGAGTTGGGGGAACATGTTTTGAGGGCCATTCCTCCGGAGGTGATGGATTTGCAGGAGGTGCAGGCGGAGTTAGACCGCTTTGCCTCCATACCTGGGAATTTGATGCCGGAAGCCAGCCCCATTATGAGGCGTGCGGTTTTGCGTTTAGCGAAGCGGGAGCTGCGAGCAGACCTCATGCTAAACCAAACGAAGACAGAGGAGCGACGTGCAGCGGCCTATGCGAGTGTAGCACCGCTGGTGGTTTTTCTACGCAAGGGGCAGAAGATTATTGGTGATGGGGAACTCATTACACACGCACACCTTGAGTGGATGAAAGCACTCAAACGCCAAACGGACTCAGAAGAAGCGTTGAAGCGGCACTTGGGCAGTTTTGCGACGGTATGGCTTTTTTTGTTGGCCTGTTTTGTATTTTTCCGTGCAGCGTTGTTGAGGTTTCAGCCTTCGTCCAAGGATTTGAGTTTTTTGGCCACGCTGCTTTTGGGGATGGTGGGGGCGCTTTTTTTGTGGCGGGTAATTTCCGAGGCGTTGAATGAGCGCTACCCGCTGTTGCCCTTGCAAGCTTTGCAAGCTTTGTTTCCGTTGGCGACGGGCGCTGCTTTGGTACGTTTTGTGTTGAATGAGGAGGCAGCGCTTTTTATAGCGATTTTGTTTTCAGCCATAGCGGGGATGATGTTTGGGGACTCTCTTTCGTTTACATTGGCCTCGTTGGCGGTTTCTTGCATAGCTTCTGCCAGCATTGCGCGCGCCCAAGACAGGAAAGGCATTTTTAGGGCTGGGTTTATGTCCGGGGTATTGGCCTTTTTTGTCATGTTTTTTTGGGCAGTACTTGAGGGAAAGTCCCTTTGGGAAGGGTTGGCGGCGGGGTGTTGCGCCATGCTGGGCCTGAGTTTTGGGTTGCCTGCTTTGGTGATGGGGTTGACACCCATTATGGAGGCGGTTTTTGGTTATGCTTCGGATTTGAAGTTGTTGGAGTTGGCCAACCTAAACCACCCGGCGTTGAAGGAGTTGATTGTACGCGCCCCCGGCACCTACCACCACTCCATTATAATGGGAAGCCTTGTGGAAGCTGCCGCCCAAGCCATTTCAGCCAACCCGCTGCTGGCACGCTCCTGCGCCTATTACCACGACATAGGGAAGGGGAAGCAGCCGGGTTATTTTGCAGAAAACCAGGAGGGGAAGAGCAACCCGCACGACGCGCTTTCACCCCTGGAAAGTGCGGCCATTTTAAGGCAACACATTATAGACGGTTTGGAGTTGGCCAAACAACATAAACTCCCCAAGCGTGTGATGGATGCCATTCCTCAACACCACGGTACGCGACGGATGGGGTATTTTTTCCATAAGGCAACGGCGGAGGCGGGGGAGGGTGTACAAGTGGATGAGGGCGCATTCCGCTATAGGGGCCCCAAACCTCAATTCCGCGAGGCGGCTTTGGTAATGCTGGCGGATGCCACAGAAGCGGCAGCGCGCTCCTTGCCTTCAACGACGCCGGAGGAACTCAAAAAGTTGGTGCTGAAAATGGTGAATTTGGTTTTCTCCGAGGGACAGTTGGACGAGTGTGACTTGACTTTGAGGGATTTGAATAAGGTGGTGGACGCTTTTGTTGTCGCCCTCAACGGTATTTACCATGCGCGCCCTCAATACCCTGCGGACGCCTTCAAAACAGGCAAACCCGAAACCGCCCCCCCCCTCCTTGTCCCCCCCCCCTCATGAGACAGCCCCAAACCTCAAGGCCTTCCCCCAACCGGGTTGAAGTGGTTTGGGCCTGCACAACCCCTGAAAAACTTGAGTGGATGCGCTTTGGAAAACGCTGGGCTTTGACTTTTTTGAGGGACTTGCATTTGTCCGCTTGTGGGCTTTCCCTCGCTTGGGTGGGGGATGCTGCCATGCAAAAACTCAACCACCGCTTTCGCGGCCAAAACAAGACGACGGATGTGCTTTCATTCCCTTCGGGAGACATGCCCCAAGCTTGTGTTTATGCCGGACGGAGAAACGCCGCTGCTTTTTCTGGCTTCCTCGGAGACATTGCCATTTCTCTGCCCATGGTTTGCCGCAGGGCTGACCAGTGGGACATTCGGCCGCAGACGGAGGCCAAACGCTACCTCGCCCACGGCCTCCTCCATTTGCTCGGACATGACCACCATGCCAAAGCCCAGGCGCATAAAATGGCCATTTGGGAGAGGAGGTTGCTCCACGGCGAGGGGATGGTGCAAGGTTGACAGACAACCCAAAAGCAAAGGCAAAGCGCGAAGGACAGCGCACAAAGGCAAAGACAAAGGCAAGACACGAAGGACAGAGCGCAAAAAACAAGATGCTGAGGGGAAACCCCCTCAGCATCTTGGAGGCCTTTCCCGAACGTAGGGGGCTGCCCTCCGGGGAGGAGGGACAGGGGGTGCGTCCAGGCAGGCCTCATTTCAAACTATCGACATTTAGAAGCAAAAACGGTGCCAGCATAAGTGATTGAAAAGCCAAGGAAGAAACAGTAGACGAGAGATAGGGAGAAGTTTCTTTTATGGACACTTCGTCTCAATATTGGACGGTAACGAAGCGAAAGGGAGAAGGGCATGGGGAGGTTGTTTGGAAGGCAATAAGTTTATAGAGGCTTCACGGGGTGTTTGTTATGGAGAGGCCGAGCGCCAAGAGGTGTTGGGGCCTTGTTTCCAGCGGTTAAGGTATTGTTTATGACGGGTGCACTCACGCTGAGTTTGTTTTGTGTTTTGCTTGCGCAAGACAAGCCGAAGTTGGCAATACATCCTCTGCAGGTGCAGGCGGAGCGGCACGAGGCGGACTTGCGAATTCGTTTTGCTCAAGAGGTGTTGCAGCATTCGATTAGCAGCATGGGCACGAGGCAAATTCCCACGTGGTTGGCGAAGCGCCCGAAGGCGAGCTGCATGGGGCAGGAGGCGTGTTTGGTGCAGATGGCGGAAGCGATGGGGGCGACCTATGCATTATATGTCAGCTTGGTGGTGGGGGAGGAGCACTATGAAATGTCCGCGAAGGTTGTACGTGCGGACGGGGAGCTGGTACGGCACATAGAGAAGGTGAGTTACCCGAGGGACTTGCAGAAGCACTGGGGGGACGACGTACAGGAGGCATTTAAGGTTTTGCTGGGCCAGTTGAGGCCGGAGGCCCTGCCCGTACACCCACTCATGCTTGCGGCAGTGGAGAAGGAGGCCGAGGAGAAGGAGGAGGGGGCAGAGAAGGAGGAGGAGGAGCTTATTATGGAGTTGGACTTACAGGAGTCGGAGGATGAGCAAACCTCCCAGGGGCTTCGCAAGAGTGTGGGGGCAAGGAAGGGCAAGCGTCCGGTGCGAGGGGGGGGGG
>Ga0209755_10004666_pt1 | contig 16052 bp, 12 predicted proteins | sample TergutCo191P1_FD_187301 | JGI IMG/M metagenome (GOLD analysis project Ga0209755, IMG submission 187301) | Cornitermes sp. P1 segment gut microbial communities from Petit-Saut dam, French Guiana - Co191P1 (SPAdes) (version 2) | ecosystem: Host-associated > Arthropoda: Insects > Digestive system... | reverse complement strand
CTATGCCGCAAAGAAGCAACTCTTTTGATTGCAGATGCTGCTGTAAAATCTATTGATGGAAACTTTTGGCAATGAAAATTCAGAAATAGCTAGAGAACGGCATACAGCATTGGAACTCCGTATTTCAGAGATACGTACAAATTTATCGCAGGTTCTTCAGTATTTGCAAAGTGGGGCACAAGTTGATAGCAAATTATTTTCCTGACTCAGTGAAGGTACGGTAGTGAAAATTATACTTCACTTAATAAATTGTCTTCCTCGTACAGAAAATGATGAACAGAACTCAAACGTAGTAAACTAACATGTAACAGAATATCACTGGTCTGCAGGTTCTTTCCAATATAACAAATTTCCGAACTCAAATGATACAGATTCATTACAAGATAATCTTGAGTTGGCATTTAATGAAAGACGCTTAGCATTTCAAGTTTAACAAGTTCAAATCCTAGAAATTTGGTTAAAGAGGAAAAGCGATTTTTTGAAGATGAGGGAATAAGAGGAGTAAACCTGCAACTTGTCTACATCTATCTCGGTACAATAGCACCATCCTTCGTAGAATCCAAAAGGGCATTTTCTGCTGCTGAACAAACATGTACTGAAATTGGGTCCAGTTTAAATGATAGCACCATTGATTGTTTATGTTTCTTCAGAGCCCACTTTATTCATACAGGTGCTGTGGATCCTTACTCATAACTCTTATTAGCAGTATCGATATTTTTTTGTAGAATAACTATTTTTAAAAGTTTTTGTCCGAATATACAGGGTGTCCCAGGAGTAATTCCACAGCTGATGCTGAGTCAAAAATGTCATATACATGTGGGTCCAATTCACTGCGGTTCAAGAGTTACAAGTTTTTAAAGTACAGTAAAACATTAGAAAGGGAAGAAGAGCATTGTGCATTTATTGAGATATGTTGTTAAATGTACAGTTACAGATTGACCATTCAACACTCAGCAAGTTGTTCAAAGTGTTCTCTATCTGCTTGGATACATTTCTGACTCGTGTGACCAGAGAACTTGTAACCTTACGAAGCACAGCAGTGTTGTTGATGCTTCTTGCAGTGCTAAGAATTCGTTGCAGTAGTTCTATCATATTCACCTCATGTGCATATACCAAAGCTTTCATGTAACCCTACACATGATCATCTAATGGGTTCAGATCCAGTGACTATGGTGCCCAATTCTGTACACCACTACAACCAAACCATCAGTTTGGGAATTTATGATCCAGATAATGCCAGACGACCTGACTGAAATGAGGTGGTGCTCCGTCATGCTGGTAGTACATCTGTCGTCATGTTTGTAGAGGAACATTCTGTAAGAGTGCTGGCAGTTCATCTTGTAAAATGTTGTCTTAAATATCACCTGTCAGGTATGAAAAAATGTACAGACCAGTCATTTGGTCACCAGTGACACCACACCACATGTTTACAGAGAAGTGATGTTGGTAGTTGCTTTTGACAGTTCCATGTGGATTATCACGATCTCATGAATGGGAGTTTCTTGTATTGTTGACTCCATCGCAGGTAAAGTGGGCATTGTTAGTGAACAAAATGTTACGAATCATACGGGGGTTAGAATTAATCCATTGGCACAATTCCAACCGGCTACAAATGTCCACCGGTTCAAGATGTTAAATGTGCTGGATGTGGTATGGATACGGCACAATCACCATCTTTACATAAAATTGGATCACTTGTCTCAAGACAAGTGATCCAGTTTTATGTAAACACAATTTTCACATCACACTCTGAGACAAATGATTTAATTATTATGTATTTCCATGAATGTAAACACGATGTGATCCCTATGTGTGCATAGAATCTTGTGACTCATTTGACAAAATAGGCCTGAAGATGACTGATCAATGGTCGAAACGTGTTGCCTATGTAATTACCTTGTGTAATAAAGTAGTTGTGCTGATGTACATTATTTAATATTATATTGCATTTGTGAGCACATCGTGATGCCTCTGTTCAAAAACAAATTCCTAGCACAGTTCAGCATAGCAGTGTTTTACGTTAATGAAGGGATCCAAATCACAAATACTGATTGCAGTGAGGGAAGTGAAAAATCATTTTGTAGACACAAAAAGAATTTGATGTCATATAACCATTGACAAAGGAATATGCATCAAGGATTGAGATGTTGGAGACTTTTAACATAGTGTGACCAACACAAAAGCACTTGATTGAGTTGAGATAGTGTAATTTGTTTAAGGACTAGGCTATGAGCTGGACATGGGATGATTTTTAGTTCAGTTTTGCATAGACCAAAGGGATTTTTCTCCTCTTTAAAGCATTAAGACCATTTTTGGGGCCCATTCATCCTCCTACGTTTTGGGTACAAGCAGTAATGCAACCAGGACACGAGGGAAGGTGACTGCTTATCTTCATTTTGTGCCAGTGAATGAAGCAGTATGTCTGCCTTCATGATATGCACAAAGACAGCTGTATCATTACCTGACCAGTGTTAGGTAATATGAAATGTATGAATGCCCCTCCTGTCCCCACCCCCTTCTCTACACTGGACTTATTTTTTGAAGGAATTAGTTAAAGAACACATATACTGAGTAAGACATTTCTTGTTAGTCTCACACTTTGTATCTTCTATTTAGGACATTTATTTTAATCAATTTCTCTTGGGGATAAGAAGTGATTTTTATTGCCTGTTGCTTGAATGAAATAGATTTGCTTGTTGTAGATAGATGTTTGTTACACATAGTTTTGCTTGAGATATGTTGGTCATATAAATGGAGAACTGAAAATTGGACATGTTGCTGGGGAGGATATCCCTGCTGGAAGGTTTTTTGGGAGTGCTGTGTGTGTGTGTGTGCACGCGCGCACGTGCATGGTATGTGTTGTGTGTGTGGGGTGTTTCTGTTATCTTACTGAAAATGGTGTGCCTATGGCATTGGAAGTTATTACTATGTAATGTCAAATTAATGCATATACATGTCAGTACAAGGCCGTTATTTGTGGCCCACTGTTTGCATACTTTGTGCCGAAAATAATCTGTGTCTAAAATGTCTCTTTAACTACATTCAACTACAAAACAAGTAGTAGACATGTTTTGGATTCAGGAAGCTTTTGTTTATCATTAAGTAATATGTAGTTACTTATCCACTGTGGCAGATGAAACATAAATCCACTGATGCAGGTTTTTTTAGGTTATCACATTGGTGTAACTGATGTAATGTTATGTTGTGGAAGAATGGAATCAGAGTAGTTCGCTTATGTTAAGCTATACAAGCTTCTCGTGATATTTATTTTGGTTAAGTTTAGTTAATTTCCAGTTGTGTACAAACAACAATTTGCAGGTTTTATGCTGTATGAGAGTTGCAACTTTGTTTCAAGTAATGCAAGAACAATTGCATATGCAGTGAAATTTTCTTGTTTCAAGATTCCCTTTGTGTGATGTTCATTTCCAGTGGTTCCAACTCCATTCTGCATTTAATGTGCTCTGCAACTGTGCCTTGAAGTTCATTCCATTAACCTTTTGGCACTGGAATTGTTTTTTTTAATTTTAGCACACACTGTATATAAAATGTGAATAATACAGGAACCAAATACATTAGAATTATGAAACAAACTGCATTTTGAAGAAAAAAAACCGTAGAATATATACCATATTTAAAGTATTCAGTACCTATATTTGTTGAATAAATATATTCTTCCATTCTCTGTACATGCCCAAACCAGCGTATTCTATTTAACCTTATTGTCTCTGTTATAGTAGGTTTTTTTAACAATGACATAAATTTCTTTATTGGTTAATATCGTCGAATTTTCTTTTTCATTGACATATACTGGGCATAAAATTCTTCTGTACACTTTCCTTTCGAAAATGTTCCTTTGTTGTATGTCTGTCTTTATTAATATCAGGTTTCTGCTGCATATGTTAACGTTTTGTTTATTATTGTGTTCTTTTGTCTTAATTTTAGTTTCCTTGATATGTTTTGGTTTTAAAAAAATGTTTGATATGTTTTGGTTTTAAAAAAATGTAGCATAAAATATGTTTGTTAGCATTTTTTATTCTTTCTTGGAAGTCCATTTGGCAATTGTTATCTTCATTAAGTATAACTCCTAAATATTTGAAATTTTCATCTCTTTCAAATTTGTAATTTTTATTTTCAAATGTCCTATTTTATTTTGTTTTAAACTGTTTTCCTTTCCAGTATCATATATTTTGTCTTTTCTTGGTTTGTCTGTAGTCCTAACATTCTGGCAATGTTTTCCATTTCTGCAAAAAGTTTTCTTATTTGTTTCATTTTTTCCAATTAGTACATTGTAATCTGCATATGCTAATATATTCAATTGTTCTTTACCAATCTTTCTACCATTAGGAACCATTTTTGTAGTTTGTATCACTTTTTGTAGTGCCAAATTAATAATATTGGTGATAAAGTGTCATCCTGTTTTATTTTCAAAAAAAGATGATGTTCCTTCTATTCAAACTGCACTTCTTGTCTTTTGTACACATGTTTTACATGTATTTATTAATTCAGCAGGAATTTTAAATTCTTCCATACATTTCGATAGCGTATCTATATGTATAGAGTCATATGCCTTTTGATAGTCAATAAAAATAAATATTGTACAATCTGATTATGCTTCCAAATTTTCTTGTTTATTATTTTCATTGCAAATATGTTGTCAGTTACAGATTTTCCATCTCTGAATCCATTCTGATAGTCCCACGTAATTTTTTCAATATATGGTTTAATTTTTCCCAATATTATATTTGACAAAATTTTGTAAGCTGCATTTCCTAATGCTATTCCCCAGTAATTCTCACGCCCATCTCTGTCTCCTCTCTTGTGTATAGAAACTACTATTGTTTATTTCCATTCTTCAGCTATCCCTTCCTCCTCCAAAATTTGTCTTACTAGTTCATAATTTATATTCAGTAGTTTATTTCCTCCGTATTTTATTAATTCTGGATGTATTCAATCAGTTCCAGCTGCCTTGTTATTTTTTAAGTTTCATATTGCCTTTTTTTGTATCTTCTGTAGTGAATTCTTCTACTTCATTTTCAACTTCGCTAATTTCTTTATTTCCTTTTTTAATTAATTCCCTTGGTTCTTTTGTGTTCAGTAATTTGTCAAAATATTCTTTCCATATTTCTGCTTTCTCCTTGGTATTCATTGCCAATTCTCCTTTTTATTCCTAATTATGCTAAATGTTTTGATATCCTTTCGTAAATTGGTTTATTGTTTGATACTTTTTCCTTGTGTTATTATGCTTTTGATCTTCCTCTATTGATTATATCACATTTTTCTTGTATACCTTTTTCTTATTCCTGATTATTTTCTGAGCTTCTTTTCTTTTGATACTCCTGCCTTTCATTTTCCCTTCTTCCTTTTATCAACCACTTTTCTCTTGTTTTCTTCATTTCTTCTATTGCAAATTTGCATTCCACATCACACCATATATTTTTTAATGTTTCTTTGCTTTCATCCTTTTCTATAAGCTGCTGTTTGTTTTCCTCGATTAATGTTTTAATGCCCTTCCATTTTTCATTAATATCGTTGTCAATAATATCTTCATCGTCCATATTTTTCAGTATTTCAAACCTTTTATTAATTTCTATTGCATATTTGTGTTTCCACTCATATTCTTGTTCCCACTTTGGATTTTGAAAAATATTCACAGTTTTTCATTGCTGATTATATTTGCTCATAGTTTTTACCCGTAATTTCACTATAAAATTTATCTTCAGTAATTTGTTGTCTGATACAATGTCTGGTTTCCTTAGTGCTCTGGTGTCTGTTATTGCACTTGTAAATCTATTACTAATTAAAGCATGATCTATTTGGTTCGCTGTCCTACCGTCTGCTGAATACCATGTCTCTTTGTGAATATCTTTATGTGGAAACGTACTTCTTACATTTAAGCCATTAGATATTGCAAACTGAATCATTTTTATTCCATTGTTGTTACTTTTATTATGTAAACTTTCATTGCCAATGGTATATGTTTTCTTTAGCAACTTGAAATCACCAAGTACTGTTTTAATGTCTGACCTAGCTATTTGAGTTATATTTTGCTGTAATAAATTATAAAATGCTTCTTTATCTCTTCCCTTTTTTTGTTTGTTGTTGCATGGACATTTATCAAAGTACAGGTAAACCATTTGGCTTTTAATCTCAAACAGCATATTCTTTCATTTATAATTTAAAATTTTAAAAATTCTCCATTTACATAAAATCTGCAACCAAATTCATGTTTTTTAATTTCTGATCCACTATGGAATAAAGCAACATTATCAAATTTTTTAATACCACTTTTCAACTGAGTTCCCTGAAGCGCTACTGCGTCGAAGTCTGAATTTTGGCAGTTTGTTATGGAGCACTTTTAGTGCTTCTGATCAACATAGGCTTCTTACTTCCACGGTCCAATTTTAATGTTTTTCCAAATTCATTCATCATCAGTTATCCCTTCCTCCCGAGGATCCTTTGAGAAATTCGTAACCAGATATTTTTTACTTAGCTGGGGGCTTAGCCCATTGTAAAACCATCAACCTGAAGGGCTGGGATTTTTAATCAGGGTTTTCTCCCTTGTATTACTTGCTTTCACCACAGCTTTCAGAGTGTCGTCTACCCTTGGTTTGATTTTGGAGTGTCCTCCTAGGAGAGTTGCAACTAAGCTCAAGGTTCCCTCCTACCCTGTTTTATAGACCCTTATGATTGGGTCCATCAGACCCTCTTGCTCTTTCTGCTCGGTGACCCATGCTGCTGAAGAGGTTGGTTACCTCAACCTTAGCATGGGTTACTCACCTTAACAGGACCCAATGCTAGTAGGTAAAAGTGGGGTAGGAGTGGAGAGGTTTGAAAATATTCATCTTCATGTTGAAAATCTTATTAGGTATCATGTACCTTCACATCACACTCCCATATGGGTCCCCTATAAAAAGTACTTGGATGCCATGAGTACTACAAAATGATATTTTATTAAATCAGTTTCAAAATCTAATGAAAAAACATGTTTGCCTATGCTTTTTAACAAGGAACCAGTTGTTCAGAGTTTTCTTATCACTTAGTATATTGCAGATTTTCTTGAAAAAGGGCATTGAAATGCTGGGGAATGCAACTGTATAATTGATGTGTCACCATTTTAAAGGACTTACACCTTATATAGGTTTCCACAGTAAAACCTCTCTATTACACTGCAACTTATATGCAAAATAAGAAGGGAATGTATGTTGCAATAAGAAACTTCTGTGATCTGTTTAATGTTTGTGAACAGTCAACAATTTATGATGAGCTGCACTGTGTAGGAAGTCAGGTGAAATCTCTGTAACTAAATGTGCAGCAATATAACTTTCAGAGAGGAGCCATGCAGTGCCTGATCAGGTGGCCATCTGCATTAGTTTTGCTTCCAAGTGAATGCTGTGTACTATCAGGCATTTTCCTGGAAGGACCAAGCAAAAGCATAGAAATCTTTTCTGGATGGTTGATGACCAAACTGCTATTCAAACCAGGCACCTACTTTATCCAAGTCTTGAGCATTGTAGTTATACTAGCTTGCTTGACGAAATCTAGCACAACTGAACAATCACACTCTCCAACTGGCAGACCCTTAGCGACTATTTTGAATTGCATGTTGGAAAAAGTTTGATAGACAAAGACTGAGTGCAGATTATACAGAAAATTCAAGTGTGCAAAACAGTGTTTTATTTCGGAGTAGAATAGCATTTATATCATTATATGCATTACAGTTTGTGAAAGAAGTTAACAGGTTAACATTCGTGGCATGACTAACAGAGGGTGTTGTGACTGGCTGGGACTGGGCAACTGAGGTTTGATTTCTCCCAAGTGCAGGATTTTTGGTCTCCTTCAGAATGTACAAACTGTTTGAGGGTTCACCCATCTCTTATACTCCAGGGTTTTTTCCTTGTGGGTAAAGTGACCCAGAGTGAAGCTGACCACTCACATTCATCCAGTGTTGAGATTAAGAATGTGTGCTGGTGAGTGACCTTATGTGTTGCACACTTTTGTCTTGTATTCTGGAGGTGACCAGTTATGAATCTTTGCTGAGGCATAAACTGTTGAAATGCCACATTAATACTTGAAATCATACTGTAACTTCCAGTTCATTGTTCTGTATCATACAGTTCTTTTGACAACATAGTCTTGGTTACTTAGAGTGTCATTAAGTAACTTGAAAAAGGAAGAAGGCAAGAATGCATGCATCTTCAGTGAGAGATGTCCTTACCTACAAATTTTAATGCTTGTGCAGTTTAACAAGAACTATATGGCCAATGAATCAGAACAGTGCTGCATTTGTCAAGCCCAGCTTATTATTTTATTTTTTTCTGCTTTGTGGTAAGGGGGTATATTTATGTGGCTTGTCAGTGACAATCTTACATTTCTCTCCTCTTCATACTGCCCCAGTGTTTTTGGCTGATGGGAAAGATGTGATTTGTGGTAGTCACATTTTGGCATGATTGTAATGAGTTCACTACAAAAATGGCTTAATGTGTTATCACTTTTTCAAAACTCTTACCTTCTTTTTGTAGATGTAAAGGGAAATAGACACTGTAGTACCCTGTACAAGTTAGACTGAGAAAGGGGAAGTTGAAGTATCCTGTTTATTCCTTTTAGAATACTGTGTACATTACAGTAAGGTAGGAAGTATCAGTTTCTGGTTTCCATAGCAGTACCTAGCTTTTATCAGGATATGGAGTCTGTTGCTGTGTACTGCTGAGACAGTTGTACATGGTAATTTTGTTTGCTAAATAAAATTCAGCAAAATTAGAAGGATACTAACTTCAGACAGTGTAGAGAAAACATGTCAGATATTCAGTAGTGATGTTGTACTCATAATTCAGTGTGGTTGTTCTCATTATTTTGAGTTTTATCAGCACCGGGTAAGTGGTGCTAATACATCAGATAAATGAATGTGGATCTACTACAGCTTTTCCTAAATTCAAAATTTACACAGTGAAGTGTTCTGGGTCAACTAGCCAGTGATACAGCGTGTGTGAGAATTTTCCATCGTCTGTGTGTAGGGTGCAGATAGTACCGATAGGACAATAAATGCAGGTTATAAAGGGGGTTACTTTTTTTTGAAACTGTTGGTATAGTTGTTTTCTGAGGTAAGGTGTCACTATACTATATTCATTTGGAATGCCTGTGGTTGACAGTTCACATGGTACACAATTCAGTGATATTCTCTGTGTGAAATGCATCATTTCACACTTCCAAGAAAGCTTCCCTACCTACCCAGCGCGTCGGACAACCAGTTTGCCATGTAAAAAGTGTACATTTTATTTTTGCAATATAACAGGCCACATTTTCTAATTAATTGATACCATAGGATATTGCGGCAATGGGTGCTGTAACTGTCCATGACCACCTGGTTAGGCAGCAGTGGGATTCTGCATGTATTGCTACTACAAAGCATTGATTAAAAACTCTGTAACCCCATTATACCATTTGGCCCACTCCTGATTTTATGTATCTGAAAACGTAGGAGTATAGAATCATTTCAATCTGTTAACCCAGTATGTTTTAACCATTCATCTTATGTACATAAAGTTTGGCATGAAACACCTGAAAATTTTGTATGCTAGTAGGTCATAAATGTTCCTTCAGATTTTGTACAAAATTTTTTTTACCCTGATTACAGTGTTGCAGTGAATCAAAACTTTGAAATTTTATCAGATGGATTGAACCTAGCAAGAATATGTTGTAGTGCAGATTTGGGACAAGTATTTTTTACTTTGTCATACATTGAAGCACTTGGTGTAAAATAGACCTCGTATAATATTCCTGGCATCTCTGGTTGTACATATATATTGCTTAGTCAGATCTGCTGTTTCATGTGCTTTTTGTTCTCTTTGGCAGGGAGGATAGGAGAAGTGCTGGCTATGGGCATGATGGTGCTGCTGGAGGCTATGGTAGCTATGCCACTTCATGGACCCATGACAGCTACAGCTCTCAGCATGTGTATGGGAACCATGGTAATAATCAAAGGTAAGGTTTCCAGTCCGAAGCTCCATAGTTCTTATTTATTGGATCTTAATGAGATCTCTTGTTCGTGTATGCACGGATTTTTTGTATGGTGAACTGTACTGCGGAGATAGGAAAGTTTACAGGTTTTCATAAGTGACACATTACTTAACAGCTTTCACAGTAGATCCCCAATATAAACTTTTTTTTTGCAACTATCTTTTAATTTCAGAGAGTAAGATTAATTCACTTGACAGGTCGCATTATAGATCCTCAGTATAAACTTTTTTGAAATTATCTCTTAATTTCAGAGATTTAAAGATGAAATCACTTGACAGCTTTCAGTACAGATACCCAGTATGAAGTTTTTTGAAGTTATCTTTTAATTTTGGAGATTAAAAATGTGTGTGGACAAATATGATCTTCCCATTATACATTATTGTCACTTGATGTAGAATCATTGCAGTAAATATTACATATAGTTACAATGAATAAACCAGTAATACCAATAATATTTAGCCTGATATGACACTTTTTTTTTTTTTAATTTTGGCTTCAAAGGAAAAAAGTGCCATCTTGGACTCATATACTTAGAAAATACTATGTTGGTTTGACTGTTTTTAGGGTGGATAATGTGACAGTAATGTGATTGTCTTATGTTGTCATCCTTGCATTTCAAAGTCAAGGAGCTGGGCTTACTTGCATAAAAAAGCTAATATTGCATTGTGCTGTGGTAGTTTATGCTTGATTTCAGTTTTAACATGTGTTTATATTTGTTTTAACAAGAAATACAATACCTTAGCATATATCGTGGTTGACCATGCAGAAAACATCAGATCCACAGTGTCAGAGATGTGAAAGGGTGTGTGTTTCAGCTAGAATGAAAACATTAAATTAATCATGCAGTATGTGGGAGAAATTAGTAGTCACCCTACACAATGGAACTTACCAAAATAAATGTCCAAAACTGAAATTGAAGTAACAGTGAAATTATGCCAGTTACATGGGAAGATATTTGCAGCTTATGAAAGGATGATACAGAGATGTAGAACAGGTATTGAAGTTCTTGCTCAAAGATCTGAAAGATGGCCTACATGTTTCACTGGAGGCATTGCATATGAAAGTCTTGGGAAGTGGCATAATCGTGCAGCATATTGCAGTGGGTCCTCAAGGCAAACATTTGATGGACCATCAGGTTATGCTACACTGAAACAGTGTGTGACTTAACATAGGAGAACAACATTAGTTTGGAAGCTTCGCATGGATTATGCTGAGGAGTTAGTTGCATGCCAGCAGCATATGATTAGTCTTTGCCAGAAACATTACTTTCTTCATGGTCAGATGGGCTATATGGATGAGCCTGCCAATTGCTCAGTTGAAGTTACAGAACTGTCCGGTAGTACAAGGTAATAGGTTCGAGAAACTTGGAGTGGGAATGGTGCTGGCTATGCTGGCTGACAGGAAACTGAAATACCTTTTTATTTTTAAAAGTAAGTGTCTGCCCAAGGAGAAACTATGTGATGGTGTTAAATTCACATGCAATGGTAAAAGTTGTGTGACAGAATAATTAATGGTTAAGTGGCAGGATTTATGGTACAGTTAACTGTAACCTCATTTTTTTAATAGAGCAGTGATGTGTTATGATGTTTCTGAGGGATATGACATGGATATCGTGAATTCCCAAGTGTCTTACTGCTATATGGGAGTATGTGGTGGCACTGTAATTTGAGGCACTGTGCCGTGGGCCGGAGGGTTGCAGGTTTGATTCCCGATGGGGGTCATTGGAATTTTTCATTGACTTCATCCTTCCAGCCACACTATGGCCCTGGGGTTGATTCAGCCGAAGACAGAAATGAGTACCAGGAGTATCTCCTGGGGTGTAAAAGTGGCCACTGCATAGGGATGACAACCTTATCACCTTCATGTGCCAATTGTTTAGGAATTCTGGGATCCTAAGCCACCTGGAGCCTTGGGCCTGTCCAGGCCTGTATATGGATAGCTAACTGTACCTTACTTTAATAGAAACATAGTGATAATAGGTGGAGGCAAAATTCATTGGCTGCATCCTGATGTGTTGTTAGTTATGAAACTAGTCAAGGACTGTGTGTGTCTCCAAGAGGAGTGAAACTACTCACAATTCTAGCAGGAAAGAAACCATCAGAGGCAATTCTGACGGAATGGATAAAGATTGCATGAGTAGGCATGCATCTAGTCTGAGCCGGTTAATGCGTCTGGCAAGTTTCATGTCAAGCAGCATGGATGGAACAGAATATTAAATGTTCATAAATTTCTACCACTCTGCATGGTGTCACATCACAGCAGCAGAATAAAAGTAATGGTGGTGGTAGAAGTCAAGTGAATTGAAGAATATGGTGCTTTATAAAAAGACTAAATTAAGTGTGCAACATGTGGGTTGTGATTGTGACAAGTTGTGACAGGCAGAACATTTTTCATCTGGATACCCTGGGTAGTTAGCCAGATGGTTCAGGACAGTGCAACAGGCTATTCACTTGGGTGTGTTTAAGACAGGTGTAGTTGACCCTCATTTGAGTTACCACAAAGTCCTCTAATGGATGGGGCAACAAGTTTTATCTCTGTACTTTGTTTCATTGGGTATCACTCTTCCTTTGCCAGGTGACTAAAATACGCAGACAGAGGTAAGTTCTGAAGTCCAAATTCGAAACAGAGAGTAATAATGTTCCTTGGAAGGCAGCCACCAGCTGCATGTTTGTTGATCAGTGTGAATCACTTCAGTGTCTGGTTTTGTGTTTGCAGTATTGAAAATTCAGGTATTAGTTCTGCTGGTATAACAGATTCACCACCACCACCACACTTTTTTTCTCCACGGTGTGAGAAGGAAAAACTCCCCCCAAAGTGCTGTCCATTCTTCCCCATCCTGTGTTGCTTGTCTGCAGTTAACAATTCCCATCTTTCTTATGTCTCTCTGAACAACATCTTTCCATCTAGTGAGTGACTTAGTCATTTTAATAACATTATATAGTAATTTGTGTACTTTTGCAGAGAAATACAGACAACAGAAACACAGCCTCCTATGATGTCATTCAAGGCATATCTCCAGACACAAGATGACAACATAACAGATGATGAGGCAATCAGGAAATATAATGAGTATAAGTTGGAATTCAAGAGACAGCAACTGAATGAGTTCTTTGTGACTCACAAGGAAGAGGAGTGGTAAGTCCTCATCCTGAGAACATCAGTAGCATAAGCAGTTTGTACAAAATAGTGTTAATTGTATGAGAGCACTCTGCCAAGAATTTATATCCTTTGAAAGCTTATTTTGTTTCCTACGCTATTCTGTGCTTAACAGAATCTTTCTTTTTTATATAAAAAAAGCCCTTCATTTTCAGTATTTTTATCATGTTTCATTCATGACTCATGGCTTTCTGATATTTCATACCATCTTGGTTTTTGTTCTGTTTCTGCAGTAACATAGAAGATGTAAATGTAAGATTTCCCATTTTGTACACTTTATGTATTTGAGTGGATGATTTTGAATATTGAATATTGAAATATTTCAGTTTCTAAATTTCTGTAGAGGATGAGAAGTACTCTATGTTGTGCATTGACTATTGCACTACAAAAGCAATAAAGAGGAAGTGAATTAATGGAATTTTCAGGTTTGCAGAGTAGGTTTTGTGGTTTCCACAAAGGTTTGCCATTAAAGTGATTCGCTGTACATTAGACACCTGCTTCATTCCAAGAGGTGCAGGGAAATGGAAATTAGGGGTAAAGTGACTGGAATGTGAAGTGAACTGCTGGCCACCATTATTGGAGACGTTAAGAATATGTGGTGCTTGACCTCTGTTATGCAGTTGCACAAGAACAAGTTCACTTTACTCTGTACAGGATATGGGGAACTTTAGGATGCCAGGACTAGACCAGTTTGCGCATTTCAACAAGAATTTGTCCTTTCTGGGAAGGCCCCTTCTGTAGTGCTTTTCAATTTTCCTGTAAACTGTATCTTCATTTTCCATTATGGATTTGAAATGCCAACCATTTGGAGTAAATTGTAATTTGGGAAAGTGATAGTAGGTCATGGGGGTGTGGGCAGGTGAGCAGGGTGGGTATTGAAGCACAGTAACCTTCTTGTTATCCAGAAATGGCTTCCAATCATAGCTTCATAAAATGGTGCATTGTATAACAATAACTGTCCTTTTGAATGGCACAGGACTGTCCTCACTTATTTCATTCGTTTTTAAGAGCCGTTCCTTAATATCATTGTAAAGCACTGCATTAAACGTTTTGCCCTCTGGAAAGAATTCTCAGTGGACAACATATTCTTCATTGAAAAAATGATCATCATCTTCATGCATTATTTTTGCAATACATGGACCTTGGATGTCCTTCGACATCTGTGCTCTGTTTCAGAGCCTTGTCTGTATAGGTGTTCATGAGATGCTTCATATTGACATCCTTAACCTCCCCTCTCATATATGACATAAAACTTCTACACATAATGTTGTAGAGCTTTTGTGTGTCCTGTGAAAATTGGCACAGTGTGGGTCGTACTTTGCCTGTGGGTATAAATGTAGTTGTGTACAATGCAGTTATATGACATTTTGGTAATGAAGAACACGTTGTTGTGTGATGCTTTATATGTGCACATGCATATATTTACCCCTTTCACACATTTTTGCATTCATTTTCAAATCAGAATTGAACTTAGGTGATCCCTAACCCTCGGGTGTCATAGCGTCATTCACATTCGGTGCCGAGGAATATTCATGACATAAAGCGTAGAAATATCGGACGCGTGATGTTTGTATAACTAGATGGGCAGCATAAACCAAGTATGAATATGAATTGTGTCACCTCAGTAAAAAAGGAAACTTTTGTTAGGGCATTAAGGAAAATGTGAGACTTTTTCATTGATACCACTTACCCAGGTTGTACAAATTATTGTCTTATAGTAGGTCACTGGATAAATAATGTTGATAACACAGGAAAATGTGACTAATTACACGTTTGGAAGCATTGTTGCACTCCCTGTTCATGTTTTCCTGTGGAACAGAATGTTTTTTGGAGATTTTTACAAAGGAATTTGTTAGATTGATGTGTGCAGAAAACTGTTTATACTTAAAGACAGAAAAGTATAGACCCTGACTTCCGTTGGAGTGATATTGTCACCAAATACAGGGTAAATGGGAAAAAATATGTGTCACTAAAAGTTGTGTCTCAGTAAACATTAAACTTGCAGTGCAGTTTTTGTTTTCAAATATCAAGATGCTGTAAAATTTTTATCACTACCACTTTTCTGTAGTTACAGTGTGGGGACCATTTGTCACACAGCAAACCTCCAGGAGATACTCAATTTCTTTTCATGTTTGCTTGAACACATCTGTTATACTCAATTTCTTTTCATGTTTGCTTGAACACATCTGTTATAACATTTGCAAATATGGGGGTGATCTAATAATACACCATGTATCAAAATGATTGGAGCGGTTTGGAAGTTGATTATATTCACACGTATGGTGAACAGAATTATAAATACTAGTAGAAATGAAAGAGTAACGCTACAAGTTCATGATACATGCCTACAAATGTTCGATGTATGCACCCTTCATCACACAGCACACATCAAGGCGATAGTCCAATTTCTGCCATACTCTGATCAGCAAGTCAGGTGTGATGGTCTACACAGCCGCGATAATTCTGTTCTTCAAATCAGATATGCTCACGGGTTGTGGTGGCACAAACACTTTGTCCTTTACATAACCCCAAAGGAAGTAGTCACAAGGGGTTAAATCGGGGGACTGTGCAGGCCACGGACTAAACATCAAGCCCCCATGAGCACTCCGCCCAATACATCGATGTGGAAGAATGTCTTTCAACCAGCAACGAACGTCTAGACAAAAATGCAGGGTAGCCCCATCCTGCTGCATAATGAAGTCCTCTGGTTCATCTTCCTGCAATCTAGGGAAGAGTCAGGTCTGTAGCATTTCCAGATAACTTGTTCCCATCACAGTGTCTTCACTGAAAAAGAAAGGTCTATAAACCTTTCTTGTGAACACTGCACAAAAACATTGATCTTGGGAAAGTCCTTTCATGTTGTACCGTCTCGTGAGGATTTT
>Ga0209755_10004664_pt1 | contig 16063 bp, 14 predicted proteins | sample TergutCo191P1_FD_187301 | JGI IMG/M metagenome (GOLD analysis project Ga0209755, IMG submission 187301) | Cornitermes sp. P1 segment gut microbial communities from Petit-Saut dam, French Guiana - Co191P1 (SPAdes) (version 2) | ecosystem: Host-associated > Arthropoda: Insects > Digestive system... | reverse complement strand
AACGGGCAAAGCGGATCCAGGATTCCATCGAAGAGGCCAAAACCGACAGGGTCAAGGCGCAGGAATTGCTTGAACAATACCGGGAAAAACTGAAAGCCGCAAACATCGAGGCGGAGGAAATCATAAAATCCGCCCGAAAAAAAGCCAAGGTACAGGCCGATAAAATTGTGGACGAAGGAAAAGTTGCGGCGGAAGCACTTGTGGTAGAGGCTCATCGCCAGATCGACTTGGAACGGCAAAAGGCGTTGGCACGTCTCGGGATGGAAGTCGCCGCCCTGGTGATGGCGGCTTCGTCTCGCCTTGTGCAACGGGAATTTTCCGGCGATGACAGCCGCCACTATGCCGGTATGCTGCTAAACGAACTGGCGGCGCATCCGAACTTGCCGAATTTGCAGAAAGGAAAAGGCTAGTGTTTCACGGGGATCGCTGGGCCAGGGTTTTTGTCGCCACCCTGGGTGAAAATGCCGAATCGGGATTGCTGTGTCTAAAGGCATTGGTTCCGCCCCTTAGGGAGGTTCCCCGTGTTTTGTCTGGCTACCCTGCGGCACGGTGGCTTGAAAAAATGCTAAGGGAAAGCATTGGTACCGCTGGCTCTCCCGGCGGCCTGGAAACGGTTACGGTTGCCGAACCTGTCATCAGGTTCATGGTTTTGCTTGTCGAAAAAGGCCGTTTCAGGCATATCAATGCTGTTATGGAAAAAATCGAGGAACGGATCGACACACAGAAGGGAGTGCTTGCCGTTACCCTTGAATCGGCGGCACCTCTGGATGGTGCCTTTGCCGAAGAATTTGGCAAAGGCATTGCCGAAAAAATAGGGGTCGCAAAAATAAAAATGAAGACACGGCTGGTTCCGGAACTGCTGGGCGGATACAGACTGCAAATCGGCGAATTCTATGTCGATGCAAGCCTTAGGGGACAGGTGGAAAAAATGAAGGCCGATCTGGAAGGGGCGGCATTGGCCTGCAGTAACCAGGCACAGGGGAACGCAAATGACGGATTTTAATGATCTTACCAAAGTCCTTCGGGAAAGAATCGAGCAGTGGGACGGCAAGGCCGCATCGGGCAGCACCGGTTTCGTGACGCAGGTCGGCGATTCGGTTGCCACAGTACACGGGCTTAACGATGCCGTGTACGGGGAACTTGTGGAATTTGCGTCCGGGGCAACGGGGATTGTCCTCAACCTGGAGGAGGAACAGGTAGGCTGCGTGTTGCTTTCAGGTGGATCGAACATTAAGGATGGCGACGAGGCAAAGGGAACCGGCAGGGTGGTATCGGTTCCCTCGGGGCATTCACTGTTTGGCAGGGTCGTAAATCCCCTGGGCGAGCCGATTGACGGCAAGGGGCCTATAAACGCCGAGGCCTGGCTTCCCGTGGAATCCCCTGCCGCTCCGGTGATAAACCGTGGCGGCATAAACGTTCCCCTGCAAACCGGAATCGTTTCCATCGATGCCATGGTTCCAATCGGGCGAGGGCAACGGGAACTTATAATCGGCGACAGGCAGACTGGCAAAACCGCAATCGCCATTGACACAATCATTAACCAAAAAGGGAAAGACGTTTACTCCGTGTATTGCGCAATCGGGCAAAAGGCCTCGTCGGTGGCGGCGATTGTGGGTACCCTAAAGTCGCACGGTGCCTTGGACTATACCTTCGTGGTTTTTGCCTCGGCCTCGGATTCTGCGGCTTTGCAATACCTGGCACCGTACTCCGCCGTGGCGATGGCGGAACACTTCATGCACCAGGGAAAGGATTTGCTTGTCGTGTACGACGATCTTTCCAAACACGCCGTCGCCTACCGTGCAACCAGCCTGCTTCTGCACCGCCCCCCCGGGAGGGAGGCATTCCCTGGGGACGTGTTCTACCTTCATTCTCGCCTGCTGGAACGTGCGGCGAAACTTTCCGATGAGTTGGGCGGCGGCTCAATCACGGCCCTGCCGATTATCGAAACCCAGGCAGGCGATATTTCATCCTACATTCCCACCAACGTCATCTCGATCACTGACGGGCAGATTTTCCTGGACTCGGAATTGTTCAATTCTGGTTTTCGCCCTGCCGTTGACATGGGGCTTTCGGTAAGCCGTGTCGGGGGCGAGGCGCAGACGAAGGCCATACGAAAAATCTCTGGGCGGCTCAGGCTGGATCTTGCCCACTACCGTGAGATGGCCGCCTTTGCCCAGTTCGGCAGCGACCTGGACAAGGCCACCCAGGAACTGCTCGCCAAAGGCGAAAGGTTGATGGAATTATTGAAACAGCCACAGCATTCGCCCTATCCTCTGGAACAGCAGGTTGCGATTTTATACCTGGTGATAAACGGCCAACTGATGAATGTAAAAGTAGAGCAAATCTCCGCTTTTGTGAAGGCGTATCTTGAGTACCTGAGCGACAACCATGCGGATCTATTGCGGAATATCGGGGAGACGGGCGTTGTCTCGTTGGAGCAGGAAAGTGAACTGCAAAAGGCAGGGGCAAGCTTTCTTGGGCAGTTTGGCACATCGGAAAACAGGTAGGGGCGGATGGCAAGTTTACGGGATCTGCGGACACGCATGAGGGCGGTTCGGCAGACATTGCAGGTTACCAAGGCGATGAACCTTATCTCGACATCGAAACTCCGAAGGGGAAGACGTATGCTTGAGGACACCGAACCGTACTTTACCCGTATCCAAAAATCGATGTTCGACATTCTGTCCTATGCGGAAAAACATGACAGCAATTTTTTCCGCAGGAAGAACCCAGAAAATTCACGCACGGCAATTATTGTCATTACCAGCGACAAAGGGCTTGCCGGTGCTTACAACGCAAATATTTTTAGGTATGTAAGCGATCTGTGCAAAAAAATTGAAAACCCCGTCCTGCTTCTTGTCGGTACCGTTGGGCACCGTCACTACGCCCATACGTCCGACATCGTTCTGGAAAAGTTTTCGTTTCATTCCAGGCTTCCAACAATGGAGGATGCCGAGGAAGTTGCCGAGTACGCCATCTCCCGATATTTGAGCGGAGCCTTTGATGAGGTTCACGTTGTGTATACCCATATGTACAACGCAATTAAGATTTTGCCCAGCGAAAAGCAGGTTTTCCCCCTGGATGCGGAAAAAATTCAGGAAGAGCTTTCCAGCATGGGGAACGTGAAAAGGGTGAAACTTCATTTCGAATTTATCCCTTCCGAAAGGGAGGTTTTTGATGCGCTGATACCACGCTATGTCAGGGGAATTATCTACGGCAGCATGGTGGAGGCTTACGCAAGCGAGCACAGCGCACGCATGACCGCAATGAACCAGGCTTCAAAAAGTGCCGAGGAAATGCTTGCCGATTTGCAGGTAATCTACAACCGAGTGCGGCAGGCAAGTATTACCCAGGAAGTGGCGGAAATAATCGGCGGTTTTTCGGCCTTGGCTGGCAGGAATTAGGAGTAGCGAATGGCAAACATAGGACACATAACCCAGATAGTCGGGCCGGTTGTTGATGTTCGTTTTGATGAGGGAAAACTGCCCGCAATTTTGAATGCACTAAAAGTAAAGACCGAAAACGGGCGTACCGTGGCACTGGAAGTCCTGCAGCACATAGGCGAAAGCCGTGTGCGTTGCGTGGCAATGTCCGCAACCGAGGGCCTTTCCCGTGGACTGGAGGCCGAGGACACCGGTGACCCAATCAGCGTACCCGTGGGCAGGGAAGTATTGGGCAGGATGTTCAGCGTTACCGGGGACGTGATTGACGACAAAGGCGCTTTCACTGCGGAGCGGTACGGTTCCATTCACCGCAACGCACCAAGCTTCGAGGAAATGCGGCCTGCCATCGAAACCCTTGAAACGGGGATCAAGGTGATCGATTTGATTGCCCCCTACGCCAAGGGCGGAAAGGTAGGCCTTTTCGGAGGCGCAGGTGTTGGCAAGACCGTTGTCATAATGGAGCTTATCCGCAACATTGCCACCGAGCATTCCGGCTATTCGGTGTTTGCCGGTGTCGGCGAGCGTTCACGGGAGGGGGCCGATCTCTGGAGGGAAATGACTGGCAGCGGTGTTATCGACAAAACCGCATTGGTCTTCGGGCAGATGAACGAGCCGCCGGGTGCACGTATGCGTGTTGCGCTTGCCGGCCTTACCATGGCGGAGCATTTCCGAGACGAGGAAAGGCAGGACGTTCTTCTTTTTATTGACAACATTTTTCGTTTTATCCAGGCAGGTGCCGAGGTCTCCGCACTTCTTGGTCGCATTCCCAGTGCCGTCGGTTACCAGCCGACCCTGGCAAACGAGATGGGCGGCTTGCAGGAACGGATTGCCAGTACCTCGAAAGGGTCGATCACCAGCATCCAGGCCGTCTACGTTCCCGCCGACGACATTACCGATCCTGCCCCTGCGACAACCTTCGCACACCTCGACGCAACCACCACGCTTTCACGCAAAATCGTGGAGCTTGGCATTTATCCTTCGGTGGATCCGCTGGCCTCCAGTTCCCGTATTCTCGATGCCGCAGTGGTTGGCGAGGAACACTACGACACCGCACGTCGCACGCAGCAAATCCTGCAACGTTACAAGGAATTGCAGGACATCATCGCAATCCTAGGCATGGACGAGCTTTCCGAGGAGGACAAAACCATCGTTACCAGGGCACGCAAAGTCCAGCGTTTTTTTAGCCAGCCTTTTTTTGTTGCGGAAAAATTCACGGGAATTCCAGGACGCTACGTGCCGACAAAGGAAACCGTTAAAGGGTTTAAGATGATTCTTGACGGCGAGTGCGATTCGATCCCCGAGCAGGCATTCTACATGGCTGGCGGCATTGACGACGTGTTTGAAAGGGTAAACCATGGCCGCACTGTTTAGGTTCGAGATACACACCCTGTACCGCCTTTTCTTTTCCGGCAGGGTGGAATCGATCACCCTTACGCTTACCGATGGTGAAATGGGTGTTTGCGCAAGCCATTCCTTTTTTACCGCCCCGGTTCTTAGCTGCATATTCCGCATGAAGGATGACAAAGGCATTGTACGTTCAGCCTTTATTACCGACGGCATACTGGAAGTGAAGGAACGCAAAACCGTGCTGATGGTCGATGCCGCCGAGTGGCCCGAGGAAATCGATCTGACCCGTGCCCTTGCCGCCAAGGAGAAGGCTGAAAAAGAAGTGGGCAAGGCGCTATCTCACTTTGAGATTGAAAGCGCAAAAGCAAGGCTGCGCCGTGCGGAATTCAGACTGAAGGCCTACGAGTTGAAGGCGTAAGATGGCAAGACTTCTTTGCATAAAGAAGATGTGAACGGCGATGTCCCATTGTGCAGGGGTATCGCCGTTTGGTGCAAGGACGGAAACGGCAGGGAATGGTACTACCCTGCCGAATAACTCGACTACCAACCGGCGGATGTCATGCCGTGCGTATCCAGCTTCTCGCCGCTTATATCGGCACCAAGCGCTTCCGCAAATTTTCTGTAATGGCCAATTCTGCTGAATATACGACCATCGGCATCGGTTAGGTTCCCTTCCAGACCGCCGTTTATCACCATTATTGTCATGCCAAACCCTGGTTCCGTCCTGCCGGCGGCTATGTCCCGTGCCGTCGGGGTCCAGTTTCCAAGGATAACATCATGGCACGACGGTTTTGGCGGTTGTGGGGTCATCCAAAACCACAGGGCGGTCATAAACCCCACCTTGCCGGATTGGGCGACCAGTTCGGGGGTGTTCAGCAGGATGTTTTTGTCCCCAAATAAAATTACACTTGCAAGCCCATAGTTGAAATTCCAGCTTAACTGTATCGGGCCACGCCCATGATACGACCTTCCAGGGACGGGAGGAAAATGCGGATCGTTGGGAGCAAGGTAGGGGCTTTCCGTCGCACCGGCAAAGGCCACCTCCTCGTTGAAGAACAGCCCCCACGCAAAACGCCCACCGGGTGCGGTGTCCCAGCCGCCGGTGGTCTCGTGGGCGATGTTCGCCAAGAAAGCCGCCAGCTCTCGCCTTCTGTCGTTTTCGCTTCCCTTAGCAAGAAAGCTTCCAAAATCGACGGTTTGCGTCACAATCGGCAAATTCTGGCTGCCTGGGGCGTTGAAGTGCGTGCCTTCGAAAACAAGCGTCCGTACGCCTGTCGCTTTGTTCGTAACGAATGTCCTGCTCATGGCTGGCCCAGAATGGCCTTCCCTCATTTCTATTTCGTAGATGAGGTGCGACAGTTCCCATATGGCGGCCTTAAAGTTGTCATACGAAAGGGAGGCTTCGGGGGAAGCCTGCCTGCCTGAGATTCCCTGCCACCCAGACGAGCCAAACCTTCTGGGAAATAGGGTCTCGAAAGCCTCCCTGCTCATGTAGCTTTCCAGCCTGCTTACGGCGGCAGTTGGGGAAGTCTCGCCCGTCAAGGCTTCGCCGCCGCCACTGGAGGAAGGCCATGGAAACTCGTCTATCGCCACCTCCTGCCTTGTGGGGGCGGCACACCCTGCAAAACCGATGATCACTATGACCATCGGCACCATGAAAATGGCACTAGGTTTTTTCATGCACATCTCCCCCTTGGGATAATCCCAGAACAACAGCACTTACATTGCCGCTTGACCCCTGCCCTCGTGATTTGAGATATCCGCTGAAGTATCGGTATCTTCCTCTTGTTCTTGGGCAAACATCCTTTCCACCTCTTCCACGGTGTACCCCTGCTTGAAAAGGCCGATTATCTCGTCTTTCGTCTCCGCCCTTGTTTCTTTAATAAGCTTTCGTTTGTACGGTGCCCATCTGAGTTTAATCCGATCCTCTACTGCCATACCTGCCTCCTGAAACTCGGGATATGTATCATACAGTTTCTCGTGCATTTGCGATATGCTCTCCAGTATCATTATACTATCATCGTTGCCCAAAAAACCACTCGTCTGCCACGCTCAGGATGATGTCCGCATGGAAAGGTCGAGGGTCTTTCCCCGTCTCCGTACGCTTTCGGTTTTTCCAAAGCGTACCGTGACTCTGTCCTGTAATTGCATTACAATAACAATGTGATAGAAACGAATGAACGGTATTCATGGGCACCCGAAAAGCGATACCTGAACAAAAAGGAACGAGGACTGGATATGGTTGGACTATGAAGGATGAACCTAAAATGACGCCAGAAATCATGGACATGATAAGAAAGGCTCCCGCTTTTGACACGCAGGACATACCTGAATTAAGGGATTTTAAGCCCAGTAAGGCGGTTGCCCGTGGCTTTGCGCAGTTCAAGGAACATATCAACCGCAACGGGCGGCCAAAGACCGATGACCCAAAACTGAACGTGTCCATACGACTGCCGCTGTCCGTCATTACCAACTTGCGTAACACGGGCCGAGGCTGGCAGACCCGTGTTGGCGATTATGTCGCAATGGGAGTGAACCGAGGGGACATCGAATTGCTACCTGTGCGCGAGCCTAGTCAAAGAGGAAGCGTGTAGTCGCCTTGGAAACCAATCCCCAGGATACCCAACAAGACCGTTTCCCAACGGAATCCAGGAAACAAAAAGGGCTGCCAAAGTGTTGCTCTTTGGCAGCCCCATTATAGGTCAGTACAGTGCATCAACCATTCATGCCTGACGCCAATTGCTGGCAACAGGCATGAGATGCCTCGTAAAAGTTAATGAGTTCTTCTCCACATGCCTGTAATGAATGGCAAAGTTGTGGTTTGGCCAACATTTCGGGTTAAAACAAGTCCAGGTACAATTATACTGTCACCAACTGTAGGATTAGTAAACCAGTCCGTACGGTGTGGGTTATCAGTTGTCGGGTTACTCGGATTTAACCCTGGTATGTTAGAGGCCAAGCTAATTACATACCTATGTCTGACTGTAGTAATTTGGCGATTAGCGTTAAACACCACTTCCATCTCAATAAAGAAAAGCATAGATGCGGTAGGGCTACCTGTTGTTGCTTGAAAACTTCGCATCCCAGCAGCACCTGTACCTGGTGCATTGCTTGTAAAGCTTAAAGTATTGTTCGAGGCATTCCAGGTAAAGTTGGATATTGGGAAAACACTGGCATAAGCAGACCCGCCTGCTTGTAAAAATGCGGCATGTGCCTCTTGGACACCAAAAGCTGCTTGAGTGGTTGTCGCATTAACTATCGATGAAGCCGGACTCGTCCCTGCACTGTTGATAGCAAATACCCTGTACCACCGTTGCGTATTAGCTGGAAGGCCGGTATGGGTGTGTGAAGTTCCTGTCACCGTAGCTAGGGCACTCCATGCGCCGGTTAAGGTTGTCCTAACCTCTACCCTGTAGTTTGTTGCGCCGGAAACAGCGTTCCATGAAATCTGTATTGCGCTTGCGGATATAGCCGTTGCTGTTACACCGGTGGGAGCGCTTGGTACGGTCACTCCACCTCCTGCAGCTTGTACGGGGCCAACCGCAGGGCTGGTAACGCTACCAGTATGGCCAGCGCGGGTTACGACTACGGTGATCATCTGGTTCACATGATTAGCTGCTGGAGTAAACGTGCTGCTATTCGTGCCTACGTTGGCGTTTCCCACCCTCCACTGGAATGAGGTGGCTCCGCTACCGCCAATAAGCCCGGTCGTGATTGCCGTCAGTTGCACATTCACTTGGGGTGTTCCTTGTATGGTTACCGTGCCCGTCAACTGCGGTGCAGCGGTTACTGGGCCAACCGCAGGGCTGGTAACGCTATCAGTATGGCCAGCACGCTCTACAACTACGGTGATCATCTGGTTCACATGGGCATCCGTCAGATTTAACGAACTGCCGGTAGCGCCAGCAATATTGTTGTTACCCGCCCTCCACTGAAAGAAAATGGTTCCGCTGCCACCAAGATTGGCTGTGTTTGCCGTTAATGTGCTTCCCGCTTGGGTAGTTCCAGTTATGGTTACCGAGCCTGTCAGTTGCGGCATCGGCGGTGGCGCGACAATCGACAAAGTCTGAGGCCCGGGTGCAATTCCGGCCCTGTCGATGGAGATTGATATCTCTCCGGTGCTCATATCCCGAAGTTGCAAAGTCATCGCACTCAATTCTATTAACCCACCGCCCACTGTCGCCGAGCCTGTTGTCCCGGAAGCGATCCTAACATCCGATATCTGCAACCCCAACCCCGGCGGAATGGCACCGCCGAAATCAATCACGATACCAGTTGTATATGGGAAACCAAGAACCCTCACCTCCCATGTAAGCTGGGCAACCGCATCAAGGCTTACCGTTCGGGGTCCCCTTACAATGCCGGGACTGTCAATGTAAACCAAAACGTCCCCGGTTCTTATGTTGGAAATCGCTAGCATCTGCGACCTCCCGCTACCCGACAAGGCCCCCATTGTAGCGTCGCCCGTTACGGGAACAATTGTGATACTGTCTACGTTTACTTCCCCTGGATCTGACCAAAAGTTAAACGAAATGTAGTTTGCTGTTTGAGTTGCGTTCCAGTTCACAAAACTTGGCCCTTCAAGTTGCATCCATCTTTGGGAGGAACTGTTTACCCCGGCCATGATAACGTAAAGATCAACGCTTCCGCCTCCTACATTTTCAAGAGACAATTCCACGCGGGTTCCTTCCTGGGTCACGCCCGATACAACCGCAGATCCTTGGGTGACCCCGGCAGAAACAATCCTGAAATTGTCCACAGTAGCGGTTCCCGGATCCCTGCTAAAGGTTATGATGATGGAGTTTGTCGGATTGCCGAAAGCCTCCGCCGTCCAGTTGATAGTATCGAACCAAAGCTCTATCGTCCGCGGCTCGCTGGCGAAGCCTTCCCTGTTGATGGAAACCGATACGGTTCCACCGACCACGTTGGTAATCGCAAGCCTGCCGCCCACCAACTCAACTATTTCTGCGGAACCGGTGCCGGCGGTAATGGAAATGTCTTCCGTGCTTAGTAGACCGACGGGCAGGCTCATTGGCTGGCCAGGGATCCTGCTAAATGAAAAAACAATCGTGTCTGTGGCAGGGCTGCCATGGCTATCAGTGGGGGTCGCTGTCCAGGAAATCTCGGGAGCGGCAAGTGTCACAGTCCGTGGCCCTGCGGCAACCCCGTTTCTGTTGATGGAAACCGATACGGTTCCAGCAAATACATAGCTAATTTCCAATGACCTGGTTAGCCCCTCGCCGGAAACCCACCCTCTCAATGCCGCAACCGCAGGATAAATCGCAATTTCAGCCGATTGCAGAAACCCGGGATCGTGGCTAAACGTGAAGTCAATGCGGGTTGTGGTTGGATAGCCGACAGGGGTTGCCGTCCAGGTAATGCCGGTAGTAGCAGGTCCGGCAAGCGTCAGCGGCTGTGGCCCGCTGGCAATCCCAGCCCTGTTTATGGAAACGGACACGGTTCCTGCACTCACATTGGAAACCGCCAACGTCCGAGTCGGTCCACTGCCGGTCAAAGCCCCTCTGATTGCGGAACCGGTTCCATCAGAGATTGAAATGCTTGTTGCCTGAAGAACCCCGGGATCTATGACAAATGTAAACTCAATAGCTGTTGTTGTTGGATCGCCAAGAGGGGTTGCGGTCCAGGTAATGTCGGACACGTAAAGCGTCACTGTCTGGGGACCTCGTACAATTCCAGCCAATTCAGTCGGCTCAATGGAAACCGATACGTCCCCGGCTCTTACATAGGAAACCGCCAAGGACCGCATAAGCCCACTGCCCGTCAAATTCCCCCTGGTTGCCGTACCCACGCTTGTTAGGCTGGTAATACGGATGTCTTCCGCCTCCAATGCCCCAGGATCGCTGCTAAAGGTAAAATCGATGGCGGTTGTAAAGGTAGTGGAGTTGGAAACCGCTGTCCAGGTAATCTGCCTAGTGAACACATGTTCTTCTGGACTCGCAAATATAGGCGTAGACAGGGTTAGCGTATTACCGTCCAAGGAGAACGGAACTGTATGCGATCCGTCGCCAGAGTCAAACTCCATGAGCAAATTATTGCCGTCAACGCTAAGCGTTCCGTATGTTGGGCCCCACGTAAATGAACCGTTTGCGTTCAACACAAAACTCCAGCCCTCTCCTACCCATGTTCCAACTAGGTTAGCAGGGATTTGCCCCTCTTGCCCAGGATCCTCGTTCGGCGGTGTGGTCTCGGGATCCTCATTAGGCGGCGTGGCCTCCGGATCCTCATTAGGCGGTGTCGTCTCCTGGAGCCATTGGGCATACAGGCGGATATTATTCTGTAGCGTACGCGAATCGTTGGCCGCCGTCGTTCTTGCACCGCTGTCGTCGAAATACCGCGTACCTTCGCTACGCGCCGTCCAGTATCCGGTAAACGCCCATCCAGAACGCGCGGCTGGGATCGTTACGCTTGTCGGGAACTGGGCTCCGTCGATATGCGTAAATGAATCCACCGTGGTGTTATCCGTGGCCGTGTGGTTGCGGATAAGCGACACCGTCCATTGCTGAGGCTGGGCCGCCGGATCGTTCGGCTGCTCACAGGCTGTCATGGTAAGACTGATCATCGCCACTATGGCAATAATCCCGACAAATTTGACCCTGTTCATAAAGGGCCTCCTTTTTGCGATCACCGCCCTGCCTATTCGGAGGTGATCAAAAAAATATATACGGACATACGCCCGTATTAACCGGGGCAGACCGCCTATGGCCTTTTTTGCCTTTCGGCTTCCATGGGCGAGGGGTTATTTACGGCATTGGCGAGCAGGGATTTGACCTTGTTTTGTTCTTCCAGCAGTGTTTTGGCGGTGTTCAGTATTCCACGTCTTTCTCCAATGGGCAAAACCTGAAAATCATTACCGCAATCGTAAAAATCCCCTTTCATTTCACCCACAATCACCTTGTCCTCCATCAATAAACCCCATTGCGATTTTATTATAAATTGCTGTGGGGTTTTGTCAAGCCCCTTCCTTGTTTCTTTGAGGGGGGCTATGATATTTTGAAGGGGGGATTAATGGCGGCTTCTACAATAAAAGAGCGCATAAAGGCGGTCAGAAAAGCGTTAGGCATGTCGCAGAAGGACTTTGGCAGGGGAATCTTTCTTTCGCAGAGCTTTTATGGGCAAATAGAAACAGGGGCAAGATCCCCCAATGAACGGGTATACGAGCTAATCTGCAACAAATACGGTGTCAACAAGGACTGGCTAATCACGGGCCAGGGGGATATGTTCGGCGAAGCCCCGTCCGATGTCGAACTGTTGGAACTCATGGAGATCATAAAGGAACTTGACCCACTTTTTAGGGAATACATCATAACGCAGATTAAACAGCTTGCCGCACTTCACAGAAAAAGCAAAAAGCAGGACAGTTGACAAGTGATACGCATTATGCGTATCATTACAGCATGAAGTTTCAGGAAATCGAGCGGATAATCCTGGATGACGGTTGGGCCCTCAAGAAGGTCAAGGGTTCACACCATCAATACATCCATTCTTCGAAGTCAGGCAAGGTAACCATTCCGTATCACACTGGGGATATCGCACCGGTTATTATCAAATCGATTCTGAAACAAGCTGGATTAAAGTAGGAGGGCACTATGCAACTAACATATCCCGCAATTTTTTATGAGGACGAAGGCGCTTATGCCGTGGAGGTTCCCGATCTGCCAGGCTGCGTAAGTGGTGGGGATTCCCTCGTCGAGGCGATCTTCATGGGAACCGATGCTGCTTCCGGATGGGTTCTTGACGAACTCGAAGACGGGAAACCCGTACCCAAGGCAAGCCCCATAGAGGCAATCCACCCCGAGCCGGGCGGTTTTGTCAGCATATTGGTTCTGGACATGGGTGCCTACGCGGAAAAGTACGGCAACAAGGCGGTGCGGAAAAACCTGACCATTCCTGCATGGCTTAACACCTTCGCCGAGGAAAGGCATGTCAATTTTTCCAAGGTGCTACAGGACTCGCTTATAGCAATGTACGAGAAGGAACGAGCCGCATCCTAACGCTTGCAACATTGTGGATATGAGGCCGCAAGAACGCTTAGAAAAATACGGCCCAAAGCCTTACCTTCGAAAATGTTGGAGAACAGCCCATGAAATTTCTGCACCTGTCCGATCTGCACATCGGCAAGGTAGTGAACCGCTACCCAATGCTTGTCGAACAGCGGCATGTTTTTGAACAGGTAATCGGATATGTCAAAACTGAAAAGCCCGACGCAGTAATAATCGCAGGCGATGTGTATGACCGTGCAATACCTAGTGTGGAAGCGGTACGCTTGTTCGACGATTTTCTTACCGATCTTGCCAGCGAGGATGTGGCGGTAATGGTCGTCTCTGGAAACCACGATTCACCCGAACGCATGAACTACGCAAGCCGCCTGCTATCCGACAAAAAGCTTTTTCTTTGCGGTTCGTTTGACGGCAAGCTCAACAAATTTGTGTTGACCGACAAATACGGCGAGGTAAATTTTTGGCTGTTGCCTTTTGTCAAACCCCTGTCAGTACGGGGCTTTTTCGGTGATAGTGATATTGAAACCTACGATGCCGCCCTTGCGGCGATACTGGAAACCGCCGATATCGACTATGCATCACGTAACGTGCTTGTGTCGCACCAGTATTACACAAAAACTGGAGTTACGCCCGTGCGTTCGGAGTCCGAGTTAAACCCCGTGGGCGGACTCGATGCCATTGACTCCAGGCTAATCGAACGGTTTGACTATGTTGCACTTGGGCATTTGCACGGAGCGCAGTCCGTTGGAGCCACGCACATTCGTTATGCAGGTTCCCCGATCAAGTATTCGTTCTCCGAATGGCGGCAGGAAAAATCCCTTAGCCTTGTAACCTTAAACGAAAAAGGCAGTCTGGACATTGCCGCCCTTCCCCTAACCCCCATCCACGATATGCGCGAGATAAAAGGCGAAATCGACAAACTTATGAGCGACGAGGTGTCTTCCCTTGCCGACAAAGAGGATTATTTGCGAGTAATACTCACCGACGAGGAAGAAATAATAGACCCCATGGGAAAACTGCGAAGCGTGTACCCAAACGTAATGAGCCTTGATTTTGACAATTCCCGTAAAAGTATTGATCTGGGCATGGTTGTTACCAGTGCCGAAAAGATAGAAAAACTGTCGCCGTACGATTTGTTTGCCGATTTTTTTCTTGAGGCGCAAGGTTCGACGATGAGTGCCGAACAAACCGAAATCGTGCGAGAGCTTTTGGAAACCGAGGAGGACGCATGAAGCCGCTTAAACTGACAATGAACGCCTTCGGTTCGTATGCCGATCTCCAAACCATAGACTTTACTGCACTTGGAACAAACGGCCTGTACCTAATTACAGGGGAAACGGGTTCTGGCAAGACGACAATCTTTGACGCTATCTCCTTCGCCCTGTTCGGCAGGGCAAGCGGCTCAAGCCGTGGCGACTACTCGATGCTTCGCTCCGACTTTGCTGACAATAAAGACAAGACCTTTGTCAAACTGAATTTCGTGTCGGGCAATGCCACCTATGGAATAGAACGTTCTATCAAAAAAACAGGGCAGGATGTCGCTTTGCTGTTGCCCGATGGAACCACGGTAAGCGGCGACCGAAACGTAAAGTCAAAAATAGGTGAGATTGTGGGGCTTGATCGGGAACAGTTTGCGCAAATCGTGATGATAGCGCAGAACGACTTCCTGCGTTTTCTGCAAAGCGGAACGGATGATCGATTGAAGATCCTTCGCCGTATTTTTGGCACGGAAACGCTGAAAAACTTTCAGGAACAGTTGAAAACCCGTGCGAAGCAGGAAAAGGAAAAACGAGATTTGATTGTACACGATTTTAATCGGTACGATGTCGATGTCTACAAACGTGACGAGCAGTTTGCCGAATGGGAAACGCAAATCAAAACCGATAGGACTAACTTAGCAGAGGTGGATAAAGGCATTGCCCAATACGACAAAGTCAAGCAGGATCTTGCCGCAAAACTCGCCATTGCCGAGAATTTAAGCGGAAAATTTTCCGACCTTGCCTCGACTCGTGTTTTGCAGGAAAAGCACGAGTCAAGGGCCAATGAAATAGAAACGTGCAAAAAACGTGCAGCCCTTGGCGAAACGGCATTGCGTAAAGTTAAGCCCCTTGCGGATGAGGCAACAAGAACGGAGGCCAGTCACGCAAATGCTCAAGCTAATTTGGTTGTTGCGAAAAAGCAGGAGGTCGATGCCCTTAGGGAATTGGAACAGGCAGAAGATTCCGTAAAAAAATTGCCTCCTCTTGCCGAGGCGCAGGTCGCTTTTGCCACACTGTCGAAAGAATGGGAGACAGTCACCGAACAATTAAAGAAGCTAACCGTATTGCAAAAAAACCACGATGAAGTCACAAACAGGCAAACCGTGTTATCCAGCACACAGGAAGAATTGGCCGCCGTATGCAAGGTTCTGGGCGAGTTACCGTCCATTGATGACAAGCAAATCATTCTTGAACAGTTGACACAGGAATTAACAGGCAACGAAGATGCCTACGCAAAACTTTGCGCATTGCAGGCGGATCTTGGCATTATCAATGAAAAGCAAAACGCATTATCCAAAATGCAATCGGAGTTTGAGGCCTTAAACATCGGTTTTGCGAATGCGGACGATAAGTATAGATCCCTGGAAGATGCTTTCTTTCGCAGTCAGGCAGGTATTCTCGCTGGCGGTTTGACAGATGGCAAACCCTGTCCAGTCTGTGGTTCCACTGTCCACCCCAATCCTGCCACCTTATCCGATGGCAAGGTAACGGAAGCCGAACTAAGAAAAACAAAAGACGCAAGGGACACCGCACAAAATAAGCGTGAAAAAAAATCCCTGGAATGCGGCAATGCGAAAACGGAAATCGATACTATGTCTTCACGGTTTGTTGCCGACTTAGCCGTACATATACCCGAACCCACTCTTGCAACGGCTGGTACACAGTTGGTGGAAATAACGGATACGGTAAAAACGAAGGGAGCCGAATTAACAAAAAAGAAAACCGTTACGGAAAAATCATTTGCCGAACTAAAAACGAAGTTTCAGAACGCTACAAACAAGCACAATGAGTTAAGCCCCAAAGCTACTTCACTGCAAAGCGAGATTGACACCCTCGTTAGGCGGTTCACAAATGATTTTTCCGAATTTGTGCCTAACACCGAATGGGAAACATCGAAAACTGAACTTGCACAATTGCTTGACAAAACACGAAAACAGGCAGAGTCCCTAACCGCCGACAAACAAACCACCGAACAATCCCTTGCAGACCTAACCGC
>Ga0209755_10004663_pt1 | contig 16071 bp, 18 predicted proteins | sample TergutCo191P1_FD_187301 | JGI IMG/M metagenome (GOLD analysis project Ga0209755, IMG submission 187301) | Cornitermes sp. P1 segment gut microbial communities from Petit-Saut dam, French Guiana - Co191P1 (SPAdes) (version 2) | ecosystem: Host-associated > Arthropoda: Insects > Digestive system... | reverse complement strand
CGAGTAATCCCCGTGCGGTGGGGCATTGGTTTTTGGCGTACGCAAATGGTGCGGCAGCCGATGAACACGGCGCAGACTATATCTTTGATGCGTTTTATTTTGCACGGAAATACGACCCTGCGGCCGTGCTGTACTACAACGAGTACAACGAGGAATTTGAGCATAAAACCACGGCGATTTCGCAAATGGTGGCGGAAATAAATGACCAGTGGAAAAACCATCCGGAATATGACGGGCGGCTTTTAATCGAGGGCATTGGGATGCAAAGCCACCACAATCACAAATTCACCGATGTTGCTAAAATTCGAGCGGCATTAACTCGGTTTGCCGCCTTGGGCGTAAAGGTTTCCATCACGGAAATGGATTTCACTTTTGGTTCGGAGGATAACCCCGCCGTTCCGCTGTCTGCCGAAGATACCGCCCGGCAGGCGGATATGTATGCCGCACTTTTCACGCTGTACACGGAATTTTCCCACGTAATAGAGCGGGTAGCATTTTGGGGATTGAACGATGCCGCAAGCTGGCGAAGCTGGGGTTCTCCCACGTTTTTTGATGTGAAATCACAGGCAAAACCCGCATTTTTTGCGGCTATTGAATGTGTGCGGCCTGCGACCACAAAATAGAGTAGGGGAGCTGTTTCCACGCAAAAAAACAAGGTATAGTGCTTTCTACCGAAAATGAGGGTTGAATTTGCGAGGATTTTTGTCGCAGTGCAAGGAAGCAAAAACCGCACGTACCCAAAGGTACGTAAGGCTTTTTGCTGACGTAGCAATGCGGCAAAAAGACCGCAAAGGCAACCCTCATTTTCGGTAGAAAGCACTATATAGCTGTGCCTTGTTTTTTTTCGCCAATGGATTGATGTGTTCCCGGTATGCGCATCCTGTGCGATTAGGAGGATTTTTTATGACAAAATTAATTTTTGCTATGCTTTTTCTAATGATACTTGTTGCTTGCGATGGTGGCAATAATGGAAGTGGTTACATTTTGACCCCTGCGGAACAAAATGGTGTTTTGACAACCACATTAACTGTACGTGGAATGACTTGCCCAAGATGCGTAACCACTCTTGACAGAGAAATTTTGGCACTTAGCGGCGTAATTAGCGTTTCTCTTGATTTGCAAAGCGGCGTTCTTGTTGTGGAACATGAACCGGAAGTAAGCGTGGCACAGATTAGCGATATCGTAATTCTTGAAGGCTTCCGCATAGAATAGAGGAGTTTTTCCATGAGCATTATTAATTTGACAGAAGAGGGGGTTCTTCCATGACTATTATTAGGCTTGTGGCACGTAATCTGCTTAGTCGCAAAGGACGTTTTTTATTCACGCTACTTGGAATTACAATTGGAATGGCTTCTTTTGTGGCACTTATGTCAATTGGGCAAAATATGCGAAACGAAGTTACTTCGCAAGCGTATTCTCTTGGTGGCAATTTTGTGATTGTCCCCGATGATTTGTGCGTATTCAATCAAATTGGGATTATTACGGGTGATGCAATTTCGGAGCGGCTTGATTTTGCGGAGTTCGAGAGAATCGCCGCAATAGACGGCATAGAGGTTATTCCGCACCTTACACGCCGCATGATGATTTACAATCCATCTGCCGGGGAAAATCAGCCCACTACGGTTACAGGAATTCTCCCAGCCCAAACGCAAGCGTTTAGAAATTGGGAAATGTATGTAGGGGAATATTTTACCTCGCAAGACCAAGAAGCAATCATAATTGGCCAAGGCATCGCAAACCGTTTTAGCCTAAATGTTGGCGATGTGCTGGAAGTGCGGCGTGGCGAGGAGTTTGCGGTAATCGGAATTTTGGCAAACACAAGCAGTAACGACGACACCACCGTGCATATGCCGCTTTCTGTGGCACAGCGGGTTTTTGACAGAGAGGGAAGCGTGTCGTATATGTCCGCAATGCTTTACGATATGGCACGGTTCGATTATTTTTACGCCGCAATTCACAATGTTGCAAACAATGTGAACGTAGCCACCAACGAGCAGTTGCTGGGCGCAGTGCTTTCCATTATCGGCTCGGTAAACGTCACGTTGCAGGCAGTTGCGGGCGTGGCTCTTGTTGCGGCGGCGTTCGGGATTATCAACACGATGATGACGGCCGTTTACGAACGGCGGCGTGAAATTGGAATCATGAGGGCAATTGGCGGCAGAAGTTCTGCGGTGTTTCGTATTTTTGTAATTGAAGCCGGAGTTTATGGGCTTTTGGGTGGAATTTTGGGCGTTTGCGTGGGAATAGTTGTTTCTATTTTCGCCGCACCAATTATCCAGGGTGACGAAATGCTAATGGGCATGGATGTTGGTGTAAATATTGATGTTATGCTTGTTGCAACGGCAATCGGATTTTCTCTTGTGATTTCTGTTTTATCCGGGCTTTTTCCCGCATGGAAAGCATCGAAACTAACCCCGGTGGAGGCGATTTCCTATGAATAATCCGATTATCCGAACAGAAAATCTTGAAAAAATATATGGCAAAAGCACGGTTAAAACCCACGCAGTTAGAGGAGTGAGCATGGAAATTCCACGTGGCTCGTTTTCGTGCATAATCGGAAAATCCGGGCATGGAAAAAGCACGCTAATGCAGTTAATCGGCGGGCTTGACAGAGCCACAAAGGGAAAAGTTTTTATAGACGACGTGAACATTTCCGATTTAAGCGATGGCAAATTATCGGAACTGCGTGCGAAAAAAATCGGTTTCGTGTTTCAGTTTTTTAATCTCTTGCAAAACCTTACGGCGTTGGAAAATATCCAGGTTGCCATGATGTTTGGTGGTGTTCCTGCAAACAACCAGCGCAAAAAAGCGGAGGATTTGCTCCGCTTGGTTGGGCTTTACGATAAGGCAAACTCAAAACCAAATGAACTTTCCGGCGGGCAACAACAACGCATTTCCATAGCCCGTGCCCTTGCTAACGACCCGGATATTCTTCTAATGGACGAACCTACGGGAAACCTCGATTCTGAATCGGAAAAAGATGTGCTGGAACATATTTTTAAGATTCACAAAGCAAGAAAAACCGTTGTTATCGTAACGCATAATAACGAACTGGCAAAACAAGCGGAAATTTTATTTGAGATGCGTGACGGCAAGTTGAATTCTTGAGAGGTCTACTTCTACCCATCCATCATATATTCGCAACTTGCAAAGTCACTTTTTCCTTCAAACAAGCAGTTACCCCTCTCCATAAACTGAAAATATGCAGGGCAGGACAGGGTTTCTCGAATAAATCGGCTCATTTTGCCGGATTGTGGTGCGGGCAGTTTATGGCTATCACTCTCGCAGGTGGTGATTTTTAGCCGATATTTTCCCTGTTTCAATTCGATAATGCCCTGTTCGCAGTGTAGTATTTTCACGCCTTTATATGTCGCAAGGCGATATTCTTTGCCGTTTAGCCATACCACGCAAATACAGCCCCAAAAACGCAGCCCGTAAAACGGAATCCGTGCAACCGATGCCATTATAGAGCAATCTGCGTCAAATGCGTTGCACTGCACCCATGTATATTTTGTCGGAAATGAGTACCCGCTGTCAGATTCGATATAACCTTTGCCGCCGCTAAAATCCAGCGTTTTGCCGTTAAGCGTTACAGCGCCTTTAACGGAATGGTTCATGCTGATAACTCCATGACTGCACTCCATCGGGAAAAATTTGAAGGGTCCCATTATGTTGCCGCTAATGGGCGAGAGATTCGCATACGCCAATTTCCCAGATAGTGAAATTTCGGGCGTTTGAATATCCAAAGATATGCCGGCGGATGAAAATGTGTTGCCGCCAATGCGAAGTTTGCCGTCACATTGTTGGTATTCCGATAATGGAAACGAAATATGATACGACTTATCATCTGCAACGACAAAAATAAATGCGCCATCGCTTGCCTTTCCGGGGATAAGTGCAAGTGACTTAATTCCGCCGTCGGCGTTTGATAATTTCGTCTGGTGCTTGTAATACCATCCTTCAAAAAAACCTTGGGGCTTTCCCATAAAATCACTCCTCATGGGATAAGCCTTGCCACCCTTGCTGTGTAGTATTCTGTAGCTACCCAGAAAGCCCATCCCAATCCAGATAATCCAAAATGAATTGCTTGCGCAGTAATTTCTTTGGGATAAATTCGTTGTACTTGCCCTTAATCTGTGCGTTTTCGGGGAGGGGGAAGTCGTGCATATTTGGGCGGGTGGCGAGGATTTGGACGATTTCCTCGGTCAGGCTTTCTTTCTCTCCGGCAAACTGCGCTTCGAGATACAGGCAACTCATCCAGGGTAGGCGGTTTTTGATTTTTGCGTGTAGCAGTGCGTAATGAAGCGTGAATAATTGCCGTGTGCCAACCCATGGAAAAATTGCGAATTTGTTGGGCGCAAGCTGGGTTACGAGGTTTGTGAGAATGCCGCTGTTGCGTGCAATATAGCGGATTTCTGCAAGGCGTTCGCTACATCGGGGAGATAGGTATGGGTACATATCGTCACATTCAAGTACGTGACGGATTTTTTGCGCAAGGTATGTGTGGATGTCTATTTCGCCCTCCACGTCCCAGTCTACAAGGGAAATTCCCGGTACTCGCTTGACGAATATTACCTTGGATTTTTCGTTTACATCTACGGTTTCCCATGCGGTGCCGGCAAGTGCAAAGCGTGTGCCAACGGGATAAACCTTGTCCACCGTGCCAATTGTGCGGTTTTCGTCTTTCACGAGGAGATACTCGGGTGCGATAAAAACCGTGAGAAATTTGTGGGAGTTTATGCTTTTTTCGCCCTCACGTCCGATGATTATTCCACCACGTTCGGTGCGTTCGAGTTGGCCTATGCCCAAAAGATGCGTAAGAAGCTCACGGTAATCATCCTGCGGGATATGACGGAACGAGCCGAGGGAAAGCATCGCCTGCGCCAACGCCGCAGGGTCTGTTTCTCCTGCGCTTTTAAGATGGGAAAGTGTTTGATGGTACAGCAAATTGTATGGGAATTTTCGTGGTGGAATCGGCTCTATCCAGTGTTCTTTTGTGTACAGCTCGATGATGGCAATGGTGCGCAAAAATTCCCAGTTAATAGGCCCGAGAATATCTGACGAGTCGATTTTTATGCTTTCCACGAAAGTGAATAATAGCTGTGGAATTTGCCCACGCCGCCCGCAACGCCCCAGCCGCTGGGCAAAACTTGCCACGTTCATGGGTGCCCCCACTTGCACGGCTTGGTCTAACGAGCCGATGTCTATGCCCAGTTCGAGAGTTACCGTGGCACCGGTGACGATTTTTTCGTCATCGTTTTTCATTTCGTCCTCGGTGGACTCACGCAAAAGTGCGGACACATTGCCGTGATGCACACGGTAGATGTCCGGGGATTTGTTTTTGTGGGCGATTTCTCGCAGGTTTGCGAGAATAAATTCTGTCTCCTCACGGCTGTTTGTGAAGATAATCGTCTTTTTGTCCAGCGTCTTCTCGAACAGATATTGGAAATGTTCACGGTTGCCACTGTCGCCGTGGCCGCCTACGCCAACGGTTGCGCCCTCGTCTCGCAGGCTTGCTCCTACGATTTGCTCTTTCGTTTCGGTGTCTCGTTTATCCGCAAAATTCACAAATCGTTCCATGTGCAAGCGAATTCGCTTTTTGCCATCTTCAGTAACAGGTGCGGCGCATTCTCGGGTTGTGCCGGTGTTTAGCCAGTTTTGCGCAAGGGAAAGGTTGCCCAACGTGGCGGAAAGCCCGATTCTTCGTGGTGTATTTGCAGTCAGCTTTTGCATACGTTCCAGCACGCAAAGCAGTTGCACGCCACGGGCGCACCGCATGAAATAATGCACCTCGTCTATGATAATAAACCGCAAATCCGAAAACATCGAAATGCACGCACCACGCTTGCCGGAGACAAGGCTCTCCAAAGATTCCGGCGTGATTTGCAAAATCCCCTGCGGATTCTTGATTAGCTCCTGTTTCTTGGATAGGGAAGCATCGCCGTGCCAGCGTGTTACCGGGATATACGAGTCCAGAAGCAATAATTCGAGCCGCTTAAACTGGTCGTTGATTAACGCCTTTAGCGGCGAGATATACAGTGCGCCAACGGTGCGAGACGGATTTTCATGCAGTTCTGTTAGAATCGGCAAAAAAGCGGCTTCCGTTTTGCCGCTTGCCGTACCCGACGAGAGCAACAAATTATCATCCGTATCAAAAATAACCTCCGCCGCCGCAATTTGAATCCCCCTAAGTTCGTCCCACTTATTTTGGTAGATGAAATCTTGAATAAACGGTGCGTAACGTGAAAAAATATCCATAGGTTTTGCTCCCGCAAAAACGAACCGGTTAGTAGTGCATTACCAACCACTTCGTTTTGAAATTTTTGTTTATTTTACCGCAAAATTTGACGTGGCGGGAGTTTTATTGCAAAATAAGCCTTGTACATATTGTAGGAGGGATTTCAAGTGACGGCTTTTGACTTTGTAAAAAACCTTGGCGCAGGATGGAACTTGGGTGACACATTGGATTCGGTTTCCGAAAGGGAGAGCAACCCGGCAACCCATGAGATGCAGTGGGGCAACCCTCTCACAACCCAAGCAATGATAGATACCGTGCGCACCGCCGGTTTTCAAACTTTGCGTGTGCCTGTAACTTGGTATCAGCACACGAATGCGGATTTTGTAATAAACGAACAATTTCTTTCACGGGTGAAAGAGGTTGTAAACTATGGTCTCGCCGCCGGGATGACCGTTATCTTAAACCAGCACCACGAAAATTGGACGTTCCCCTCCGATGAAAACTTTCCTGCGGCAAAAGAACGCCTTGCAAAAACATGGACGCAAATTGCAAACGCCTTTGCAGATGCGCCACGGGAGCTAATTTTCGAAGGAATGAACGAACCACGAAAAATGAAAACCTCCGTGGAATGGACTGGCGGTGACGAAGAAGGCCGCCGTGTTGTGATGCAGTTAAACAGCACCTTTGTGGATGCAGTGCGGGCAACGGGTGCTAACAACACCACACGTATTTTGCTTGTGCCAACCTACGCCGCAAGTAGCGAAGAAGTTGTTATGCAGGACTTCTCGCTTCCAAACGACCCGAACGTGGCGGCATCTTTGCACGCATATATTCCCTACGAGTTTGCACTCAAAAATGACTACGATGTAAACGATTGGGACGAAACCTGCGAAGCAGCCATAGATACCCTTTTCGAGCGAATACAGCGGCTTTTTATCGCCCGCAAAATTCCTGTAATTATGGGCGAAACTGCGGCAAGGGCAAAGCGGGGCAACACAGCGGCTCGTGCAAAATGGGCGGCATATTACACGGCAAAAGCCGGAGAAATAGGCGTTCCGTGCTGTTGGTGGGATAACGGAAATTTGAACGGTCCCGACGAAACGGATTCCTTTGGGCTTCTAAACCGCAAAACCCTTGCATGGGAATATCCCGAAATTGTTAATGCCTTTGTGGGTACAAAATGCTAGTGATGGGGCTGGAAACAAGCTGTGACGAAACCTCCGTTGCCGTTGTAAAAGACGGGAGAGAGGTGCTTTCGAATGTAATTGCGTCCCAGGTGGAACTGCACGCACCATTTGGTGGGGTTGTGCCGGAAATAGCCGCCCGCCGCCACATCGAGTGCATTGGCCACATCACAAACGAAGCCTTGGCACAAGCCGCCATCCCCCTCACCGCAATAGACGCATACGCAGTTGCAAACGGCCCCGGCCTGGCAGGCGCACTCCTGGTAGGCCTAAACTACGCAAAAGGCCTGTCATTCATCCACCAAAAGCCCCTAATCGGAGTAAACCACATAGAAGGTCACATCTGCGCAAATTATTTGAACTCTCAACTCTCAACTCTCAACTCTCAACTCCCTCTCTCTCCTCCGTTCATGTCCCTTGTGGTTAGCGGCGGGCATACGCTTCTTGTGGCGGTGGAAGATTACGACACGTACCGTGTGGTTGGAACAACCCGTGATGATGCGGCGGGCGAGGCCTTTGACAAGGTTGCCAAAATGCTGGGGCTGGCATATCCCGGTGGCCCGGAGATAGACCGTGTTGCGGAAAGCGGATGCGCAACCATCCCGTTTCCCCGTGCAAAAGTTGATGGCTTCGACTTCAGCTTTAGCGGGCTTAAAACGGCAGTTTTGCAACATATAGAAAAAGTGCGTCCAGACTTAAACATCCCAGACATTGCGGCATCTTTTAGGCAGGCTGTGGTTAGCGTTCTTACAGAACGTGCCGTAAAAGCCTGCGAGCATGAGGGATTTGATACGATTGCACTTGCGGGCGGCGTTGCTTGCAACACGGCACTTCGTAGCGAAATGCAAAAAATTTGCGCCCAAAAAAATTTGCGGCTGTTTATTCCGCCCCCTGTCTACTGCACAGACAATGCCGCAATGATTGCAAGCCGTGGATATTACCGACTGCTTGCAGGCTGCACAGACAGCCTGGATTTGAACGCATTCCCCGGACGAATGTGCCGGAGATAAAACATTGGGTGTTGCCCCAAACCCCACAAACTTTGGTGAAAATCGCCCGCTTGGAAGAAGCGCACTTCGACAACAGGAAGTTTAAGAGGCGTAAAGTTATTTCATTCCTCGACACATACGCACGTCCATGTTTTTTTTCCTCCGCAAACTGAAAAAATCCCCTGCCATTCGACAGGGGATTTTGTAAAATTTCAAACGAAAGAAAAGATTGGCAATTTTTTGGAAATTCATTTACCGCAATTTTTCGCATGATACAATTCCAAAAAATGTCAAGGAGCGTGATTCAAGTGACAGTTTACCAAGAAATTTTGCATCTTCCAATTGATTGTGTCAAGCCCAATCCCTACCAACCACGTAGAATTTTTGGTGTGGCGGCACTTTCGGAGCTTTCCGAATCCATTCGAGTGTATGGCGTGCTTCAACCGATTAGCGTACGCCTTATCAACGGGACAAGCTATGAGCTTATCGCAGGGGAGCGGCGGCTTAGGGCAAGCAAACTTGCAGGGCGAGAAACCATCCCTGCTATCCTTACGGATGTGAACGACCTGGACAGTGCGGTTCTTGCAATGCTGGAGAATCTGCAACGGCAAAACTTGCACTTCTTCGAAGAAGCCGAGGGCTTTCAAAATCTCATCGGCGAGTATGCGTTTACCCAGGAGGCGTTGGCACAGCGTATTGGCAAAAGCCAGTCTACAATTGCCAACAAGATGCGGCTTTTGCGGCTTTCACGTGTTGTGCAAAAGCAAATCATCGAAAAAGGCTTGACAGAACGCCACGCCCGTGCGCTTCTTAGATTGGATGACGAAGAAAAGCAGCTGGAAATTTTGGCAACGGTTTCGGCGGAAAAACTAAACGTAAGCAAAACCGAAGCCATAATCGAAGAAACTACGAAGCGCAAGCCCACGAAAAAGGACAATACCATTCCCTTCAAAGCATACATACGGGACATCCGTATTTTGACGAACACAATACAGGAAAATCTTGATATAGTGCGGCGCAGTGGTCTTGAAACGAATTTTGACATGGTTCAAACCGAAACGGGCTACGACATTCGCATTACGCTAAACTATTCGCAAAACGCATCGCAGTCCAAGGCTGTATAACCGAGGGTGTCTTCAAGCGTTCGCATTCTCTCGAAGCGACTAAAAAAATTTCCGGAGGAAAGAACATGAACACAAAACCAACCGTTAGTTTTGACGAAGATAAATTTGACTTGGCAAAGCACAAAGAAGCCGCCGAAGCAATTGTAAAGGAGAAAGCCCGCACAAATCGCATCCGCAAGCAAGTGCGGCGGGGCAAAATTATTTTGGCAATTGCCACCATTGCAATTTTTTTCGCCCTGTTTTACATCGCCGCCCAAATTGGGCTAATGCAGGTGTTTTAGGGCGCGCCCTAGGGAGTAATATACAGCCGTGGTACTCGCTTGCCTATCCCGCACAAAATTTCATAGCTGATTGTGCCAACGGTATCCGCCAGGCATTCTGCACTGATTTTATTGTCCGCTGTGTCCAGCATAATTACCTGGTCGCCGGGCTTTACATCGGGGATATCGGTAACGTCTACCATACATTGGTCCATGCAAATTGCGCCGGCTATGGGCGCAAACTTTCCGTTAATGAGAACTCGCCCCCTGCGGGACAACCGCCGGGGGTATCCGTCTGCATATCCTATGGGAAGCACCGCTATTATGCTGTCACGTTCTGTTTTGTACATATGTCCGTAGCTTATGCCAACGCCGGCGGGCAATTTTTTTACCATGCTAACCTGGGTCATCAGGCGCATTGCAGGGCGCAAATTAAGCGGGGCGCAAAGGGAAGTTAGTTCTGCCGATGGCGCATGACCGTACAGCATAATGCCCGGGCGTACGGTATCCATCAATAATTCTTGACATGGGGGGGAAAGAGGTGAGATTGCGGCATCGTCTTGGCTTCTCAAAATTTGCGCAAGTGCGCCGGAATTTGCGGCGTGTTTGATTGGCACATGAAGCCCCAGGGATTCCAGTTCTGCAATGGTTGACGCAAAACGTGCGTGCTGGTGGTACATGAAATCCGCATCAAGTGCGTCCGACGTTGCAAAATGCGTAAAAATCCCCTCAAGGAACAAATTTGGAATTTTTGCAATTTCGCAGATGGTTTGTGTATCCTCCGGTATAAATCCAAGCCGCCGCATTCCCGTGTCTATTTCGATATGTATTGTCGTGCGCCGGTTATACTTTGCGGCAAGGGCGGCAAGTTCCGTAGCGGCATCCGCACAAAAAACCGTTTGTGTGAGATTATGCTCCAGCACGTAGGGCAAAAGTGGCTCCGGGGTGAAACCCATCACCAGCACAGGTACGGTAATGCCGTTTTCACGAAGCTGAACGCCTTCCTCGCAAGTGGCAACACCAAGGGTGCGCATGCCACCGGCAATAAGCGCATTTGCCACAGGCACCGCCCCGTGACCGTACGCATCCGCTTTAACAATGCCCATGATGCTTGTGTCTCCCGTTATGTGCCGCCTAATTTCCTGTAGGTTGTGCTGTATGTTAGCAAGATTAATTTCCGCCCATGTGCGTTGGTATTTCATGCTCTCAACTCCATTATTTTACGTGCGGCGTTTAGTGCGCCGCCGGGGTCAACTGTTTCCATCAGCCGCTTATGCTCATGTTTTCTGCGGGGGTAGTTGTTAAGAAGTGCTTCGGCTTCTTGTCGCAAATTTTTGTTGCACAAATTTTTCATAAGTCCCATTTTTTCAAGTGTTGCTGCGTTTTCCAGTTGATTATCCGCCTGGGGAATTACAATGGAGGGGATGCCCAATGCCGCAAGTTCGTAGCAGATGGTGCTTGCGGATACAACCGCAATATCGCAGGCCGTCATAATTTTTGCAACCGACTCGGGATTTTTATGCACTTTGATATTCTCGCCCTGCATGGCAAAAACTTCTGCGTCACACTTTGTGTGCGCACCCAGCACCACATTCAGATTCACGCCGGGAATACTCGCAAGTGCCTTAATTGCAACGGGCGTGAAGTCTCGCACATCTGCACCGCCAAAGCATACAAAAACATTTGCGGCTTGCTGTTTTACCTCAATCGGCGCAGTTTCTAAAAATTCGCTTCGCAGAAGTGCATATTTCGGGCCTAGAAGTAGGTGCGGCGGCGCACCGCAAAAGGAAAATTCCAAATGTGTTGCGTGCAGACCGTAGTTTAGCAGTACATCACAATCGTAATTGTACAGTGCGTTATCATCCACGCAAACAAGAATGCGACCGGGTGTGCGCAGTGCGGAGATATATTCGTCACAGATGTTGTATGTATCCAGCACGATAATATCAAAGCCCGAAAAATTCACGGGTTCATCGCCGCCCGTAAAAAAAACGCACTCGCCGCCATGGGTGGCAAAAGCGTCCGCAAGTGCGGACATTCGCACAAAATGCCCCATGCCCACACCAGCCCCCATGTCTATGCGAAATGCGATTTTCGTTATATCTTTCCGTAAGTTCCGTGTGGACACTGCTATATACCATCCGTCATTTCCGGTGCAAGCGGTGTGCCAAATTTGATGTCACAAGTGGCGATAGAACCCAGCACCTGCGGATAAAATTTCGGATGAAGACCCGCCCCCGGGCGAATAGAGCGCATATTTTCAGGCGTAAATTTCTCACCTTTGCGAATATCTTTGACGGCAAAAAGGGAACGTGCGCCATTACGACCGGCGGATACTTTTGTATAATCCGGAGCGGAAACAGCACGTTCTATAATCCGGATAGAATCAACCATTTCACGAAATTCCGCCGGGTTCATAGAAAACGCAGAATCCACGCCGCCAAGTGTGCGGTCTATGCAAAAATGCTTCTCAATCATGCACGCACCCAGCGCAACGGCGGCATTTGCCACCGCAGTTCCCATGGTGTGGTCGGAAAGTCCCACCTTTACGCCAAAACGAGTCGCAATGTCCGGGATTTTAAGAAGCTGCGCGTCCTCCGGCTTCGCAGGATACTGCGAGGTACACACCAGCAAAGTAATATCGTCGTTACCAACATCACGGCAAGTTTGCACCGCTTCACCAATTTCATCCGGAGTTAGAAGCCCCAGGGAAATCACCATGGGCTTGCCTTTTTCGGCGGCATATTTTATTAGAGGATAGTCCATCGCTTCAAATGACGCAATTTTGTAGATGGGATTGTCCAGCCCCTCCAAAAAATCCACCGCAGTGTAATCAAAGGGAGTCGAAAAAACCACAAGCCCAAGTGACCGTGCATAATCAAACAGCTCGCTGTGCCACTCCCAAGGAGTGTAGGCTTCCTTGTACAAATCGTAAAGCGTACGCCCCGCCCACAAAGAATCCGCCGCAGTTTGAAAACACGGCGCATCACAATCAATAGTGATGGTATCGGCGGTGTAAGTTTGCAATTTAACAGCATCTGCACCCGATTCTTTCGCCGCAAGAATGGTTCTCCTTGCCAAATCAAGGTCATGGTTATGGTTTGCAGAAAGTTCTGCGATTGTGAAAGTTTTCATGTCGGTTCCTCCACCAGCAGCGACTTGAATTCGTGTATATATTTCTCTCTTATCCGAGATTCAAGTTCAACTGCATCCTCTTCATTGTATGTGTGTGAAAGAGTGTTTCTGTCATTAATCATGTCAATCCAAATTTGACCGCCTATTATCAAACCACTTGAAAAAGCCGACTTTATCGTTTTTTTTGGGCTTAACAGCTGTTCACTCGAAATGCCCTCGTCAAGCAAGACAGTGCGCATGAACTTCCATGCCATTTCCAGTGTAAACTCAAATCGTTGTATAATTGCATCGCGTATTAACTCGCCAAGAATGCCTTGGGGCTTTTCCGCTTGCAGGGCGTCTTCCAATCTGCCGAGGGCGGTCGCAAACGAATCTCGCTTATTTGCGTTCATACAAAACAACCCCATTTTCTTGGATTTCGCATTTAAGTGCGTCATTCGAAATTTTGTCAAAACGCACTACGTCTATGGAATAAAACGTGTCAATGTCTTCTGCGTCGGAATAGTAGTTGACGAAGTCCTGTTCATCTTCACAAAAAATGCACACATCAAAATCAGATGTGCGGTGAAAATTGCCTCTCGCCCGAGAGCCAAAAAGGACTATTTGTGAAATGGAAAGGTATGGTTTTGCAATATGCGCCAAGTCTAATAGAAGTGCTCTCTTTGCCAAATCAAGGTCATGGTTATGGTTTGCAGAAAGTTCTGCGATTGTGAAAGTTTTCATGCTGTCCTCCATCACTCAAAATCCACACGAGGGTTGTCAAAATCGTTCCGGATTTTAGCCCAGTCTTCGGCAAGTATGGACTGTACGCAAATATCGTAATATTGCCCATTCTTGAAAATATGTTGCCTAAGAATGCCATCCGTTTTGCATCCGCACAATTCGTGCATTTTTATGGCGGCTTTGTTTAGGAAAAAACTTTCGCCCATAATTTTATTTAGCCCAAGTATATCAAACACGAAATCATACAAGCTGGTTTCAAGGCATATGGCAAGCTCAAAAGAGCGTAGACTTTTCTCCGCAATATAATATCCCCATTCGCAACGCTTATTAACATGGTCGATATTTGCGAGGTTGATTGTGCCACAAGGTTTTCCGTTTACTTCAACTATCCAAAAATAAAATTCGCCGCTTGAAGTTAATTTTTCAAACCATCGCTTTTGCCCGTCTAAAGTCAAAACCGGGTCTGTATTCATGAATGTTGTGACATCCGGCGACATTCTCCACTGCATTACCATTTCCAAATCATTTTCGGTAATTTTTCTCAAGCGGTACATATCAGACCTCCTTTTTGAACACTCCGATAAGTTCACGCCCAATGCCCAAGTCACCCAATATCCTATACAGCTCAATCGTCTTGTGTGGAGAAATGGCATGGAAAATGTTTTCCATTTCAATCCGTGCCAAGTGGCATGATTTGCCGGTGCTTTTGTCCTCGAAATAGTTTGTGATGGGATTTAACGCAAACAGCTCTATAAGCTGGTCGCATAGAAAATCCACGCATTCGAAACCTGCCGCCTTGCAGATATTTATTAACCCATCCCGGTTAAAATAGGAAATATGGTCCAGCGGGGCAACCCAATGAGGTTTTTTCACAATGCCGTGGTTGTAAAAATGTTCTTGTAAGTAAGAAAAATCGTTGGGCACTTTTATAACGGCAACACCGCCGTCTGCAAGTAGGGTATGTGCTTGCAAGAGCAAAGCAAGAGGGTCGGTTACGTGTTCCAGCACGTTACCCATATGCACAATATCAAATCGCCTGTTTTCATCGGTTAGGCGTTTGATGCTCTCGTAAATATCACCTTGTATTATGTCGCTTACCGTGCCGGGGTTTTGTCTTTTTGCCCCTGCAATGCTGTAATCCAGCCCTAAAACAAAGAAGCCCTTTTTCTTGAAGAATTCAAGCGCAAAACCCTCTCCGCAACCTATGTCGAGAAGAGAACAATCGGTACTCGTGGGGGGGGTGCAAAATGTTTGTTTGTCAACAAAAAGATTTGTTCCAGTTTTGCGTCAATATAATCCAGCTCTCGGGGAGTGTAAGTAACTTCATAGCTACCCATTGCGTCCTGATAATATTTTTCCTTGTAGTAAGTTTCCCGTTCTTCGTCACTTGGAAGCGATTTTAAGGAGTAAAATCCAAACTCGTTTTTCACTACATCATCGTACATAGTTACTCACTCCACAACTAAATATGAAATTAGAGGGTTAAGCGGCGAGCGTTTGATTGCATAGGTGCTTAGTCCCAAAACTTCTTTTAGGGCTATGGTTTCGCCGGGAAATTCCTTGCAGTTTAGTTCGTCAAAAGCGATAACGCTACCTTTGGTAATATGCTCTTTGATGATTTTCAAACACTCAAATGTGGGTTTATAAATGTCGAAATCGAAGTAGGCTAGGGCTACAATTGTGTGCGGGTTATCCTCGAAATATTTTTTTGCCGTAACCGTTGCATCGCCCTTGATTAGCTCAAATTTTTTTATATGAGAAATTGGGCTTTCAGATTCGTGGTAGGCAAGAATCTGCTCCAGAGTTTTTTCGTAGTCTGCCGAAACGCTGTACGCGCCGTCTTTCATTATTTCGCCGCCGCCATCTTTTGAATCCAGCGATGCAAAGCCTTCAAACGTATCAAAGCCAATTATGTTTCTGTTGTAGTTAAAGGGCTCATAAATGCCTCGAAAATTTTCAAACAATGCTAAATTTTGCCCCCAGCGCACACCAAACTCAATCACAACTCCGTGAACGTCAAGAATTTTTGTATAAAGCTCTTGCATAAACAAAATGCGTGACATATTTTGGCGGCTAATAAATAGCCCCAGATTGTTGAGAAATTCACTATCCGGAATACCCCCCCCCGTGGAAAATATCCTTAAAAAATCTTCCCTTTGTGATATTTCCTTTTGCGTGGAGCCTACCAAGACTTCGTGTGTCATTTCGCATCACCCTTTTCGACAAGTTCAATTATGCCAATTTTTATACCTTTTTCGCAAGCAAACCTAGAATATCGCCTACAGTTTTTATCCCTGCAATTTCACCGATAGTAAATTTAGTATCGAAACTTCCCTCTATTTCTGCAACAAGAGTAAGATGGGCAAGGCTATCCCAATCTTCGATGTCATCTGATGTGGTGGTTTCTGTAAGTACAAT
>Ga0209755_10004662_pt1 | contig 16072 bp, 14 predicted proteins | sample TergutCo191P1_FD_187301 | JGI IMG/M metagenome (GOLD analysis project Ga0209755, IMG submission 187301) | Cornitermes sp. P1 segment gut microbial communities from Petit-Saut dam, French Guiana - Co191P1 (SPAdes) (version 2) | ecosystem: Host-associated > Arthropoda: Insects > Digestive system... | reverse complement strand
CTTCCTAACGTTTCTATTTTACAACGTACTAGCGAATAATGCAAGGCTTACTTTAGCCCAAAGAAGACTTTCTGGCGGAAAATCATTTCTCCCCTTGACAACCTGTGTTCTGGAATGCCAATATTTTCAGCTTAATTCAGACCCTATCGGAAACTGTGATTGTACCTATCGCCGGAATCATCATCACTTATGTACTATGCGTAGAGCTGATACAGATGATAACGGAAAAGAACTCGTTTAGCGATAATGTAGACACGTTTATGTTTTTCAAGTGGATATTTAAGGCGTGGGTGGCGGTGTTAATCGTCGCCCATACCTTTCAAATCACAATGGCTGTATTCGACCTAGCGCAACACGTTGTATCAAGTGCGGCGGGTGTCATAAGCGGAAATACAGCAATAGACATAGACGCGGCTATTGCCGCTATGGACTTAGAGGCAATGGAAATCCCCGAACTACTGTTGCTGATGATACAGTCAACCGTTGTACGGTTCGCCCTGCAAGCGATGGGTATTATTATCACGGTAATACTCTATGGCAGAATGATTGAAATATATCTAACAAGCTCTGTTGCACCTATCCCACTTGCCACGATGACAAGCAAGGAATGGGGCAACATGGGTCAAAACTACTTGCGAACATTATTCGCGCTCGGTTTCCAAGGCTTTTTCCTGATGGTATGTGTTGGGATATATGCGGTGTTGGTAAACGACATGATAATCTCCGACAACGTAAATTCCGCAATGCTCATGGTGGCAGCATACACCGTGATACTGTGCTTTGCCATGATGAAATCCGGAAGTCTTGCAAAATCTATATTCAATGCAACCTAAAAAACAGAAAGGACAGCTTATTGACATGATACACGCAAGAAATTTTGATTTATGGGGGTGGTGAAATTGCAATCCCTAAATGTAGTCTCCTTATTTGACGGCATTTCCTGTGGGCGTGTAGCCCTTGAAAAAGCAGGATATGCCGTTTCGTCATATATAGCGTATGAAATCGACAAATACGCAAAATCGGTAAGCCGCTACAACTACCCCGACATAGTACAGCTTGGAGATGTGCTAGACGCTGATTTTTCAAAGTTTGTCGGCTATGACATTGTGATGGGCGGCTCTCCTTGCACATTTTGGAGTATAGCAAAATCCGGGCGTGAAGTGGACAAAAACGGCAAAGGCTGGACGCTATTCATGTGCTTTGTGGACGCGGTACGGCAGATAAAGCCGCGGTACTTCCTGTATGAGAATGTAGCGTCTATGCCAAGCAACATCAAGGATTATATTTCAGAGGAATTGGGCTGCGTGCCTATCCTTATCAATTCTGCGCTTGTTTCGGCGCAAAACAGAAACCGTTTCTACTGGACAAACATTGAGGGCATATCACAGCCGCACGACAAAGGAATCTTACTCCAAGATGTTTTGGAAATTCCGGGTTTAACTGCTCGTGATAAGTCCTACTGCATTGACGCTTCGTACTACAAGGGCGGTAACAGCAACCTAAGCAAACAGAGCGGTAAGCGGTTGATGGTATATAAACCAACAAGCCCACAAGGTCAACATGACAAGGTTTACAGTGTGCAAGATAGCACTATTTCACTACACAGCAGTTACGGTATCAGTTTTGGTAACTGCAAAATAAATTTGCCTGATGGCTATTACACAATCCGTAAACTGACCCCGATTGAAGCGGAACGCCTACAAACCCTACCAGACAATTACACAGCCCTTGGCGTTGATGATGAGGGCAAGACAGTAAAAATCAGTAACACGCAGAGGTATAAAACAATCGGCAATGGGTGGACAACGGACGTTATCGCCCATATTTTGAGCCACATTCCGAGAGGACGGTGATTATTTAATGGCTTATGTATCAATCCCCAAAGATTTAACGGTAGTAAAATCTAAGTTTATATTTGGGCTGACTAAACGGCAGACGTTGTGTTTCGGAGCGGCGGCGGCAATGGGCTTGCCGCTTTTCTTTCTGCTCCGGGGCGCAGTACAGACAAGCGCGGCGGCATTTCTGATGATAGTTGTCATGCTTCCGTGGTTTCTGTTCGCCATGTATGAAAAGCACGGTATGCCACTAGAGAAGTTCTTGCGGTGCATTATCTCCGTAAAACTCACACGCCCCAAGATACGGACATACCAGACCAACAACCTATACGCCGTCACAGAGCGGCAAATACAGCTATACAAGGAGGTACAACGCATTGTTTCAAACAAAACAAAAAGACAAATCTAAGCATACGCCCTCAAAGCTGACCCGAAGCCAAAAACGGCAGATAGACCAGACCATCACAGCCGCTAAAGGCAATCCTGAGAAGCCGCAGAGTGTGCAAGCGTCCATACCATACCTTGCCATGTACCCGGACGGCGTTTGCAGGGTGACGGATAAGTTATACAGTAAAACGCTAGAGTTTTCAGATGTCAACTATATGCTTGCAAGCAAGGACGAGCAGACCGCCATATTTGAAAATCTGTGTGACTTTTACAACTTTTTTGACCCGTCCATATCGGTACAGGAAACCTTTATCAGCCGCAGGGCGGCAAAAGAAGAGTTTCATAAGGCGATTGATATACCCGCCGCAGATGATGAATTTAATCATATCCGCGAAGAATACGGAGGCATACTCAAAGCACAGCTTGAAAAAGGCAATAACGGACTGGTGCGGACAAAATATCTCACATTTTCAATCGAAGCCGATAACCTAAAAACAGCAAAGGCACGGCTTGGGCGCATAGAGATGGACATACTCAACCACTTTAAGCTGATGGGAGCTACGGCGCGGACACTCAGCGGTAAAGAGCGGCTTGCGGTCATGCACGGTGTACTTCATCTTGGCACGACTGAACCTTTTAACTTTGATTGGGATTGGCTCTCTAAAACCGGCATGAGTACAAAAGACTATATAGCACCTACCTCTTTCCACTTTGGCGAGGGGCGCACTTTCAGAGTAGGCGGTAAAATCGGGGCTGTGAGCTTCTTACAAATCCTAGCACCGGAACTAAACGACCGCATACTTGCGGACTTCTTGGAGGTGGACGGCAATGTTGCTGTGACACTGCATATCCGAGGTGTGGAGCAAAACGAAGCAGTCAAGATGATTAAGCGCAAGATTACAGATTTAGACGGTATGCGAATCGACCATCAGAAAAGAGCTGTTAGGAGCGGTTTTGACATGGATATTATGCCGACTGACCTTAACACTTACGGCGATGAAGCGAAGAAACTACTACGTGACCTGCAAAATCGTAACGAAAAGATGTTTTTGCTTACTGTGATTGTCCTCAACGTGGCAGGCTCAAAACAGAATCTTGATAACCGTGTATTCCAAGTATCGGGTATCGCCCAAAAGCATAACTGCGCTTTGCACAGACTGGACTATATGCAAGAACAGGGCTTGATGAGCAGTCTACCGCTCGGCATGAATCAAATCCCCATACAGCGCGGGCTAACCACATCAGGAGCGGCGGTGTTTATTCCATTTGTCACAAGAGAGCTTTTTCAAAGCGGCGAAGCTCTGTACTATGGGCGTAACGCCATTTCCGGCAACATGATTATGGCAGATAGAAAGACGCTTAAAACCCCAAACGGACTTATATTAGGCACTCCGGGCAGTGGCAAATCATTTGCCGCTAAACGTGAGATTACAAACGCATTTCTGATTACACCTGATGATGTGATTATCTGTGACCCCGAATCAGAGTACACGCCGCTTGTCCGTGAGCTTCATGGTCAAGTCATTGTCATTTCACAGAGCAGTAAGCACTTTGTCAATCCTATGGACATTAACTTAAATTACTCTGACGAAGATGACCCAGTGGCACTTAAAGCGGATTTTATCCTGTCCATGTGTGAACTGATTATCGGCGGCAAGAAAGGGCTTGAACCGCTTGAAATATCGGTGATTGACCGCGCAGTTGGCAATGTCTACCGTGATTATTTTGCTGAGATTACAGCAAATGGCGGTGTTCAAGACCCTGCGAAAATGCCGATACTCGAAGATTTATACAATGAGCTGCGCAAACAGCCCGAAGCCGAAGCCCAGAGGGTAGCCACTTCTCTTGAACTGTATGTACATGGTAGCCTAAATGTCTTTAACAACAGAACCAATGTTGATGTCAAAAACAGGATTGTATGCTTTGATATTAAGCAACTCGGTAAGCAGTTAAAGAAACTTGGTATGCTCATTATCCAAGACCAAGTTTGGAACAGGGTAACAGCCAACAGAACCATGAAAAAGACCACGCGCTATTTCATGGACGAAATGCACTTGCTGTTCAAAGAGCCGCAGACTGCCGCATATTCGGGCGAGATTTACAAGCGTTTCCGTAAATGGGGCGGGATTCCCACAGGTATTACTCAAAATGTCAATGAGCTACTGGAAAGCCCCGAAATACAAAATGTGCTTGAAAATTCGGACTTCTTACTGCTACTCAATCAAGGTGCGGGCGATAGAGAGATTTTAGCCCAAAGGCTGAACCTATCACCAAAGCAGATGGCGTATGTCACCAATTCCGAAGCTGGAGAGGGTTTAATCATCTTTGGCGGTACGGTGTTGCCTTTCGTTGATAATTTTCCTCAAAATACACAACTATACAAAATTATGTCCACTCGTTTATCTGAAAGTGTTATCGGATAAGGGGGGATAAATCTTGAAAGAACTCAAAGCCGCAGATAAAGTTGTACAGCAAATGAGCCGTGATGGTTTGGTTGAGGTCAACAAATCCACAGGCGAAGCGGCTAATATCAGCGCAAGAGATACAGACACCACCGCCATAAATGCACAAAGTCATGGTGACGATAGTACACACATAATCGGCGGTGTAGTTAGCCGGGTGCAATCAGAGCGAGTAGCGGCAAAAAAGCGCAAAACCAGAAAAGCCAACGCAAAAATATACGAGGGCTACAAATACAAACCGGAAGAACCCCGCTTAAAATTCACAGACGCAGAGCGGACGGATCTCGCTATGGCGAAAACCGTCCGCAAGTCTGACAAATCTGTAAATCGATATGAAAAAGCACAGGCTAAAATCCCGAAAGAAAAATCAATTACCTTAGAGCGTGTTTCAGATAAGCCAAGCGGCAAGTCTAAAACGCGCTTAGTTTTTAAGGAGAGCAACAAACCCAACAACGGCAAGCTGACCCATGCCTTAGACCGCCCCAAGCGTGAAACTGCTCACTTTGTTCATGGCAAGGTTAGTAAAGTTGAGGGCGAGAACACAGGAGTACAGGCGGCACACTCCGCAGAGAAAGCCGCAGAATATGGGGCGCGTAAAATCGGTGACGGTTACAGGCGTTTGAAGTTTTTGCCACACAGGGCGGCGTTCCGTGCTGAAGAAAAGGTCATAAAAGCCAATTCCAACGCATTATATCAGCGCAGTTTACGGTTAAACCCGGAGCTTAGAAAGGCAAACCCACTGAGTAAAGCCCTGCACAAGCGCAGAATCAAACGTCAGTACGCCCAAGCATTTAGGGCGGGTAAAACAGGTGCAAAAGCAACAGCAGTTACACTCAAAAAGGCTGTGATAGTTAAATCGCTAGTCATAAAAGCGGCAGTCGTTATAAAGCTGGCTATGATAAAAGCCGCAAAAGCGGCTCTTGCGGGTAAAGTGCTTCTTGTAATAGCTGCGGTGCTTTTGGTGCTTATGCTAATCATGGTCGGCGTTACGTCCTGTATGTCCATGTTTGGCGGCGGTATCAATGCAATCATATCTACCTCATACACAGCAGAGGACGCAGACATATTAGGCGCACACGGCAACTATACAGCGTTGGAAAATCAGCTTGAAAACCGTATCGCCAATATCCCCGCAGAGTTTCCCGGTTATGACGAGTACAGATTCTACATTGACACAATCGGACACAACCCCCACGAGCTAATCAGCTATCTAACGGCGCGATTCCATGCGTTTAGTATGACTGACCCCGAAGTACAAGCCGCGATTACCGCACTATTTCAGCGGCAATATATCTTAACCATCACAAGCATAGTAGAGGTACGCACCCGAACCGAGAGCCGCACAGGAACAGGCATAGACGAGGACGGCAACAGTTACAGCTACACTTACAGCGTAACTGTGCAATACAACTGGTATATCCTTGTCACCACGCTCACCAACCGCACCATGAGAACCGCCATATTAGAGAACCTAACAGCCGATGAAGCGGAGCGGTGGCACATTTTAATGGAAACACAGGGCAACCGCCCTGACTTATTCGGTGGCGGCGGCGGGAATGCAGGTGCAGTTTCACCGCCTTACGGCATACCTCCGGGAGCAATGGACGATGAAAGGTTTGCGGCTATGTTTAACGTAGCACAGGGGCTTGTGGGAATACCCTATGTTTGGGGCGGCTCTAACCCCGCAAGCGGCTTTGATTGTTCGGGCTTTGTGTCGTGGGTAATCAACCAGTCTGGCGTCGGAAATGTAGGACGTACCAATGTTAGAGGTCTGTACGCTCATACCACAACCGTACCGCGAAGCCAAGCACAACCGGGCGACTTGATATTTTTCGTAAACACCTTTGCAGGGGCGATTCCTAACGTGCCTAGCCATGTAGGTATCTATTTGGGTAATAACACCATGATTCACGCGGGCAGCCCTGTGGGTTTTGCAAACATCAATAACCCATTTTGGGTCAATCATTTCTATGCGTTTGGCAGATTGCCATAATTATACATTTTTAACAGGAAGGAGTTACACATACATCATGAAACGACTTGAACAAATTGCGCGTCAAGAGCAGAAAACGCGGGAGAAAATCGCGGCTATGCAAGCTCTGTTAAGACAGATAGACGGACAGCGTACAGAACAGGAGAACTTGCAGATTGTCAAACAAATAAGGGCGTTGAAACTCTCTCGTGAAGAACTCTATGCTTTTATGAGCGGCGGGGAGCTTCCCGCCGCACTATCCGAGGCTATTTCAGGAAGCGACACCGCAGAACCGGAGCATATTTATTCACGGCGGGATAAAAAGCGCAAGTACCAACCGACCACCACAGCGCAGACCGAGGGCGAACAGCCCAACACTACACAGCTTGAAAGCGAGGGCATGAACCATGAGGAATAGAAAATTATGTGTATTTATATTTGTAACAATCACAGTATTATCCGTATCAGTAACAGCATATGCAAAATATGAAGAGTGTACAGATGAGTATTGCTACGAGCATGAATATGATTACAAATGCAGCACCCACGAAGCGCAGACAGAAATCATACTCCCTGTTATCCCCGAAGAAGAACCTGAACCAATACCGCCGCGAGAGCCGCAGACATTCACCCCGCAGGGTAACTTAACACTTGTTGATGATTTTTATGGTGAGCTTGCAGAGGGTAAGCAGTTTATAACCGTGGTCACAAGAAATGGTCACTTTTTCTATATCATTATAGACCGTGCGGGCGACCGCCGAAATGTGCATTTCTTAAACCAAGTGGACGAATACGACCTATGGGCGATTTTGAGCGATGAATCACCACGCCCCGCAATCCCCGCACAAGTTGAACCTATGCCCGAAGCCGTACAACAACCCGAACCAGAGCCGCCGCAAGATGAGGGCGGCGGCAACGGCGGTGTAATTATTATCATAATCTTGTTGTTGGCATTAGGCGGCGGGGCTTATTACTATTTCAAGGTGCTAAAACCAAAACAGGCTACAACAGGCACAACAGCCACAAACCTTGACGAATTTGTCTTTGATGATGACGAGGACGATTTAGACGGCACTATCACAGATGATACGGACTTTGAGGACGATATGCCCGACTTCACAGCAGAACCATTTACTTTTGAAGCAGAAAGCGAGGACAGGTAATGAGTATTCTAGTAGTCGCAGAAAAACCGAGTGTAGGCATGAGCCTTGCCGCAGTCCTTGGGGCAAAGGATAGAAAAGACGGATATACCGAGGGTAACGGCTATATTGTATCGTGGTGTGTCGGACACCTTGCGGGGCTTGCGGACGCTTACGATTATGACGAAAAATACGGCAAATGGCGGCATGAGGATTTACCGATTATCCCGGAAGATTGGAAATATACCATCTTTAAGGACAAGGGCAAGGACAAGCAGTTTAGTATTTTGTGCAGATTGATGAACCTTAAAGACGTTGAAAGTATTGTATGTGCGACAGACGCGGGGCGCGAGGGTGAACTGATTTTTAGATTTGTGTACAACCTTGCAGGGTGCAAAAAGCCCTTTACTCGCTTATGGATTTCGAGCATGGAAGAAAGCACAATCAAGGCGGGGTTTGACAACATGAAAGACGGCACAGAGTACGATAATCTGTATCACTCCGCAATATGCAGGGCAAAAGCTGACTGGCTTATTGGCATAAATGCCACAAGGTTATTTTCTACCCTGTATAACAGGACACTAAATGTCGGCAGGGTGCAGACCCCGACACTAGCCATGCTCACCGAGCGGCAGCGCAAAATATCCGAGTTTGTCAAGGAAAAGTATCATCATGTAAGGCTGGATATGGACGGCGGTACAATCGTAGCCAAAAGTAAGCCCATTTCAGACCCGCAAGACGCAATGAATATACAGACCGAGTGCCATAATCAGCAAGCCGTTTGCACTTCTCTTACTAAAGAGCAGAAAACTATATCACCGCCAAAACTCTTTGACCTTACCACTCTGCAACGTGAGAGCAACCGTATGTTTGGCTACACAGCACAGCAGACCCTTAATGCGGCACAAAAGCTATATGAATTAAAGCTGATAACCTATCCACGGACGGACTCACGGTACATTACCTCTGATATGGCAGATAGTATTCCCACTTTGGCACAAAATGCCGCAGAGTTTACAGGCTTTGGTGTGGACGAAATAGGCGAATCTATCCCTGTAAACACAGCGCAAGTAGTCAATGACAAAAAGGTCACAGACCACCACGCCATCATTACAACCGCAAATGTCGGCAAGGCTGACATATCACAGCTAACCGATACAGAGCGTGACATTATCGCACTCATAGCACTTAGGCTTGTATATGCTGTTGGTGATAAACATATCTACGAAGCAGTTACAGCAATATTTGAGTGTTGCGGTTACAGTTTTACAGCCAAAGGCAAGGTTACAATCACTGAGGGTTGGAAAGCACATAATCATATCAAGGACAAAGACGATAACGACACAGAAGTTAGCACACTTCCGCCGATTGCCGAAAATCAGACCTTTGACAGCACCGCCGCCACAGTCACGGAGCATTACACGCAACCGCCGAAAGCCTACACCGAAGATACATTGTTATCCGCAATGGAAAGCGCAGGGGCGGCAGATACCGCAGAGGACGCAGAGCGGAAAGGTTTAGGCACTCCCGCCACAAGAGCCGCCGTTATTGAAAAACTGGTCAGTGGCGGCTTTATCGTCCGTAAAGGGCGGCAGCTCATACCCACAGCAGACGGTGAAAATCTTATAAAAATACTACCGCAGCAGCTAAAATCCCCCGAACTGACAGCGGATTGGGAAAACACCTTGACGCTCATAGCCAAAGGCGAAGCCGACCCCGCCGAGTTCATGCGTGATATTGAGAGCATGGCGCGGGCGTTGGTTGACAGCAACGCCGTACCCGAAGAAGAATACAAAGCCATGTTTGGCACTCCGAGAGAAGCTATCGGAGTTTGTCCGCGATGTAGCGGCAATGTGTTAGAAAGTAAGAAGAATTTTCATTGTGAAAATAGAGATTGCCTGTTTGTCATGTGGAAGTCTGACCGCTTCTTTACGAGCAAGAAAAAGGAACTTACTAAGTCCGTTGCTACCGAACTACTAAATAGCGGCAGGGCGAAAATCAAGGGGCTGTATTCAGAGAAGAAAGACAAGACTTATGACGCTGTAATTATCTTGGCAGACACAGGCGGCAAGTACGTAAATTACCGCTTCCATATTCCCGAAAGATAAAAGTTACCCGCAAGCATAGCAATAGCGTCCACGCTAAAGCGTACCACTATTGCGTCAAACCGCCGCCCTTACCCTGCGGGCAAGGAATCCCACGAGCGGCGGTTTTGCTTGGCGGTGAAATTCCCCGCACCCCTTTTGTGGGAAGAATCCCACACCCTCTAAGACTACTCTAATTACTTTGACGCGAAAGGAGCGTGAAAATAAATGTCATACCGTAGCTTTGACAGCGGAAATTTACGACCTGCCGAAGAAATGACAATAAAGCGTCACATATACTTTGAATCAAAAAAAGCGGATATATCACAATATACAGTTTTACCGTTGGAACAGTTGCAGACCATGCGTGAAGAAAGTATAGCGGCTGAAAAAGTTATCTTTGAAAATATTCAAGAATCCACAAAGGCATGGGAAGCACAGGCGGGGCAAACTCTGATGCTTAATAAAGCGATTGAGTATGTAAACACTCCGCAGATACAGCACTCATCTAACGAGTGGCAGCCAGACCCCCACAACAGCGACCGTCAAACGAAAAGTAACGAAGTGTATGTTATGTCCTACTATGTCCACGAGCGGACACGTTATGATAGAGAACTTGATAAATCAGTACCCATAGCATGGGATTTGTCTTGGAGTGTCCGCACCCAAACACCGGGCGATATGAAAAGTAGTAGGATTGCCGGGCAAGATAAGAAACTTTACACGGACAAGGCGGCTATGGAGAAATATTTAAGCGGTAGAGAAAAAGCATATGCACATCTTTTTACTGAAATATCGCCGCCTATCCCGCAAGAATACGCAGACTGCTTCCGTGTCAATGGTCAATTACTACCGGGTTATACAGTACAGGGTGAAGAACCCGCACTAACCGGACACAGCACAGACCGCACTACCGCAGTTGATACCCCCGCCACAGACCCCGCCGCCGATATTGGCGGCGTTTCTGTTACAACACCAACCGAACCGAGAAAGGAGAACAAACCTATGATAGAACCCTTAAATGTACAACTTGTAAGCCGTGACGCCTTTGAGAGTGGCAACGCCGCAGATGGGGCTTGGCTGAAATTACCCGCCACCGCCGACCAACTCCAAACCGCGCTTGCGCGGATCGGAGCACAGGACGGCGATTTTCGTATAAATGATTTTGAAGCCCATGTATTTGCTGTTGGTAGTCTTGAACGTGACATCGTGCTAAATGCAGACCTTAACGACCTTAATTTTTTGGCGGCACAGATTGAAAAGTTAGATGATACACAGCTTGAAAAGTTAAACGCCGCTTGCCTTAATATTGACGAGGATATAAAGCAACTGGCAGAGCTTGCAGGGAACACAGATTTTTACGAGCATTACCCCGATATTAAAACCACCGCAGAACTTGGCGCACACGTATTTGAAAAGGCCGAGCTGATACAGATACCCGAAGCATGGGCGGGAGCGGTTGACCTTGAAAAGTTAGGACAACTTGCCGCAGAATCGGAAAAAGGCATTTTTACAGCACATGGTTATATTGTAGAGAGCGGCGCGGAGTGGAAGCCTATTACAGAGATACCGCAAGAATACAAAATTGCACCTAAGATTGAATATGATTCCATAGCCGCAGCAGACCCCCCGACCAAGCAACAAAACGCCACAGCCGCAGTAGATGCCGCGCCGTTTGTTCTCACAGCGGACAACCCACGCGACAAGCTCAAAGAGATTACAGATAAACTTGAAAACGGCATAAAGGGAATTTTTGAGAGTGAGCAGTACAAAAAGTGCCTTGATACTTTTTCTAAGTTCCATAATTACAGCTTTAATAATTGTGTGCTGATTGCTATGCAAAATCCGACCGCTACCCATGTGGCAGGGTTTAACGCTTGGCAGGCTGATTTTAAGCGGCAGGTGCAAAAGGGTGAAAAAGGCATTAAAATCATTGCTCCCGCACCGTTTACAGCGAAAAAAGAGGTTGATAAACTGGACGCTAAAGGACAGCCGATAGTTGGCAAAGACGGCAAAACTGTCAAAGAAACGCAAGAGGTTACTGTGCCGTCATTTAAGGTTGCTACTGTCTTTGATGTGTCGCAGACCGATGGTGAGCCATTACCCCAACTTGGCGTGAGTGAGTTAATCGGTAGCGTAGACCAATATAAAGACTTTTTTGCCGCAGTAGAAAAAATATCGCCTGTGCCTGTCGGGTTTGAGGAAATAACAGGCGGTGCAAAGGGATATTTCAGCCAAGAAGAAAAGCGTATTGCAATCAATGAGGGCATGGGCGAATTACAGAACCTTAAAACACTGATACATGAAATCGCTCATGCACGGATTCATGATATCGACCGAAACGCACCGAAAGATGAAAAACGTGCAGACCGTAATACTCGTGAAGTTGAAGCGGAAAGTATCGCATATACTGTATGTCAACACTATGGGCTTGATACGTCCGATTATTCTTTTGGTTATGTTGCAGGGTGGAGTAACGGCAAAGACCTTGAAATATTAAAATCTTCTCTTGATACCATACGCAAGGACGCCGGCGCGATTATTGGCGAGATTGACAAACATTTTGCGGAGCTTACAAAGGATAAAGTGCAAACCGCAGAGCAGACCAAGCCCGAAGTCACGCCGCCTGTTGATTTGAAAGTTGTTGCTGATTATATGCAAAAACAGCATGACATCATAAAATCCGCAGAACCCGGCAAGGTGCAGAGTCAAGCTGTTTTCGATAATGGCATAAAGAGGTTGGAGCAAGTCAATGAGCGCATACCCGCAGAACACACACAGTTAAAATCACTGTTGGCAAGTGCCGCTAACAGCCCTGATTTGCAGACCTTGCAAACACGCATGGACATTTTGAAAACGGACTTTATACAGCACCACTGCACCGCCAAACAAGATACCATAACCCAAAACGGCAAAGCAGACCCGCCCAAAGCCACGGCAACTACTGCACAGGCAAAAATTAACCCACAGGCTAAGTCCGCACCCAAGCCCAAACAGGAAAAATCATCTATACGCAAAGATTTAGCGGCAAATAAGGAAAAAGCAGCAGGGCAAAAATCAGCACCGCAAAAGACAGCTACCAAAAATAAAAATGCAGAATTGGGAGGTTAAAAGATGACTTTCGGACATTTTACGGTTGAAGAAATAAATCTTATCGCCATGTATTTAGAAAATACACGCACGGACACCATTACGGCGATAACTGACGCAATATCTTACATGGACGATGATATGATTACCATAGCAGAATCCGCAATATATAAGCTCTCACGGCTAAATGAACAGGAGTATGCAGACACCACATTTACTCCGACAGATGAAACAGAGGAATAAATAATACATCATAAAAAACAAGCACGGTAGCTGTCACTTGACGGCCGCCGTGCTTGTTTTTTGTTTGCATGGGAAAAGGAAGCCGATTAACGACTTCCTTTTCAGTGAGATTGGGATAATCGCCCCACTCGTGAACGATTCTTACTGTACCGCCAGTATAGCATTTTGTCTTGTAAATGTCAAAGCTCCAGTTGCGGCGAATATTTTTCTACTACATCTTGTAGGACTACTATTATGATGCGTCCGCTTTGATGTGAGTTACAGTCTTAAAGCCATATTCCTTGATAGTAGCTTCCGTGCTTTTTCTGTAATATTCGTTAAGCTCGGCAGGTGTCATATTCTTGGTTTCCTCATAGATTGCAAGGCGAATATTATTGACTTCTTGCTCAAAATTATTATTAACTTTCATCTAAACTACCTCGTTTTGTTAATTTATTGTTCGGTTTCTTTGGATAATTCGTCTAGCATTAGTTTTTCAAGTTGTGTAATGTTAGGGAATACTACTTTTGCACCGCGCTTATGCAAACGCATAACTTCTCTAAAGTTCCTATCAAGCAAAATTTGCAGTCTGTCACTTGCAGGAACTGGATTATTGCCTATTGTATGTACGTGGCTGATGTACTTAGGTAAAATAGGAAACATATTTTGAAACAGGAACGCATTAGGTCTATTCGCATATTCGCCAATATGAATTTTCAAACACTTTCCGAAACGGCTAATATCCTTGTCAACTATAACTTGATACTTGTCCACACGGCTGCTCATCGGAACAACCCACAAAAGCCCTGTCTTTTCGTCTTTTAAGCAGAAATAAGTTGGACGATATGAACCGCCCTCATGGTTACGCATTAGTTTATCATCTTTAGCTACGTCAAAATAATCATCTTTGATGTGATAAGCATAGCCGGGTCGAATATCAAAATTATCCATTATCTGTTTTCACTCCTAAAAGAAGCCCCGCCGTCATTGCTGGCGGCGGGGAATGATTTACGAGCCTTTTTTTATACCCCGCTCCGGTGTGCGGCGAATATTTGACGAACCTTTTTTTATACCCCGCTCCGATGTGCGGCGAAAATTTACGCACATTTCTGTACACTCTTATTATACGCAATACTCCGAAAAAGTCAACAACAAATTTTGTCAACAATCAAGGATTCAGCAGTGTTTCTCCATAGTATTCCTACAACTCCGCGCCTCTATCCTTACCGCGCACACGCTCCATATCCACACTTAAAATACTGTCAACATTTTTCTTAACAACGCCATAACGCCGCGCTTCCTGTTGGAGCTTATTATATTCACCGTGCAAGACATCTTTACGCTCTGTGAGCCGTGCATATTCTGCTTGGAGTGTTGCAGAGCTTGGGAGCTTGCCGCTCTCTCCTGCATGGGTTTTTAACGCTCTGGCGGCGGCTTCATGGAGTATAACGGTGCTTTCATGCTCACGTCTGTATGCGTCCGGGTTTTTGGCGGTTTTTATGCCGTCTGCAATAGGCTTGGTCTGCTGATAGTTCGTGATATGCTTCATAAGCCCCGCCATGTCTGCAAGGCGTTTTTCGGTGAGTTTCAGTGTATCTGCGGTGCTGTCAAATGCGGCGGCTACTTCGGCAGTCTTGGCTTCTAAATCTGCATAGCTTAATAGCTTGTTCTCCGTGATAAAGTTTATAGTCTTGGCGGCTTCTTTAACATTTTGAAGTTTCTGCCAACGTGCAAGCCCTGCGACCTGCTGTGCTTTGACATGGCTTTGGACATCTATTGCAAGATTATCAGTCATAGGCGGTTTTATATATGTGCCGCTATCACGCTCTGCCGTAGGCTCTGCAATCGTATATTCTCCCGCAATGCGCTTGATGATAGCTTCCTCTGTGTAGTCTACACCCAATGTCTTAGTCCGCGTAAATCGCTCCTGACCCTCTGCGCGGATAGAAATATATTTGCCCCGCTTTATCACATGACCTGCGGCTTCCAAACGCTTTAGTAAATCCTCAAAATCCTTTGATTCGGGTATGAGGGTATCAATGGCATTTTTTAGCTTGCTTTTCCAACTGCCGCCCGCTTGGTCGGCGGCATATTCTGCGTAATGTTTACCCTTATTTTGGCTAGGCACAACCACGGATAAGCCGTACTCTTTGCATAGCTTGTCGGAAAAATTGCGGATTGCAAAATAGCTTTTCTTGTTGCTGATATATTTCTTGTGGTCTATGAAACTTGCGGCACAAAAAATTAGATGATTATGCACATGACCCTTATCAATATGCGTGGTCACAACATACTCATGCCGCCCATTGGTGAGTTCGTCCGCAAGCCGCCGCCCTATCTCATGAGCTTGCTCCGCAGTGGATTCTCCCGGCTCAAAAGACTGTATCAAGTGATGGGCTAAATTATTGCCCTTATCCCTAGCACCCGATAATGTGATATTAAATTCCTCATACGCCGTTTCATAACCGCACCCAAAAGACGATACAAGCAGTTTGCCGTCTGTCTTATCGGGATTTTGTATATAGTCAAGCGCACGTTTCAGCCCACCCTTGACAGGCTTAATCTTAGTAACCGCCATATCTCGTCAACCTTTCCTTGAATTTCTATAAAATCCTGCTCGTATATTCTGCTCGCGGCGTTGACACGCCTTGCTATTTGGTTAATGTTTACGCCTATCTTCTGCATTTCGGCTATGACGGCTTTTAAGTCTGTGTAGTCGGTATGTATGGCGTAGCCGTCTATGAGCATTTTGGGTGTTTTTGTCAATTAGGAAATGTAGCAAATATAAGTCAGAAAGTGTAGCGTGTAACGTTTCAAATAGTTCGATAAATCTATTTAGCCTTATCCCCTTTGTTCATAAGCGCATCAAGCAGCCTTCTTG
>Ga0209755_10004660_pt1 | contig 16084 bp, 11 predicted proteins | sample TergutCo191P1_FD_187301 | JGI IMG/M metagenome (GOLD analysis project Ga0209755, IMG submission 187301) | Cornitermes sp. P1 segment gut microbial communities from Petit-Saut dam, French Guiana - Co191P1 (SPAdes) (version 2) | ecosystem: Host-associated > Arthropoda: Insects > Digestive system... | reverse complement strand
TTCCACCACCGCACGGCTTACTTCAAGTATCGGCGTTTTTGAACCAATGGTGTTTATTTCGCGGTTTATTTCCTGGCAGAGAAAATCCAGTTTCTTTCCAGGGCTTGGGTTCCGCCCTGTTTCAAGGCGGAACTCCGCAAGGTGGGAGGAAAGCCGCACCAGCTCCTCGGAGATGGTGTATTTCATCAAGAGAACGGCAGTTTCCGCAAGGATGCGGCTTTCATCGATCCTGTCCCCCAAAAGTTCCTCAAAACGGCTGCGTAAATTGTCTTTTATAGAAGTTTCAATTTCAGGCACATGGGCACTCACCACTTTTATCGACTCTTCCAACGCGCTGATATGCGAAAGTATATCGTCCTGGGTGAGCCTGCCTTCACGCTCGCGCTCGGCCTCGAACTGGTCGGCGGCGGCGGCCAGAAGCGGCTCTATAAGGGACTGGTACTTTTCGGCGTCCCTGTTTGTTTCGGTTTCCAGCACCCCTTCAAGGCCCATAATCATCGCAAGGCCCGGCTTTTCCTCAAGGCCAAGCGTTTTTGCCAGGGCGCTGATTGCCTTTTCGTACATCAGCGCCGTGCCTTCGTTTACAGAAACGGAAACAGGCGCGTCCCTTTCCCTGACCTTAATGCCCACGTCCACTTTCCCGCGGCCAAAGCGGGAACTCATCTGCGCCCGTATCCCTGCTTCAAGCGATGAAAGCCAGGAGGGAAGGTATACGGAAACATCCAGAAAGCGGTTGTTGTAGCCCTTTATTTCCACAGAGACCGTAATGTTCCCGCTTACCGATTCCCGGTAGGCGTAACCTGTCATGCTTTTCATCGGGAGCCTCCTCTTTCACGATAATGGTCGAAAAGTTTTTTTCCAAGCCGCCAGTTGTCCCCCGCGCCCATGGTGATAAACAAATCGCCTTCTTTAAGTATCTCCGGCAAAAGCCCCTCCCCGTCTTCGACTTCCTCCGCGTAATAAAAACGCCCAGGCGAAGGGCCCAGGGTTTCGCGGGTTTTCTCAAAAAGAGTCCTGCCCGTAACGCCGCCTGAATAAACTTCCCGGGCCGAAGCGTAGATTTTGTGCAGTACCAGCACATCCGCGTCGGCAAACGAAGCGGCGAACTCATCAAGAAGCGCGGCTGTCCTTGTGTACGTATGCGACATAAAACTGACGACAAGCCGCCGCCGGGGGTAAAAATCTTTAAGTCCCGCCAGCGTGGTTTTGATCGCCGTTGGGTGATGCCCGTAATCGTCCATAAAAAGAATCCCCCCGGCCTCGCCCAGAATTTCAGAGCGCCGCCTTGAGCCGGAAAAATCCGCGAGCGCTTTTCTTGCCCCTTCCCTTCTTTCCCCGTTCCAGCCCTCACTGCCGAATTCCGCCTTCACAAGCGATGAAGTAAGCGCCATGGCCGCCGCCGCGTTAAGCGCCGTGTGCCTTCCCGGTACGCGCAGTGTAAGTTCACCGGGGAAAAAACGCAGGCGCATCACGGCCCTTTCATCCCTGACCTCAAACGACTCGATTCCGTAATCCCCCGGCGCGCTGAAGCCGTAGGGAACGAGCTTTACACCGGGCCTTTCCCGCTTCAGGGAAACGGCGACATCGGAGGCGCCGACGTCGTCCGCGCAGTAGATGAGCTCGCCGTCAGGGGGAAGCCGCCGTCCGTATTCCAAAAACGCCTCTCTGATGTCGTCGTACGTGGGAAAATAATCCTGGTGGTCGCTTTCCACGCTGGTAAGTACTATCCGCCGGGGATGGAAAGAAAGAAAGTGCCGGCGGTATTCGCAGGTTTCAGCCACGAAGTATTTGTCCCCAAGGCTCAACGTGGAACGGCCGCCGAACGCGTCTACGGCGCTTCCCGCGAGAACCTGAGCGGGTAAGCCCGCCCCGCGTATGAGGGTTCCGGCCAGGGCGGTGGTGGTGGTTTTGCCGTGAACGCCGGTGATGCCGGAGGAATCAAAACCGGCAGAGTACGCGCCCAGGGCATCGGTGTATTTATACATGGGAATGCCGCGCCTTTGGGCTTCGGCCATTTCGGGGTTGGTTTCTGCGGAATAGGCGGCGGAATGGATTACCATGCTTGGCGCTTCGATGTGGGAAGCGTCGAATGATTCGTTATAGGGAATCTCCATTTCCTTTAGAATCATATCCGTGTAAAAAGGTTCGTCACTGTCTGAGCCGGACACATAGATTCCCTTGTTGTGCATCAGTTCTGCCAGGGCGCACATGCCCGTACCCTTGATGCCTATGAAGTGAATTTTATCCTCTTTTTCCGGTGTAGTTGAATCCATACATTTATGGTATAAAAAATACATGGTTACTTCAACACCTTCTATGGAAACTTCGTGGAATACATCCCTGGAAGTTTTCGAATGGCTTTCGGGTTTTACCAATCTTGAACGGGGGCAGAATTTAAGGAACTTCAGCCTTGACCGCATAAGCGTCCTTGCGAAGATGGCCGGGCACCCGGAAAAATGCGCGCCCGCTGTGCATGTGGCAGGCTCGAAGGGAAAAGGCTCTGTTACAGGGATGATGGCCGCAATTCTTGACGCTTCGGGAATCAAAACCGCCCGCTATGCCTCGCCCCACGTAAACGACTTCCGGGAACGGATAACGATGGGGGACAATTTTTTTGACGAAGCGGTTTACGTCGCGGCAGGCAGAGAGCTTAAAGAACTTGTTGACGGCATCCCGTCTTCCCCCTATGCGGAATTGTTTGATTCGCATTTTGAGAACGGCGAGTCCGCGAGTTTTTTTGAACTGGTAACCATGTGGTATTTCCTCTGCGCCCGCATTGCCCGCTGCCAGGCCCTGTCAGTCGAAACCGGGATGGGGGGAAGGTTAGACGCAACGAACATACTTGACCCGCTTGTGTCGGTAATCACAATCATAGAGCTGGAGCACACCGAATTCCTGGGGAATACCATTGCCGCCATCGCGGGCGAAAAGGCCGGCATCATAAAACCGGGACGCCCCCTCATCCTCGCCGAACAGCGCGATGAAGCACTGGCAGTCTTCAAAGAGCACGCGGAGCGGAAAAACAGCCCCCTGCTTTATTTCCCGGACTGCGCGGAAATACGGAATCCCCGCCTGAGCCGGGAAGGAGTTTCTTTTACCCTCGCCCTAAAAAACGAAACATTGCACGACCTCTTTGTGCCCATACCCGGCGAAGTCCAGGCGTATAACGCGGGCCTTGCGATCCTGGCGCTAAAAACCGCCTTCCCCGGCGAATCCGGCATCACGGAGAAAAGAATCCGTGAAGGGCTTGCGCGTTTTAGCATCCCCGCCCGCTTCGAGCGCATCTCAGTTACGCCGCCCATTGTCGTTGACGGGGCGCACACACCCCGCAGCGTGGGCATGTGCGTTGACACCTTTACCGGCCTTTACGGAGACGGCGCGGTACTCGTTTTTGGCTGCGCCGAGGGAAAGGACATTCTTTCCATGGCAAAACTCTGCGCCCCCCGCTTTTCCCGGATCATCGTTACCACACCGGGGACTTTCAAAAAAAGCAACCCCGGCGAAATTTTCACCGCTTTTAATGAAGAAGTGAAAAAGCTAAACCCCGCACCGGAACTTGCTTTTATTCCTGATACTGAGGAAGCTGTAAAAGAGGCCGTTCGTCTCGCGCTTGAAAATGGCCTCCCGATATTGGGGACAGGTTCGTTTTACCTCGCGGCGGAAATACGAAAGGCTTATAATTGATTATGCAAAAGAATTTTTTTCGCGTTATATTATCATTCCTGAAAGTAGGAACGATAGGTTTTGGCGGCGGGGCTGCCCTTATTCCTGTAATAGAAACAGAACTTGTTGAAAATAAAAAATGGATACCCAAGGAAAAATTTGACGAAATCCTGACCGTATCAACCATATCCCCGGCTTCATTGCCGGTATCATTGTGCTCGCTGTGGGACAGCCGCTATTCGCTTGCAAGCGCTTTTGCGTACGCCCTTCCCGGCCCTTTAATTTATCTGATATTGTTAACGGGCTTTTCCTTTTTTGGTGAACTTGGGGCAATGTATTTGACATTCACATCTGTTGGTTTAATCGCTTTTGTTTTATTTCTTTTGTTTCGATTTATCAAAAAAAATTATTTACGCGGCATGGAACAGGGGTACAAAAAACAATTCCTGGCAATAATGGCGGCGGCTTTCCTGCTCACCTGCGGCAACACAATGCGAAGGTTAGCCGAGATGCTGTTTGACCTTAACCTCCCGGTGCCTTTATTTTCTATCGACATTGTATTCCTGATACTGATATTGATATTTATCGCCGGTTTTGTGGGCGCGTCAAAATCAAAACTAAAGTTTGCCGCGGCGTTTTTGCTGGCCGGCCTTTTCGCACTGGCCAGCGGGAGAAGCGCCATTTTCAGCCAATGGGTGATCCCTCTGGCAGTTCTTTTACTTGTTTTAGTGGCAGCATCAATTATGTATGATGCCGCGCACACAAAAGTAAAAAAAGAGAAAAAGCCGTACCAATTTGATTACAAACCGCTCAGGAACCTTCTGCTTTTTGTCATGGTCTCCGCCGTGTTTACCGTTATAGTATTTCTCGCTTCGGGGGACAGCAACGCCTTGCTGTTCGCGTTCAAGGTTCTGACATCATCGTTGACATCGTTTGGGGGCGGGGAAGTATACATAGGCATTTCGGAAGTTTTCTTTGTGCAGACAGGCTTTATTCCGGAGATAAATTTCTACACCCAGATATTGGGCATCGCAAACTCAATGCCCGGCCCTGTTCTGTGCGCTATCGTTACAGGTATCGGTTTCACGTATGGAAACCTCAATCACGGGATAGCGTTCGGCTGGCTGTTCGGCCTTTTGGGTTTAAGCGTGTCGATAACAGCAACGGCGATGGGCGCTTTGACGCTGTTTATGTGCTACGATTCTGTAAAAGACAGGGCCCGTTTGCGCATGGTCATCCGCTATATAATGCCGGTTATATGCGGCATGCTGATTACAACCGCTTTTTCACTGCTCCGCCAGGCTTCTTCCGTGCTGGCGGGACAGAGCGTTAACTCCTTTTTGAGCATCGGCATTGTTATCACGATATCCCTTTTGATGTATTTCTTTCACAAAAAGTACCGCGCCAATGATCTCATACTGCTGCTCATTGGCGGCGGCGGGACTCTTGGCGTGCTGAGTGTGATCAGCATCCCATGATAGACCTATTTCCTTTGTCAGCAAAGTGAGGGCTGCTTCCAAAGGGGGAACCATTCCGGGCTATGGCGAAATCAGCAGTAGATGAAACGTGCGTATGTTCGGCAATTGCAAAAACTCCCGTTTCATAGCATACTGTAAACGGAGCGTGAAACGGGAGTGTACATGAGGACTATTTCCAAGCCATTTAATCCGGGCAGACCCATCTTTTTCCTGATGGTCTTTATCTGCTGCATTATAGCCGGAGCGGTGCTGCGGCTGACTGCGGTGGTGCTTTTGCCTTTCACCATTGCCGTATTGCTGGCTTTTGTAATGTACCCGATGGTAAAAAAGCTGGATAAAATACGCTGCCCCCGTACCGTGTCAATTCTTCTGGTTGTCTTCATAATCGTTACCGGTTTATACGTTTTTGGCATGATACTTTTCACCTCAGGAAGGATGATCGCCGAGCAGTTCCCGCGCTACGAACACCGCTTTATCGAAATTTACACGTATATAGCCCGTGTTTTTGAACTCCCCTTCGATGAAGATTTGACGTTTTTCGAAAACCTTTGGGCACAGCTTGGGATACGCACCTTTGTCCGCGACTTTACCCTCACGTTTTCCAATGTGCTGCTCCAGTTTATCATTAGCGCTGTCCTGGTAATTCTTTTTGTGGTGTTCATACTGATGGAAGCCAGCTTTATCAGGGAAAAACTTGATACCGCGTTTGAAAACCGCTCGGACCGCATCAACAAGATGGGCCATGATTTAATGTCCCAGGTTACCCGGTATTTGGCGGCGAAGTTCGTTATTTCGCTGGCCAACGGCGTGATATTCGCGGTGAGCTTTCACCTGGTGGGTTTAGAGTTTGCCGTTGTGTGGGGGGTTATTCAGTTCCTCCTCAATTTTATTCCTAACCTGGGCAGTATTACCGCCGGTGTTGTCATCTCCCTTTTTGCGCTCATCCAGTTCTGGCCGGATCCCATCCCCATAATTATGGTGCTCGCGATTATTCTGGCGGTGAACTTAATATTGTGCAATATATTTGACCCAAAAATTGTCGGCGAGCATGTGGGAATTTCCCCGCTTATCATCCTTCTTTCGCTGGCTATTTGGGGCTGGATATGGGGTTTTGCCGGCATGGTTCTGGCGGTTCCCATGACTGTTATCATTAAAATTGTATGCGAAAATATTCCCATTATGGAGCCTGTTTCAATTTTATTGGGGACACGCAAATCAACCCGCGCCAAAAGGGCGGAGCGTGAGAGGCTTGAAACTGAAAAACAGGAAGCAGAAAAACCAGAATCCGGAGAAAAAAACGCGGGGGCTACAGATGTATGATGCGGCAATAATAGGCGCGGGAGTAACAGGAACAGCAATAGCAAGAGAGCTTTCAAAGTATGATCTCAAAATTGTTATCCTTGATAAAGAAAATGATGTTTGTCTGGGAGCATCAAAAGCCAATTCGGGAATAGTCCATGCAGGATATGATCCAGCCAAAAACACTCTTATGGCAAAGCTCAATGCACAGGCCAATAAAATGTATGACATCTTATGCGAAGAGCTTAGCGTGCCTTTCAGGAGAAACGGGGCCCTTGTTGTTGCGTTTGATGACGGACAGCTTGCCCATATCGAGGAATTAAAACAAAGGGGAATAGACAACGGCATACCGGGCCTCCGTATTTTGTCAAGGGACGAGCTTTTAAAACGGGAAAAATCGATAAACCCGGAAGCAAGGGGAGCGCTTTTCGCGGAAACAGCCGGAATAGTAGATCCCATGCTCCTGACGATATCGCTTATGGAAAATGCCGTGATGAACGGCGTTGAATATATTCTTGGATTTAACGTTGCGTCGATAAAAAAGGAAAACGGCGGTTATACACTACTGTCCGCGGACAATTCGGTAAGCGCGCGCTATGTCATAAATGCCGCAGGAGTTTTCTCAGGCGCAATTCATGACATGGCGGCCCCGGGCGCTTTTAAAATCAATCCAAGGCGGGGACAATACTTTCTGCTTGATAAAGCCGAAGAAGGAATTACCGGCTCTACTCTTTTTCCCTGCCCGTCAAAAATGGGAAAAGGCATTCTTGTTGTACCCACGGTGCATGGCAATATAATGCTTGGCCCGGCATCGGATGATATTTCCGACAGGGAAGATGCCGGAACAACCGAAGAAATTCTTGATAACGCAAGGACAAACGCAAGGCTCCTTATTCCAAAAATATCAACGAGAAACAACATCAGAAATTTTGCCGGAATAAGGGCGGTAGCGGACACAGATGACTTTATAATACAGGAAGCAGAAGGCGCGCCCAATTTTATTGATGTGGCCGGAATTAAATCGCCGGGCCTTACAGCATCGCCGGCAATCGCATTGTATGTCGTTTCGATACTAAAAGAAAAAGGACTTGCGCTTAATGCAAAAAAATCCTTTAATCCCATTGTAAAAAGAAAACTCCTTGTTGAAATGACAGAAGACGAGCAGGCCGCCTTGATTAAAAGCAATCCCCTTTACGGCAGAATTATCTGCAGATGCGAAAATATTACGGAAGGCGATATCCTTGACGCGATAAAACGCAGGCCCGGCGCGGTAACGCTTGATGGTGTTAAACGAAGATGCCGTGCGGGAATGGGAAGGTGCCAGGGAGGATTTTGCGGCCCCAGAGTACAGGAAATACTTGCGCGGGAGCTTAATAAACCGCTGGAAGAAATTGTGCTTGAAAAAAAATCGTCCTACATACTTACCGGAAGAACAAAATAAAAGGAGCCTTAAGGCATGGAACAGTATGATATTGTTGTTATAGGCGGAGGGCCTGCGGGCCTTGGAGCTGCCCTTGAGGCAAAAAAACAGGGAATAGCAAAAGTCCTTATAATAGAAAGAGATGTTGAGCTCGGCGGCATTTTGCAGCAATGCATACATAACGGGTTCGGTATCCATATTTTTAACGAAGAGCTTACTGGCCCCGAATACGCACAGCGCTATATAAATATGGCACGGGAAGAAAATGTTGAAATCCTTTTGGATACCATCGTAATTTCCATTTCCAGGGACAAAAAAATTAAAGCCATGAATACCGGCGGCGTTCTGGATATTCAGGCAAAAGCGATTGTTCTTGCGATGGGGTGCAGGGAAAAAACAAGGGGCGCGGTTTCTATCCCCGGAGACAGGCCGGCGGGAGTTTTTACAGCGGGAGCGGCCCAGCGGTACATAAATATTGAAGGGTACATGGTGGGGAAAAAAGTTGTTGTTCTTGGCGCCGGTGATATAGGAATGATAATGGCAAGAAGAATAGTTCTTGAGGGGGGAGAAGTTCTTGCCGTAATAGCACGGGGCTCCATTGTAAAAGGGCTTACACGCAATATCGTACAATGCCTGGATCACTACAATATTCCCCTTCTTTATAACCACAACATCACAAAGATAAACGGAAGGGAACGCCTCCAAAGCGTAACCATCGCGCAGACCGACGAGAAAAAGGAAGTTATCCCCGGCACGGAAAAAGAGTATGAGTGCGATACATTGCTGCTTTCGGTGGGGCTGATTCCTGAAAATGAGCTTTCAAGAATGGCGGGAATAGAAATTGACAGAAGAACAAGCGGCCCCTTTGTCAATGAAAGCATGGAAACATCAATTCCCGGAATTTTTGCCTGCGGCAATGTGGTGCATGTCCATGACGTTGTGGACTTTGTAACGGAAGAAAGCATAAGGGCCGGAGCGGGTGCCGTGCGCTTTGTAAAGGAAGAAACAAAAAGCGAAGGCGAAAGCATGACTGTTCTTGTGTCAGGCGGCATTTCGTACTGCGTTCCCCAAAAAATCAGGTATGCCGCACTGCCCGACAAGCTTGACCTCTTTATGCGCGTTGACGATAAGCATGATAAAGCTGTCATTGTTATGCGAAACCAGGGAAATGAGATTGCCCGGTTCAAAAAGACCAACCTTACCCCGGGTGAAATGATCAAGCAGAACGTAAAAAAATCCCTGTTTGAAAACGCAAAGGGCGATATTGAAATTTCACTTGATCTTGGAGGCAATAATTAATCATGGAAAAAAATTTGGTATGTATTCTCTGCCCAATGGGGTGCAGATTGCAAATAACAGGAACCCTGAAAGCCCTGGAAGTCAGCGGCCACACATGCAAAAAAGGAATTACCTACGCGCATGATGAAATTACAAACCCGGTGCGGACAGTATGCACAACCGTCAAAATTACGGGGGGAATACACAATGTTATCCCTGTTAAAACAGATAAACCAATTCCCGATAAATACAAACTGGAAGTAGTTAAAGCGGTTAATGGTATTGTTCTCGTCTCCCCTGTAAAAATGGGGGATATCATTATCTCCGATTTGTTTGGAACCGGCGTAAACATGGTTGCGGAAAGGGATATGTAGGAAAGATGCCGGCAGGGAGGGAGCCTGTCAGGATTTTTTTGTTTTTGGCGCTTTTTTCGCCGGACTTGATTTCGCCCGTTTTTTCTTTAAGATGCTCTTGCCAAAGATAATTTCAAAAGCATCCGTGGCATTTTCCACAAAATGAATGTTCAGGGCTTTTTTGATGTCCTCATCCAGTTCCTGCCAATCTTCCCGGTTGTCTTCGGGTAAAAGAACTTCTTCCATGCCGTTCCGTATTGCCGCAAGGAGTTTTTCCTTTAGCCCGCCTATGGGGAGTATGCGGCCGGTGAGCGTGAGTTCCCCGGTCATGGCGATTCCCGGCTTTGGCGGGACATTGCAGAGCGTTGAAAGAAGGGAGGCGGCCAGGGTAATGCCGGCTGAAGGGCCGTCTTTGGGTATCGCGCCTTCGGGGACATGGATGTGGAAATTGATTTTTCCCATGTCCTTTATACGGAAAAGATAGCGATCCTGCACGCACCGCAAAAACGACAGGGCAATACGGGCGCTTTCTTTCATTACATCGCCAAGGTTGCCGGTGATAAGGCAGTCCCCGCAGCCGGGAAAGAGTATGGTTTCCACAGGCAGCATGGTTCCACCTGTCTCTGTCCAGGCAAGGCCGTAGGAAACGCCGGTGCGGGCTTCCTTGAATACCACATCGTTTTTGTATTTGCGCCTTCCAAGGAGTTTTTCAAGGTCGCCCTGGCGCACGGTTTTTTTGTACGATTCAATGGGTTTATCAGGGCTTTTTCCGTATTCCTTGTTTACCGCGTGTCGGGCAATGCGCCTGACGCAGCGGGCTATTTCCCTTTCAAGGCTGCGTACCCCGGATTCCATTGTCCAGTGGCGGATAATTTCCCGTACGGCTTCGTCTTTGAAAACGATTTTCGCGCGGGAAAGCCCGTTTTCAGCCAGCTCTTTGGGAACAAGATATTTTTGGGCAATGGCCAGTTTTTCGTTTTCACCGTAGCCGGGGATTTCGATAATTTCCATCCTGTCCAAAAGCGGGTAGGGTATGGAGTACAGTGAATTGGCGGTGGTGATAAACAGTATCTTGGAAAGGTCATACGGCACTTCAAGGTAATGATCGGTAAAGGTGGAATTCTGTTCGGGGTCAAGAACTTCAAGAAGGGCCGAGGCGGGGTCTCCCCTGAAGTCATGGGAGAGCTTGTCTATTTCGTCAAGGAGGAAGACGGGGTTCATGGTTCCGGCCTTGCGCATGGACTGGATGATTTTCCCCGGCAGTGCCCCCACGTACGTTTTCCTGTGGCCGCGGATTTCCGCTTCGTCCCGGACGCCGCCGAGGGAAATGCGTACAAACTTCCGGCTCAATGCCCTGGCCACGGATTTGCCAAGGCTTGTTTTGCCTGTTCCCGGCGGGCCCACAAAACAGAGTATGGGGCCCTTCACGCTAATCTCTCCCAGGCGGGGCAGTTCCTGGGGGCGTTCTTCTCCGGCAGCGCTTTCTTCTGCTTTTTCGGCAGGGGGGGAACTTTCGCCCGTCTGAGGCTCGCCGGCAGGGGTTGAAGAAACGTTTTCCATGGCGCTTAACTGCCGCACGGCGATAAACTCGATGATACGCTCTTTGGCTTTTTTCATGCCATAATGGTCTTCATCAAGGATTTTCTCCGCCTCGCCCAGATCGCTTGAATCCAGGGAATATTCGCTCCAGGGAAGATCGGCTATCCATTCAATGTAGCCCCGCAGAACCCCGGCTTCCGGGGAAAAGGGCTGGAGCTTGCGGAGCCGGAGGATTTCCTTTTTGGTCTTTGCAAGAATTTCCTCACCGGGGCGGCGGTTTTTTATGTTCTGCTCCATATCGGCAAACTCATCTTCTACCGCGTCTTTGCCAAGTTCCTTGTTGATTTCCCGCAGCTGTTCGTGGAGTATATATTCCCTTTGGTTTTTATCCATCCGGCTTTTTACTTTGCCGGAAATACTTTTCTGAATCCCGAAGATTTCATTTTCCAGTTCCAGAGTTTCAAGAAGCTTTTCAAGCCTGTCCGCAGGATCGGTAATGCGGATGAGATCGACTTTCCGCTCGGCCTTTATTGTCAGAACATTGGCGATGATATTGACCAGCTTTTCGGCGCTGTCTGTCCGCTCCACCGCAGAAATAAGCTCAGTGCTGATTTTTTTTGAGTACTCCGCGTATTGGGCAAAAGATTTCTGCACGGCCCGCATCAAGGCGGCAGCTTCCTGCCCACCGGGATCCGCGGGGTCTCCGCCTGCAGGGGCAGAGGCCCTGATGGGCTCTACCCTTACCAGACTTGAATCACTCTTTGGCCGGGACGAAGAAAAAAACGCCCGGTACTCGCCCTGGAGAACAAGGCGGAACGTATTGTCAGGAAGCCGCAGGTTCTGGACTATGCGTACAACAGTCCCGGCCTCCCAGGTTTCCGCGGTTTCAGGGCTTTTAAGGCACACGGCAAAAAGCTTAAGTTCTCTCCTTAAAGCTTCTTCAATGGCGTTGATGCCTGACTTGTAGGTAATATAGACAGACATCATGGTCTGGGGAAAGATGACCAATTCCTTAAGAGGTAAAAGCGGATACTCCTCGACCCCTGAAGTTTTGCCAAGCAGATCTGAAAAAATGCCGCCGGATGCCGGACTTTTTTGAAACGGCTCTTTTGGGGTTTTTGGCCTGGAATTGCCGAAAGGTATCATACTCCTCCTGCGGCAGAGTTATGCACTTTTTTTCTGGAGGAGATGGACTTCGGGAGGTTCGGATCTCATCACCGTATCCTGGGTAATAATTACCTGCTTATGTCCCTCCATGGAAGGAAGTTCAAACATAATGTCGGTCATGAGTTTTTCCACTATGGCTCTGAGCCCCCGCGCACCTGTCTTCTGCTTGATCGCCGTGTCGGCGATGGCATCAATAGCCCCCTCGGTAAATTCCAGTTTCACTTCATCCATAGCTAAAGAGGCCTGATACTGCTTGATGATGGCGTTTTTGGGCTCGCTGATGATCCGTCTAAGTTCTTCCCGTTTGAGTTCTTCAAGGCCCACAACAATGGGAAGCCGCCCGATAAATTCGGGGATCATCCCAAAGTAGATAAGGTCATCCGGGTGCATGGCATTGTACAGTTCTTTAAGGCTCCGCGCGGTACGTCCTTTGGAATCCACGCCAAAACCCATGGGGTGCTGGACAACCCGGCGCTCAATGAGTTTATCAAGCCCCACAAAAGCGCCGCCGCAGATGAAAAGAATATTCGTGGTGTCAATGCGGATCATCTCCTGATTGGGGTGCTTGCGGCCCCCCTGCGGCGGAACAGAGGCAATAGTCCCTTCGATAATCTTCAGCAATGCCTGCTGTACGCCTTCGCCTGAGACATCCCGGGTAATGGAGACGTTTTCGCCCTTCCGCGCGATTTTGTCGATTTCGTCTATGTAAACAATGCCGCGTTCGGCGGCGGCGATATTCCCGCCGGCACTCTGGATGAGTTTAAGGAGTATATTTTCTACGTCTTCTCCGACATAGCCCGCTTCGGTAAGGGTTGTGGCGTCCACAATGGCAAAGGGAACTTTGAGCTTTTTCGCCAGGGTCTTTGCCAAAAGGGTCTTTCCCGTGCCGGTGGGGCCTATGAGCAGCACGTTGGACTTTTCGATTTCAACTTCTTCGGTTTCTTTTGTGGGGTTACCGATGCGCTTGTAATGGTTGTAAACGGCAACAGCAAGGGCCCTTTTCGCGGCGTCCTGGCCTATGCAGAAAAGATCCATGTAGTCTTTAATTTCTTTGGGCGTTGGGACATCCCCGGTAAACTGGGTTGAAAGTTCCTGGTCTTCGTCGGCAAGGATTTTCCGGCATACTTCGACACACTCATCACAGATATAAACATCTCTGGGGCCTGCGATGAGCCGCCTTGCCATGTCCGCACTTTTCCCGCAAAAGGAACAGGCGCGGTCATAATCGCTTTGCCCGTTACGAAGTTTTGCCATGTTTTTCCCTCGTCAATATCGAATCTACCGCGCCGTAGGCAACCGCGTCTTCGGCGGACATGTAAAAATCCCTTTCCATGTCCGCTGCAATCTGCTGCACGGTTTTCCCCGTATGTTGTGCAAAATAGTTGATGGTAAGCTTTTTAAGGCGTATTATTTCCTTGGCCTGAATCCCGATGTCACGGGCCTGTCCCTGCGCGCCGCCCCAGGGCTGGTGGATAAGCACACGGGAGGAAGGCAGGGCGTAACGCTTGCCCGCTGTTCCGGCCGTCAGAATAAGAGCCGCCATGCTGGCCGCCTGGCCCACGCAGATGGTCTGGATATTGCTCTTTATGTACTGCATGGTGTCGTAAATGGCAAGGCCGGCGGTAACCGAGCCGCCGGGGGAATTGATGTACAGGTTTACATCTTTTTCCGTGTCCTGGCCGTCCAGGAACAGGAGCTGGGCTACCACAAGGTCTGCGGTAAGATCGTTTATCTCCCCGTCCAGAAACACAATGCGGTCTTTCAGGAGGCGGGAATAGATATCGTATGATCTTTCCCCCATGCCGGTTTGTTCCACAACGATGGGAACAAGGGTGTTCATTTTTTCGTTCATATCTATAATCTACCCGTTTTTAGAGATCAGGTCTACATACTTTTCTTTTTTTCCGGGTTTTACCGTGTTTTTTTCAAGCAGAATATCAAAAAACTTGCGTTCCTTGATCTCCTCTTTCAGGTAATCCCTTGCGCGATCGGCTTCGTAGTATTTTTTGACCTCCTCAAGGGAGGATCCGGTTTCCGCGGCCACTTTCTCAAATTCCTGTTCCACATCTTCGTCCGAGGCCTCAAGTTTCTGCTCCTCAATAAGCGTTTCGACAATAAGGCGGAAGTGGAGGGATTTTTCGGCCTCGGGTTTCCAGCCTTCCAGGAGGGATTCGGGGCCGGCGGGGTTATTTCCCATCATTTTATACAGTCCGGCCGCGTCGGTGTTAAAGTTCCGGGCAAGGTTTCTCCAGCGGGAGTCCAGATCCAGTTTGAGCATGGACTGGGGGATTTCCACCGGCGTACCTTCCATGATTTTTTCAATAAGTGATGAAACCTTGAGCATCCGCAGCCGGGAATCCAGGTCTTTGACCAGGCGCTCCCGTATGCTGTTCTTTAAATCGTTCAGGGTCTGGAACTTTTCATCAACATCCTGGGCAAGGTCATCGTCCAGTTCCGGGAGTTTTTTGGATTTCAGGGCGGCAAGGGTTACGCTTAAGGTCTTTTTCTTCCCCGCAAGTTCCTTGTCGTCAAAGTCTTCCGGGAAAAATTTGGCAAACTCCCTGGTTTCCCCTTTTTTCATCCCGGTAACTTCATCATCGAATTTGTAGATATTGCGCCCGGAGCCAAGGGTAAAGGTAAAGTCCTGGCGGGCGCTGCCTTCCAGGGTCTGGCCGGACTCATCAAGCTCTGAGTAATTTACCGTGACAACATCGTCTTTTGCGGCAGCTTCCCCGTCATCCTTGTCAAGCACAATGGCGTTTCGCTCCCTGATAGCCTCAAGTTCCCTTGCGATGTCTTCTTCTTCTATAGTAACATCCGGGATTTCCAGCTCAAAGCCCTGCCATTTTTCTATTTTGACTTCGGGGAGCACATCGTAGGTCATGGAAAAGTTGAGGTCGTTTTCCAGATCCAGTTTGGGCTCTTCTTCCATCTGCGGGGTGGAATAAGGCAGGGGCCGGGATTCCCTGGGTAAAGCATCTTCCTGAAAGACTTCTTCCACGGCTTTTTCCATGATTTTATTCAAGGCCTCGCCCTTTAAGGCATCGCCGAACTTGCGGATGAGCACATCCTTGGGTACTTTTCCCTTTCTGAAACCGGGAAGTTGAATACTTTTGGCGTGTTCGGACAGAATTTTGTCGTATTCGGAACGGACATCGTCTTTTGCGATTGATATGCTTAATTTTACGCTTGATTTTTCCAGCCGGGTAATCTCTTTTGTTACAGTCACTTGGTTTCCTCTTTAATGGCGAAAATTCTCGAAATCTGCGAGAGAAGGGACTTGAACCCCCATGCCTGCGGCACTAGATCCTAAGTCTAGCGTGTCTACCAGTTCCACCACTCTCGCAAGCCTGGAAAGGCCAGTTCCATTGGAAATTAATTATAACGAATAATGGGGGGTATGTCAATGTCGGGGATCGGGAACGCGAGGCGGTGAGCAAAAGGCCGCGGCTATGGCGTTTTCACATACAGCATAACCGACACGGAAAAGATGTTCCCCTCGTGGGTGATCTTCATTTGCCCGTTGTACTTTTCCACGGCGCGCTGGATGTTTTTTAGCCCGTGCCCGTGTTCCCTGCCGTCTTTGCGGCTGGCTAATAAGCCTGCGGCGATGCGCTTTCTGCCGCCTTCCTGCGCGTAACGGACTTCCCCGTCAAAGCTGTTTTTTACGGTGATAAAAAGGACTCCCCTGCTATACTCTATATCAATGCGCAGATGCTTTTCCTGTGCCCGCTCTGCGGCTTCAAGGGCGTTGTCCAGGAGGTTGCCAAGGATTGCGGTCATGTCGGAGGGCTCGACATTGAGGGCCGGAGGAATCAAAAGGCGCAGGTCAAGGCGTATGTTTTCCTGCGATGCGTTTTTGAGCTTGTAGTTGATGATGCTGTCAA
>Ga0209755_10004659_pt1 | contig 16088 bp, 10 predicted proteins | sample TergutCo191P1_FD_187301 | JGI IMG/M metagenome (GOLD analysis project Ga0209755, IMG submission 187301) | Cornitermes sp. P1 segment gut microbial communities from Petit-Saut dam, French Guiana - Co191P1 (SPAdes) (version 2) | ecosystem: Host-associated > Arthropoda: Insects > Digestive system... | reverse complement strand
ACAAAACAAAAAAAAAAAACTGACTAATACACAACCACATGCAATATCCGAAGCAGGACAAAATGAATGTGAGAAATATCAGCCTGCTTATGGGCTCATATTTCTGTATTCAAGACAAATGTGAACTGCACATCAGAATTCTATCACAACATGAGAAGAAAAATAATTACATAAATGGAGATAACATCTGTTAGAGTGTAAAGCTAAACAGTATCATAGATATGTACCTGTTGCCTGCATCGTTAAGAATCCTGATGACCACAGTATCACACTTCTGACAGTGGCTGTCTACACTCACCATCATTCAAACCTCAAATCACACTTCCAAAACTCTATGTTATAAATTTGCACTCTTATACAAGATGTTTGTTACAGTTCAGAAATCTGTAAACTTTGTTAAAAAACAAAAATTCCTGTAAATGCAATTAATAACATAATCGGAGTCACTGATGCGTTTTCTTTCAACCACACTTTACTAGAACACTTTAGCAGGATCAGTTACAAAGACATACCTTTTCTTGACTAGGGACAATCCAACAATTTAAAGCCCTTATTCCCACATTATACAGATTACACAGTGCTAATGCCAATTCCACAAACCAAGTTAATACAGCTGTAATGTTTGTACTGATGACAGGAAATTCAAAAGTGCAAAGGTGGCCTCATGTGGCAAGCATTTATCAAAGAAACTAAACAATAACGGCTTTCAGTCTCGTACAACTATTTTCTTTATTCAAACAGCTACATGTTTCGGCTAAACACAAGCCATCTTCAGGTTGTAAAGTAATTTAAAATGATAGTTCAGATCTTCTGTAATTAAGCAGAGTATCTAATACAACCAATTATAAGCTTATCTTGTTACACAGCATTTGGAGTACTATTTATTAAATGGCTTGAGACAGACATAGGTATAATTTTTTATTCAATACTTAACATTACTGAAAATTAATTAAAGCAAAGCTTTATTGAGAAATACTGTGGGTTCTCAGCAACATGAGTTATTTTTTAAATTGTTTTGGTGTTCATAGAAATTATGACTGAGAATTCTGTTTCAGTTCCAAGACATAGTTCTTACAGAGGAAGCTTTTGCTTCTTCATACTGTGTAAGTCACCAGCATTTATGAAGATAAAGCATTTGTTTTTGAAGCACGTCAGTGTGAATTTTATGGAAGACACTTTCACTTTTTGTTGTGTATACTGGCTATGAATGGAGTTCTGTTCTGTTGTTTTGTGTGCCTCACTGCCAACTGTCTGTTTATGTGCATTTGTTTTCTTGTATTTAAGGAATTCTCTTATGTTTATGAAGACAATTTGCTGTGGTCCTCAACAAGAGTGCTAATGAAATACCAGAGCAACAAAAAAACAGCCCTCCTGCCTTCTAGAGAAGTACACCGAACAATCTACATGCAACACTAACCAGGCCAAAGTCCTCAAGAGAACACTTCAACATTTGCTCACACAGTGACTCTAAAATCTTGGTAAGCTTCGTGGAACTGTTCTTAGATGGTGCAGAGGTTACGACCTGTTGAATTGAAAACACCAGCTGTCCCAAGGGTTCCTGAAAAAAAAACATGCACAATATTAATGTATGTGTAAAAAGTAAATAAGTACAGACAAATTTAGTCTGCTTGTTGGGATGTGAACCCATGCAGTCTGAATATTTTGGAGAAACCTGCTCCTTTTATCAACAACACATCATCACAGTCTTTATATTCACTATCACAAGCACTTAAAATCTTACATACAGGCTGCGTTCATGAACAGTTGGCAGATATTTTTACGTCAAAACGTAAGGCATCATGTGAGGTGCAGAAAGAAGGTAACAAATAATTAACATTTACTCAAACAGTTTATAATGTCAAAGAAAAAACAGGTTAAAAAGTCTTATTTATTTGAAAAGATACATTCTTAAAATTTATTGTGCTCTACCAGAGGCAAATTCTGGTCTAGAAGTAGAGTGATGTGCAAATGTAACCTGTATGACCTGGATATACTAACAAAACTACATTCTCCATCTCCCTTGTTCCACAGAGACACATTCCCGAATGCACAGTTTTGGTACCTTGGTCTAGTGGCAAGGCTACCAGCTTCCTTAGCCAAGTGCATAAGCAGCTAAGACTCTGTGACATATAAGCTACATAATACACATAGTTTATTCACTGAAAACATGACACCATTTATGGAAGCTCTTCCTGTCCATTAAGTTTCAGTGACTTGATGACATAGCAGCACGACCTTCAATTGGAATAGGTTTGGTGCCAACTGGCCAAATTGGCACTTTACGTGAAGAACACTGTACCTTCTCAGCTGCATCTCACATTTCATTCAGGGGATATTTTTCAAACTCCACATCTATCACTCACTGTGCATGCCCTAAAATTGGAACAAATTTGCTTGGGATCTGTTAATAGCAAAGGACACTTTAATATAAAAACAACATACTTTCTTGGCAGTATTTTGACTACCATTCGAGGAATGTTTCTGACATTTCAAAACTATCATTCACTGCGCATGCCCTACAATTGGTGCATGTTTGGTTGCAATCGGTAACTAGCAAAGGGCTCTTTACTTAATGAACAATGTACCTTATAGGCTGAATCTTGCCATACATTCAAGCAATTATACTGAAAACCTACATCTACTGCTGTCTGTGCACGTCCTACAAATGGTACATGTTTGGGTGCAATCAGTCTATAATGCAGGGCACTTTACTTGAAGAACAAAGTACTTTCTCCACTGTATCTCGTCTTTTATTCCATAGATCTTTCTGAAACGCCATGCCTCTCACTCACTGCGCATGCCCTACAATTGGCATAAGTTTGGTTGTGATCAGTCAATAACAAAGGGCAATGTACTGGCACAACAAATTACTTTCTCTGCTGTATCTCGCTGTCTATTCCATAGATCTTTCTGAAACGCCATGCCTCTCACTCGCTGCACATGCCCTACAATTGGTATAAGTTTGGTTGCGATCAGTCAATAACGAAGGGCAATGTACTGGAACAACAAAGTACTTTCTCCACTGTATCTCATCTTCTATTCCACAGATCTTTCTGAAACGCCATGCCTCTCACTCCTTGCGCATGCCCTACAATTGGTATAAGTTTGGTTGCGATCAGTCAATAACAAAGGGCAATGTACCAGAACAACAAAGTACTTTCTCCACTGTATCTCGTCTTCTATTCCATGGATCTTTCTGAAACTCCACACCTATCACCCAATGTGCATGCCCTACAACTCGTATAAGTTTGGTTGTGATCGGTCAATAACAAAGGGCACTTTACTTGGAGAACAAAGTACCTTCTCAGCTGCATCTTGCCTCCACTTTCATGGATCTTTCTGAAACTTCACACCTATCACTCACTGCACATGCCTTACAATTGGTATATGTTTGACTGCGATCAGTCTATAACAAAGGGCACTTTACTTGGAGAACAAAGTACCTTCTCTGCTGTATCTCGCCTTTATTTCAAGGGACCTTTCTGGAACTTCACACCTATCACTCACTGCACATGCCATATAATTGGTATAAGTTTGGTTGTGATCAGTCAATAATGAAGGGCACTTTACTTGAAGAACAAAGTACCTTCTCCAATGTATCTCACCTTCTATTCGAAGGATCTTTCTGAAACTCCCACACCCATAATTCATTGCGCCTGCCCCACAATTGGTATAAGTCTGGTTGCAATTGGTCCATACTGAAGGGCACTTTACTTGGGGAACAAGGTACATTCTTGGCTTCCAATATCATTCATCATTTCCTCTTGCTTGTTCAATAACCAGTAAGAAACTCTTAGGGTGATAATGGTAAAGAAATCCCATTACAGGGCTGGACAGGCCGTGAGGGTTCCAGGAGGTTGAGGTTCCAAGATTTCAAGACAATCGGCACCTGAAGGTGGTAAGGTTGTCAGCCCTCCGCACCGGCCACCTTTACCCCCCAGAAAATATTCCTGGTACTCATTTCTGTTAGAGACAGAGTCAACCTAAGGGCAATAGTGTGGCCAGAAGGATGTCATGAAAAATTCCATTGACATCATTGGGAATCAAACCCATGACCTTCTGGTTTGGAGTGAAGTGCCTCAACCAATAGCATCACTGCGTGCCGCTTTAGGGTGATAATGCAACACTTAAAGTATGGGAGAGCACATAACATCATGACAATATTGAGTGAATATTGCAGCCATAATGAATTAGACCTAAACTGTATAAATACAATGGAAACTTTTAACAAACCTTTTATATCTGATTACATTGTATTTTAAAACCACACAGCAAAAGAGATTTGATATACAAGGGGGGCTGATAAGTCCTTAGCCCGACAAGGAAGGAAACAAGCTACAGTGACAAAACTTGGGATTTATTCAACATACTCCCTATGGGGCTCAACAGACCTCTTAGCCCGTTGCTCTAACTTTTGCAAGCCACTCAAAAAAAAATTCAAAAGGTTGTCTGTCCAACCAGGTCTCCAAGACAGCAATGACCTCCGCGTAGGATGAAAAATGGCGACCTTTCAGTTGTTTTTTCAGTCCAGGGAACAGGTGGTAGACCGACGGGGCCAAATCCGGAGAATGGGGTGAGTAATCAAGATACTGGAAGTCCAGGTAGGCCATTTTCTTCTGAGTTGCAAGTGCCCAGTGAGCTGGGGCATTGTCATGCAAGAACAAGACCCCCTTGGTGATCTTCCAGTGGTGTTTTTCCTTCAAAATGTCCTTCAGTTGCACCAGCAGAGATGAGTAATACTCTGCATTGATAGTTTGGCCCTTTGGAAGATAATCAATGAGGAGGGTGCCGCCATGATTCCAAAAAATCAAGACAAGAACTTTCCCAGAGGATTTTGCACTCAGAATTTTTTGGGACGGGGTGAGCCGCTATGCCGCCACTCCATTCATTGTTGCTTTGTCTCCGGGTCATAGTGATATAACCAGGTTTCGTCCATGGTCACCAATTGCGACTGGAAATCATTTGGATCGTGACAAAAAAATTCCAGAATTTGCCCAGACGCCTGGCACCATCGACATTTTTGATCCATGTTCAGGTATTTTGGGACCCACTTTGCGGAGAGCTTCTGTATGTCCAAATCTTCATGAATGATGAACCCAACCCGCTCACATGAGATGCCCAGTCGCTCAGCTATTGATTTAGCCGAAATCTGGTGGTCTTCCAAGATTAGCTCATGAATCTCTGGGGTGATCACTGTTTTGGGTCATCCAGGACGAGATGCATCACAGGTGCGAAAATCACCATGTTTAAACTGGGCCACCCAGTTTATTACAGTGGCATACGATGGTGCATGTTTCCCTAATGTTTCTGTCAGAATGGCATGAATTTTCTTCTGCACCTTGCCTTGCAGGAAAAAAGAATTGATAGTGGCTCGCGTCTCCATGTTGTTGAAATTGTGTGTGTCACCTGAAATGCTTCCTTTCAACCTCTGTAACAAGAAAAGACTTGCAATTCAGCACATGAACAGACCCCGCTTTCCAACAACACTATTGATTCTGTCCTACAACATCGGGAAGTAGGTCAGGCTAAGGACTTATCAGCAACCCCTCATATCATACCTGTAATTCAGCACAGTTGTCTTTGAGAAGAACAGCTTTGGTAAAAATGAGGGGTGACAAGGTATCAGGATCAGACTGATAGAACTGACTGAAGTGGCTGATGAGCATATCTTGCACGTACCCTCCAAGCTCTGGGTTCCGTACCACTGCAGAATGTAGACCTATAAACAGTGTATCACAGTCACAATAATTGCTTCTGCAGTAAAATGTTCATAAAAGAAATGTATAATTAATAAAACTGTCCACATGACTCTGCACTCACTTGTATGCATAACAGATGTTAAATGCATATATGAATTTACTCCTCTACCTAAGATCCACACCATGAATTTTTATATACTGTATTTACCCAAGTGTAAGATGATAATTTCTTCCTAACTCATAACCTGAAAAACTGGGGGTTATCTTATCATGCACAAAGTTACATATAAGTGTAAAGAGAATAAATGTTATTGGATCTGCTGTAGTCAGATAAGTATAGAAAATTATTCAGCCCCTACAAAATCTACACATGCACTCTTTTACACTTCTAATTTTACTACTGATATACCAAAAGCTCCTCTCAAGTCAGATTACTGAAACGAAAAGTTGCTGAGTCATGGTATTCTGTAAAAATCATGGGATACTGTGTTGGAAGGAAAAGTACATAATGTATAAAATATCAAAATTGGTTCATTTTAGGTCAACATTAATTTTAAATGAAAGTAACAAAACACAAAGAAAACCAACAGTTGGACCATGGCACAGAAATTCCATGTCACAGAACAGAATGCATGACCATGGGGAAAACAACAACAAAAAAACATTATAGGAAGAAAATTCAACCTAAAAAGCTTTCTGTGGGGGCAGAAAGAAGTTGAATACCACTCATGAAATGTCTCAATTGGGATAGAAAAACATAAAAATGGCCTTTCTGGTTCAAAACAGACAATACAGATGACAGCACTGTAAGTCCCTAGCCATCCCTGAAGATTCTGCAGCAAGACTACCCAGTCAGCAATGGTTGGGCAGAAGGGCTTAATGCATCAAAGAGTCAGCTCTTCACCAAAGAACTATACTAGTGACACACATCCCATAGACTACCTTGAAAAATTAACAGCACACCAACACCATATAAATAATCTGCACTAAAAACATAATTATCTCTCCTACAGATGGGTAACATAGACAAAACTCCAGTCTTTTTATGTGTTAACCAATGCTACATTTAATACAAACGAATCCAGACCAATATTGGTCAAAACAACACAACATGAAAAACTGAGAATAACTATGAAGTTTTGAGCACTGACTGATGGCAAGAAATTGACAACATGTTATATTGAAGAAAAAGGATATTCCAAAGAAACATGTTCCATTGTGGAGTTTATTTGAATGTAATGAGACAGGGTGGATGCCAGAAGAACTCATGATCAAATGTCTGAGTAAAGACTTGGGCAGAAGTATAGGTGCTGTCCTAAAGGCAACATGAATGCAGGGTATAGATGTGTTTGAGGGTCTTAAGCAGGGAAACAGACAAATCTAACTTCTAACACAAAACAGATCCAGTGACAACACAAGGAAGAATGAGTTCTCAGTTACAGGTTTGTAATGTGACAGTTAACAAACCATTCAACTATGCATTACACCTATAGGATGAATGGCTGCTATATGGGAAATGCCCACCAAGACCAGCAGGAAACATACGAAGACAATCTGAAGCACTGCTTGAGCAGTGGAATAGAAGTTCTGCATGTGATACAATATGAATGGAACAGAAGATTATGTTATGTGAGAGAAACATCATTAAAAAAAAAGTTTTGCCATGTGGTGTGATCAAATAGTTCCTGGACTGACCACATCATGACACTTTCTGCTAATAGTACAAATTTCCACCATCAGGTATACACAGAGTAATCTGCTGGTTCGTTTACTGCTTGCAAAACAGCTGCAGCACACGTGATTGTCAAATAACGTTTTGTTAAGTAAAAGCGTGTGTTTGTCCATTTGTGATTTTAGAATATCTAAAAAAAAACAGAATTGAAAGAAAATGATGCCTGCATCATATTTCGCTTTAAACTGGGGAAAAATACTACAAGCTCTGTTGCAGCAGAACCGTTAGATTCCATGACAGTGACTGTCTTACCTTCATAAAGACACAGCCTAACATCAGCCTGCTGCATGAAACATCTGCGTAACACTCCAAGTAACTCGAGACAAATGGCCTCATTGTTGCCATTTGCTGTTTCCATATCAATCTGGAATGAGCATTCCACAATATATAACATTATGCAAGCAGTCAATAAAACCAATAAAGGACTGGCTAAAGACTAGATGGCCAAATTCTAAAAAGGGTAGATTTTAACCTGTGCCTATAATGTCAGTACATAACCAGGGAATAACATATACATAACATTTTTTATCTTTAGCCGAACACAGAGACCTCTGCCTTGTGATCAGGTCATCATTATATATAGGCAGTACCAAAACGTTTATTTTATGTTAAAACAAAGGTAAAAGCACAAACTAGGTGTCACTTCCAGTACACAGTGATGTTGTCACTCTTACAAAAGAATCCCCCTTACAATTTGTGCATTTTTGCCAGCCCCGTATGTGGAAGAACTTCTCAGTAATACTTTTCACTCTCAGTGAATGTAGATGCGCTATGTCCGGTCACACATTTTCATGTTCAATGGTGACACATATCTTCATCAAGCACTTGTTGCAAAGTGCACATTACATTTTTTTAAGCTTCTGAATGTGGCAGGTGGCACAAATGGTTTCCGTCCTGGGTAGAAAATCAACCACTACACATCCCTTGGTATCTGAAAATAGTTCCCATAACTTTATTGGCTATGGGCTTTGTTCTGGTTGGCTTCCCCTACAGACATGTGACATAATGCCATCACATAATTAGTCACTGTGTTTTGAAACTTAAACATTTCAACCAGTTCCATAACCAATTGTGATGATCAGCAAGAAATCATGTTCAGCGGCATGTCCTTCAAAAACCTGTGAAGCCACACTAACATGTGCCATTTTGCATTACCAAATGGGGAATTTGACAGCAGCAAACTCTCTGGTATGCCAAGCTCTGTATCAATATGTGTCCCATTCCAAGCTATGCTGTGACTTCTCTAACCACCATTCTTCCATAACCTCTGCTTAATGTGTTAGTTTCTGTTGGCGATTCTTGGTCCACTGGTGTACGGCAAACTGGTCATGTCTGTGATTCCATTTTTTAAATGTTTCACCCAATGCCACATAGTGCTGGCACCCAGGCAGACACATCCATACACATGACAAGGTTAATTAACAATGCCTGAAGCTAAATCGTTAACTTTATATGAAATCACAACACAGCAAACAAACAATATAAAATGTCAGACATTCTATTGCAGTGGTCTGTGAGAACATTTTGGTGCAGATGCACCTGACCTGTATTTGAGCCATATAATTCCCAGTTTACAATAGGGCTCTCTATGTGGGTGTAAAGGGGTTACAGTGCAAGGCTGACCACTCAACTATATCTAGTGTTGAGGTTAAAACTGTATTAAGCTTCCTATACCTCTGTTCTCCCATATGATTTCAAGGCACATATGAAAATTTACCTTAAGCCTACACACCATTACGGCATGAAATTTTATAAAAAAAGAACATTTTCACTGTCCTTGGCTTCTATTTACTGTTTATTTCTATGCTACAGCAAAAGAAATGTTACCTGTGTCAATAAGCTGCGACCAGGTTTGACTGGACTATTACAACAGCTGGGGTGACTTGACTGACTGCTGCTCAGTACTGCCATCCCTTTCACATCGAGGTGTTTCAGTAGTTGCAGGAACCCTGATACTGCCATCTTTCTTGTCCCCAGATTACTAAAAATTAATCATGCCATATCAGATGTCCATAAACTTCACCACCCAAGAATAAGTAGTTGTAAATCCTCTGGCACAACAAGACTGACAGTCAGGTCTTAACTCATGGATACTGATATTAGTATCAAAAAAATGTAACAATCACCCAGCTGGGCCACTTGCACATTCCATTACAATAGTGCAATGTGGTTAACACCAGTTAAAGGACAACAAAAAGGCAGAGAATATAGCGGTGATAGTGTACCTAAACAGATAAATGAAAGTGCAGACACCCACCTATCAATAAACAAAAATATCTCACTTACCGAGCAAAAAGAGCCTTGCGTAGTACCATGATGAGAACATCACGAAGAGAAGGTAATGAGCGCAAAACTGGCAACATCGCATACACCACATTTTCAGCAACAGATCCTGGCAACTGTGAAAGCATCTCTAACAGCATGGTGATGATGGCACGGTGTTCATTAAGCACCAGTGGTACAGTCACAGATATCTGATACAGGCAATCTGCACAACACATTCACACATGCTTGTGAATGGAAGACGTTACTACAGACAGCACGCTACTGCAACTACACAATGAACATCAACCTGTCCCTCTCCTATCACCAACTTCACAAATTTTCTACCACATTAAGATCACATGCTGAGTGTTATACTTCTTCCCTTAATATTCTTTCAGAACTCTCCTAGTAGTTAACATGTAGGTACAACAGATGGAAGAAGTTTGTATTTTTCCTGTTATTTTCAAACTTATGTATCTTATTTCATGGCAATTCTCTTGGAGAAATATTTACATGTCACTCAGTACTACAACTGTCACAGAAGTATTATGGCACAGAAAGCAAGCATCCCTCAGGATGCAGTCTGTGTTTCCTACACCATTCAACACAACTTATTTTAGAGAGGAGTTTTCAAGTGCCACCACCTGATCCTAAGAAGGCCTCCAACCTTCTGCAAATATTCTCAACAAACACTGATGTTCTCACCTTTAAATATAAGCAAGTTCTCTTTGAATATGTTCTTTCAAATCTTGCAAAAAATGTTGGTTTTTCCATTAAGTCTGTCTTTCAGTGCCCCGAAAATTAATAACTGCATAGGTTCAAATTGATCAATCTGGGCAGTCACAAATCACAGGTTACCTACCATTAACCAAATAACCCCTGCAGTGCAGTCATTGAGAAATTTTTCTGTAGGCTATGGCACTGCTTGAAGATGAAGTGGGTATGTTCCTTCAAAACATCAGGAATCAATAAAACTGCTACCCTGCGTAACAACCAGGCAAACTAAATCCTCAACATCAACACTGTGGAACTTCAGATCTCACAAAGTGACCACACATTTTGTCTTTAGTCCATTTCCTGATGAATTATATCAGAATTCATTAAGTGTAATGGATGCAATATGTTGTTCCGTAAAAAGCCATCAACTTTATAATTCTGTACACACTGACTGCACACCAGACTGTGACCTTAGACACTTAAGATCAGCAAGAAAACTGTATGCACTGTATGGGGATTTTCCAAACCCCAATCTATTATTTTGACTGTTTATGTTCATGTTTAGAGTAACCCATGTATCATCAGAGAAAAACATATTTTCTTTCTTTCTAACACTGAATCTGTCCAAGATCTGAGCTTCTCACAGTGGTGAAAATAAAGATTCAAGTGTGCTAGAATACTGTGCCATGTTGATTTGTAAATGGTACTGATGTTTCAGGAAAGCTTGCTGCCTCCTTGTTCAGGGTCCAAGAAAAGTAGACTTACTAGTTCCTCTAGAGGTAGTGATCTCCTCTGAAATGCTGGAAAATATTTGCCAATTGATATAGCAGCATATCAAAGAAGACATGGAAACCTTACTGAATCCATTTTTTTTAATTTTTCCACTTACCTATATATCACTGTTGTACACAGCACTGCTGACATAGGCTACGTATTACAAAATTTTCAGTGACGTGTGCCATGATATATACTTTGTAAAAGTAATTCAAATGAATAATAATTGTTAAACTAAACACATTTTACAAATGAACTAAACAACCTGCTCTCTAATACAAATAACAGATAACTCAGCACCTGCAGCCTGGCTTAGACAGCAGAATGATAACATAGTGACTGTACTGGTTAGTGTACAGAGAGGGATGAGACTAGGTTTTCTGATGCACAAGCAGATAAAACTACCAACCTGCAGAAGGTAGGAGTGAGGACAAAAAGAAATAAGGAAAAGAGATCCTCACCAACTCCATGCAGCAGAGTCCTTCTTGACAAACCAATAGTTGCTTGGCTAAACAAGGAACTTCAAATCTTGTATGAAACCTGACGGTTTACTAACTGTGTTCATGACAGCCTGCAACAGGAACCTATCCCAAGCCAGATAAGCCCTGGTCTCATCTGCAAACCATACTCCCCGAATTTTCATCTTAACATTATTCTCCCAGCCATGACAAGGACCTACAACAGCTTCTCCTCTTCAGGTTTTCTGACCAAAATTTTACAGACTTTTTTATCTCTGCCATGTGGACTCCATGACCCACGCATCTCATCCTTGTTGATTTGATCAATGAACAATACCTTTCAAGGAGTACAAATTACTCACATAAAGCTCATCCTGTAACTCTGTCCACCCATCAGATCTACATATTCAAGAATATTAAGAACAAAATTTCAGCAGCATGGTACAGACATTGCACAACTACACAGGGTACAAAATAGCAGATGGCTACTTTTCTCTTACCCACAAGATACAGCCACACTCCAGTAGAGGACCATTGTTCGTCCACTGCAATTTGTGGAGGCATATCATGAGTGGAGGTATATTGAAGGTGGTGGTAAAACAAAATTCAGTAAAATAAGCAATTTTTGTTCACAGTGTTTCATGAGCACCAAATGCAGGTAATGCTACACTGGTGAGATCAGTGTATTTTTTTTTTTTTTTCTTCTTCCTCCCATACATATTCCAAGACCTACAAATGACGTGTGCCATGTTCGAGACAGCATCTGTGGTGGTGCAAGTAATATCACACTGCTCACCTGTGTACTGTGTGACTGCCTGTCCTGAGATGATGCAGTCAATCAGCCGCTGCAGCACAGTGCCAGTTGCTTCATTATGCTTCTTTATAAGTTTCACTAATATAAAGCCACCAAATTTCCACAGTTTCTCCGCCACAGTTTCCCTTCCCTTTGCAGCTTTTGCTCCTAGCAGAATAAAAGCCAAATTCACCATTCCCTCCATCACTGAACTGCGCTCTCGCAGACTGGAAAAAAAGATGTAACACCCTAGAGAGCATTAACAGCATACCTGTTCCTGAAGATGTTTACCTTTACATTCCACTGGCTATAATTTCACATCTAATAATCCATTTAATTTTTTTTGCAGAGAGGGTTGTTTCGGGATGGTAAATCAAATAGAATATCCATTTCCCATAAAAATACAGGTTTTGTTTATATTAACATGTGGAACCACTCTATAATTCAACACCTCAACGCACTGAAATTTTGTAAGACACATTTTTGTTTTTAGGTGCATTTGCAACATGTATGAAAAGCAACTATTAGCTTCACCATGTGTGTGTGCATTTCTGTCCACCTGGAACAACTTAACTCAGACTAGATGGACAATCTTTAATTTGATTTTTTTTTAATCTGTCAAGAAAATTCTAGTTTCATTTAAATCTGATAAGATTAATGGGTATTTTACATGAGAACCTACATACATTTATGGTAGTATCCCACTGAATTTTTCTTAGAATAAGAAATGTTTCAAGCAAAACTTGTAGAGAGAAAAACAAAACATACATTTTATGTTTAATAACCTTTTTCCATAAAATCAAGAAGTTAGGTGACAATTTGGAAAAATATGGTACAGCCAGACAGGCCATAGATACTGGATAACTAAGGATACAGACATACACTCAGAATATGCAATATTTCTTGCTTTTGCACAGCCAACATGCCACAACATTACGTTATATGTACACTGCCTGGCTTGTTACTTTATGTATTCACCCAAGTACCTAAAATTGTTGCTACGACAACAATAGAGCTACAAGCAAACATTATGCTGTATTATCTTGTCAGTAATTTTGAAACTTGAAATACATGAAGTCAGATTTAAGAAGTTTTCTCAGACACAAAATGCGTTCACTTTGTTTTGATCTCAAAACCACATACAAAATATAATTTAATGGTTAACAAGTTTACTGCAGAACACATTTCATTACGCATATCAAGTGATACTGGCAAATGCTAAACTTTGTGAATATGCACAATACCAATCCTATAGTGGTCCAGCATTCAGATTAAGCTATATGCAGCACCTGTCAGCCACCATCTTCTACATCTTCACTATGGTCAGCCAAAGGATTCTAACTCAATCCAAAAGTGAATTCCTTTGTCCTTAATAGGTAGAATCATAAAGATTCCTGATATTCTTCAAGGTCTGCACTATGAAAATAATCCACTTGTGGAAAAAAATTCATCTCTAGAACTTCAAATTGTAATCCAAAGCCAGATCATTTTTCCTATAAGAAAAAATCCACATGTATTTTATCCTACAGTGTATTAAAAACTGCTCTCTTCAGAGATGTGATGCCATGTAGTTTGGGAACTCATTATAAATGTCTCAGCCAATCCTCCTGTCTCCATTTTGAACCATCCTGAAGACAGAAATAACAGTTCCCTCCAAAATGTTGGTAGCAAGATACCAGACTATGTGGCATCACATCTGAGGAGACCATATTGTTCATAAGCATCTCCAATCAACAATGTACCTGTTTTCCATCAACTTTGTGAGTACAAGCTCTACATTACACAGGCTGGGTGTGACATCACGCAGCCACGCAGACTCCATCCTCCTCTCCTCCTCCTGTACTACTCGCTGCATAGTGTACTTTAAGATATCGAATACCTGCACCAATAACATAACTTCTCTTAATACCCGAACAGTTACCATCATCAAATTGAAGACCAAAAAAAGTTTTTATATGCCTGGCATACTCATAAGTTTACATTGCACAGCAATATTGCTCGAACAAAAGTTTCATTAGTTTTCTATGGTCTATTACCATTCATTATTTCAGGAATTTAAAAAAGTGCCATCAGTGTCATTCCTACATCACAAGTTTGTGCATCCACCACATGGATGTAACTGGTTGTTGGAAATTATATGAAGTATGGCACCTACCTACCTACCTACCTACCTATCTGTCTCTATCTATCTACTAATCATCCATCCATCTGACCACCAATCGGATCATTCAAATTCAGCTATTAGTGTCTGTGTTATGTTCCCTGCCTCCTGTTGTTTTAGAAAGGTGGTGTCAGCTCCTGTCTTGCCAGAACCAGTCTAACTTCACATATTTTGATGTTTTTCATCTTCTTCCAGGTCAGCTGTTCATATAAGTGGTTTTTTTGAGTAATATGTCTCAATTTGATATAATCAATCACCTTTAAAGACGACAGAAATACCAAGTACTTCAGCCAATTTCTTCTCTTAATTCCAAATAAATGCACATAATAAGTTAAATACATACATTTATCACCTATTACCTCCTACACGTTTCAGTGTTTGTTACACCATCTTCAGAGAGACCATTGCATTATTTGCTTAATAACTATATGCCTCTTGAAAAGCAAATAGTTCTTGCTATAATTGCTATAATTTTAAATTCACTTTACTGTCAAGCTAACCATGTCATTCCATGCCATTTGAACAAGCAAATACCTGCTGTTCGTAGATCGATATAGTTGACAGAGACAGCAGTACTGTCAGCAGGAAGGGATCTAATACAAGTTCTGGGGCATTCACTACATTCTTCATAAACTTCAAAAAATTCTTGATGCTGGCATGACCAAACCTAGCAGACTGATGGATATGGAACAGCACGGTAGCCTCTGCAAACTGCGTCTCACTCTCGCTGGCTGCAACATCATAACACAATCTGTCAGATTCCCATAGACATTTTTAATTTAATAAAGGAATATATCTACATAACAACACATATATTGGTGATTGTAATTTTAGATGTATTTGCATCCCTGTGAATCACCTACTACAAATGATCTTTTCTTCTGTGTCTGTTCACATATATGTTATTTACTTCCTAACCTCTATGTCTAAAAGTAAGGGTAAGTAAATTACGTGGAGGTATGAATTATAAGAGCAAATATGTTACACTGTCCTTTACACCGGTCAGTTCTAGTAGTGTTTCTTGGAGTTGTGCCTATGGCAAGCAATCAAATTTCACTATACAAAGTATCTGACATTTATTTTAACAAGACCCACAGGTTTTAATACTTACCCAATCCAATTGAATCAGTGATGGCAGCCAACTTGGAATTTTCTGATTCACTGGATAGAAGACGGTTATACAGTCGTGTGCAGAAATAAGACTGCAGTCTAAGAAAAAGAGCTGTACCATGTTCATCCTTGCAGAGCTGAAGCAGCTGGTGAACTAAAGGTGGTACTTCTGGAGGATTTAGCTCCTCAAAGCTTGCACACAGCTTGTTCACAACCTGCAGGTGCTGATCAGTGGACAGTGGCACCTCACTGTGACAAATTGCAGCAGGACACAAAAACAACTTGAAGACAAGATTAGACTGAACTACATGCAACAGACATTCTTGGAAAGCTCATAGTCACTCAGCTGGTCAAGAAATTCCCCTCCTTTCATTTTCCT